>Ga0315902_10011747_pt1 | contig 11470 bp, 7 predicted proteins | sample LakEriMetagenome_9_FD_203523 | JGI IMG/M metagenome (GOLD analysis project Ga0315902, IMG submission 203523) | Freshwater fungal communities from buoy surface, Lake Erie, Ohio, United States - Buoy 12 MA117 | ecosystem: Environmental > Aquatic > Freshwater > Lake > Lake biofilm | place: USA... | reverse complement strand
GCGTGAGCGTGGGCAGCAGCTGGGGGGGCAGGGCCGCCGAGGCCCACACCTCCTCATCGGCCAGCAGGGCAGCCAGACCGCGGCGCCGGGCCTGCAGCCAGCGCAGATTGATCCACTCCTCATTCACTGGCCAGCCCTTAACCGAGGGGGGCTCGAGCACCGGCTGGCCCATGCGGGCAAGTTCGCTGCGGGCGATCTGCAGGGCGTCGGGATGACGGCTGCCCAGCAGGGCCAGGCTGCGGCTCACCACCAGGATCGGATCCTCCAGCCGCTTCCCCCGGGCGGCCCTGGCTTCCGGCGCATCCTGCAGGGCCTGCATCAACCAGGGCAGCGAGAGCCGCTGACGCCGCCACTCGTCGGCCAGGGCCTGGAGCCGGGCCGGTGGCGGCAGCGGCCCCACCAGGCCGCGCCAGAGGCGGCCGCAGATGTGGCGGGCGGTGGCGGGCTGGGCCGCCAGCCAGGCCGCCAGGCTGGCCGCATCGAAGGGGGCGCTGCGACCCAGGATTGTCTTCATGCCGGCGTCATGGCGACGGGGATTGAGCACCATGCGTCCCTCCTCCGACAGCTGGTAGCCGCTCAGGGCACGGGCCGCCTCGCGCACGTCAGCTTCCCTGTAGTTGCCCTCCCCCAGGCTGAAGAGTTCCAGCAACTCCCGGGCCAGGTTCTCGTTGGGTCGGATGCGGTGGTTGCTGGGGCCGTTCAGGGAGATCTGCAGCGCCGGGTCGAGCAGCATGGCGGTGAGCAACTGGCCGTAGCTGCCCGTGAGCCGGGCTTCGATCGTGGCCAGCTGGCCCCGCAGCAGGGCAGGGTGCGGCAGCTGGCGCCAGCTCACCGCAAAGATTCCGGTCCAGAGCTGCACCAGACGGGCCCTGCCCCGCTCCGGCCCGAAGGCCAGACGACTCACCCAGTCGTGCTGCAGCTGGCGGGCTGCCTCGACACGACAGCGCTGGCGGTCCATGCGGTTGCCGATGGCGGCACAGGGGTTGACGCTGGAGGCCTGCACGGCAACTGGATGGCGCACGGTTCAGTGTGGCAGCAGCGCCCGGGATCCCGGGCCCGGCATTCGATCGAGCATGCTTAGGTCGTTCGTGTGCGTAACCTGATAGACGCCGGGCACCGCAGCGACTATCCCCCATCAGCATGACTTCTGCGAAGACAGCCCTGATCACCGGCATCACCGGCCAAGATGGTTCCTACCTAGCTGAACTGCTGCTGGACAAGGGCTATGCGGTGCATGGCATCAAGCGGCGGGCGAGCAGCTTCAACACCACGCGGATCGACCATCTCTACCAGGATCCCCACGAGAGCAATCCCAGCCTCACCCTCCACTACGGCGACCTGACGGACAGCACCAACCTGATCCGGATCATCCAGCAGGTGCAGCCGGATGAGATCTACAACCTGGGTGCCCAGAGCCACGTGGCCGTGAGCTTCGAGGCGCCGGAATACACGGCCAACAGCGACGCCCTCGGCACCCTGCGCATCCTGGAGGCGGTGCGGATGCTGGGGCTCACCAGCAAAACGAGGATCTACCAGGCCAGCACGAGCGAGCTCTATGGCCTGGTGCAGGAGATCCCCCAGAAGGAGAGCACGCCGTTCTACCCCCGCAGCCCCTACGGGGTGGCCAAGCTCTATGCCTACTGGATCACGGTGAACTACCGCGAGGCCTACGGCATGTATGCCTGCAACGGCATCCTTTTCAACCACGAAAGCCCGCGGCGGGGGGAAACGTTCGTGACCCGCAAGATCACCCGGGGCCTGGCCCGGATCGATGCGGGCCTGGACGAGTGCCTCTACATGGGCAATCTCGATTCCCTGCGCGACTGGGGCCACGCTCGCGATTACGTGGAGATGCAGTGGCGGATGCTGCAGCAGGAGGGTCCGCCGGAGGACTTTGTGATCGCCACCGGCCGGCAGGAGAGCGTGCGGCGCTTCATCGAGCTCACCGCCGCTGAGCTGGGCTGGGGTGCGATCCAGTGGGAGGGCTCGGGGGTGAGCGAGACGGGCCGGCGCAGCACGGGCGAAGTGGTGGTGCGCATTGATCCCCGCTACTTCCGCCCGGCCGAGGTGGAAACCCTGTTGGGCGATCCGAGCAAGGCCCACGCCAGACTGGGCTGGCAGCCCACCACCACCCTGGAGCAGCTGGTGGCGGAGATGGTGGAACATGACAAGGAGGAAGCCCGCAAGGAAGCACTGCTGCGCCTTAAGGGCTTCAAGGTGGTGGGCTCGATGGAGAACCCGCCATTTCACTCAACCTCTAAACAGCCATGACTTATCCCGCATGCAAGTTTATTTCTAACCTGCTCAGGCTTTAGCAGGGGACAGAATCGTGACAAAGAATCGGCAATCGGAGAGGGCGAAATCGACTTTTACAAGAGAAATCAATCACTGTATTCAGCTTGGTTGTTTCTCAAGGTCATTGGAGCTTCTAGAGAGGAGTAAAGCGTCTATACCCTTGATGCTCTACGAGCAAAAGCTTAAAGAAATCAAGGAGCTTCTACGTGGCTCAGGTCAGCCTGATTCATATGTAGATGTCTATGTATACGTCCAGCATACCGCAAGCTATCCTTCAAACTCAGGAATTCAAAGGGTTGTAAGGCAGCTTATTAAGCATTTGCTGCTGATTCCCACTCTACGAGTGCAATGTATAGCTCTTGACTTTTCAAATCTTTCAATTAGAGATATTTCGCGTCAAGAAGCGTTTAACTTGTCTGAGTGGAATGGTCCTCACTTGCAAGACCTTCGGCTTAGGCCTCATTCATTCAGGCCCAGTATCGTAATCATACCGGAACTTGTTTATACGAGCTTCTACCCGGTTGACTCCAGCATGGCTGTTTTGGACATATTCAGAGCGAACAAGTTAAAGATTGCCTCTATTTTTTATGATAATATTCCCTTTGTGATTCCCAGTTACAACGAAGTCTCCGTTATTCATGCTGACTACGTCGACGCGGTATTGACATCTGATTGTATTTTTCCAATATCTAACTGGGTTGCTCGTGACCTGCTTGACTATTCCGTGCACGTTCGATCACTTCCCGAGATCGCAACTAGACGAAGAATTCATCCGCTTTTGTTGGGCTATACGCGTATGCACCCTGATAGTAGAGGTGAAGACATTAGGAAGACTGGCTTATCTCCTAATGGCTTTATCTTGTCAGTAGGTACCATCGCTCCCCATAAGAACCAACTCCAGTTGATCATGGCCTTTCAATTGTTTCGTTGTCAAAATCCCAATAGTAGGCTTAAGCTCGTGTTAGCAGGCAATATCGCTTCAGACTTAAACGACTTTATGCTTTCTCAGCAAAGCAACGATATATTGTTTGTAAGAATGCCTAGCGATGAGTTTTTGCATGACCTTTATAGTAATTGCAAGATGGTATGTTTTCCTTCAGGAGAGGAAGGTTACGGATTGCCAATCATTGAAGCTATAGGTTATGGAAAGCCAGTCATAGCTGCAAATTTTGGGGCAATGGTTGAAGTATCAGAGTCGATTGGGATTGGATGTCTTTCTGTAAATACTCTAAACACAGTTGAGTTGGCTCAAGCCATTGCAAAGCTGGAGAATGACAATACAGCTTTAGGAACTGAGCATGAAATACAGACTAAATCATGCATGGTTAGCTGGAGTCAATATGCTAATCAATTTTCGCTGATTATCAGGAAGCTTTTCGATCAGCAGCAGACAAAGAAGATTCTTTTTAACGCATCTTGCTTGATCGATCAACGCACTGCCCACAGTGATTGCTCAGCAATTCACCTTGGGATTCTCAAGGGATTGTTTGATCTAGGCCACGCTAGCAGCATCGTTTTGGTTAAGAACTGCAAGGATCAACCTTCTCTCATTCAGTTGGCTCCCCACGAATTAGCATCGATTAGCTTCATTATTGGTTCCCATATTCAATTAGCCGACTTTTCATTCAATCAGCTTGAGAGTTATCAAGGCTCAGTCTATATAAACCCTTCAAGTATTGATTCTCTCGATCATAACTGGTCCCTTGAGAAGGCGGCAAGCATAGTTTCTTCCTTGAAAGGATCTAGAATTCGTTCTTGTGCCATTTTCTTCCAGCAATCGCCATCTTGGAGCCAAGAGACAAAATTGTCAATGAATTTGAAATATCTTGATTATCTCAAGCTACTCTCCTTGCATGATTATGTCTTTCCTGAATCGCATGAAGCAGAGAAGGATCTCCGTGAAGGCTGGGATTTATGTTCTATTGGCAGCAGCGCTGCGAATGCTTCGGTCAAAACAGTCTATGCAGCCACCGAGAGCCTTGACAAGCGTGCAGGATCTTCGATTAAGTGTCTTAATAGTGATCAAGGTATTATTAAATTCAAATCTGTAGATAAGCTGCTGCGCCACAAGCTGGTTTTTTGTTACTTGACCAGTGCTGAGAATGATTCGGCAATGATGAATGTTGTCCAAGCTTTTGACTCACTTCCTTCCCGTTTAAGGGTTCAAGCGGCGCTTTTATTGGTAGGACGTCAGCTAGAAGCTAATTGCTCAAAGATAATTGGCGATTCGGTGGATAATAAGTCAATAGTCTTCGTTGATAATGATGACAATGCTGCTGTTCAATGGGTCTTCAATCGTTCGTCAGTAAGCATTCTTGCATCTACTATAAGCGACTGTGGGATATCGGTCTCGACATGTCTCGGGCGCAATATTCCTGTATTAATGCCATATCGCTACGCCATGAAGCAGGCTTGGCGGCATGGTAGTGGTTTCTATTTGATAGCTGGTGACAGTGTCCGAGATTTTAAAGATGCAATGGCTTTGATGATTGACAATCCTGCTGTTGTTGATCGCCTCATAGCTCAAACGAAGAACTATAAAGAGATTAAGTGGCATGAATATGTTGATACACTGCTGGCCGAGATGGGTGTAGACGCGTCTTCTTCTGCCTATTCATTCTCTCAGGAAGTGCGAGACATTGATTCCTTCAGATGTAGAAACATAAACCTAGCCTTTTGACTTGCCGCAGCTCTCCTTATTAAGTTGATGCGAGTAATGTACTGCTTGGATGATAGCATAATTCGCTGCCATGGGCTGCTCTTGTAACAAAAACTCCCCGTAAAAGAAAATCAATCCTTCTCGCCATCCCTGCATCAATTGAGGCATCGCTGTGGGTACTGCATCTGCTCACTTGTGAGAGCACCGCTTCCTATGGATCTTTGGCTTAAGCAGATCGTTGAGTTCCCTATCAGGAAAAAATTGAGCTAAGTTGAATGATTGGACCAAGCATAATGGCCTACCATTTCCCTATTGTTCTGATCATAGCCTTGACTACTGATAGGAACCATGCCGGCAAGCAAATTGCCCCGAATCGCATGTGAATCATGAGCATATACCCAGTAGAAGAACCACAAGCGCCTGACTCGATGGGTTCGCGATTCGCAGACTCATTGGGTGTCACTAGGTCTGTTTCGAGGTATTCGTGATCTGCCTTGCGGGAATAGCGAGGATATTGGTCTAGCCAAGCGATGAGTGGATTGGTATCACTTTAGTCTAAGTGAGGAGGCAGGTATGCACGGCTTCATTCTACAATCTTAAGACTCCCATTATGGCATCTTCGGGACTCTCAGCTCCTAAGATTTGTGGCAGCATTCCCATTGAGTGCTAATATCGATAAGGAAAAGCCGCTACTACAGAGTACAATCCACTATGGAACGGCATCATTTCTTCGACTTCATTGAAGCCGGTTTGCGAATTGAACCATCGCATAATCAACGGCCATTCAGCTCTAGTCTTTGTCGATTTGAAGATATGATAACTAATGAGTATAGGGATATCTGTAGCTTCATCGGACAAAAGCCCGTATTGCATCGTAAGCAATGGGAGTACGCGTATATTGTTTGGAAACTTGACTCTTTGGGTAAACTTGGGATGGGTAGCAAGGGGATTGGATTTGGTGTTGGCCAAGAGCCTCTGCCTGCTGCTTTTAGTTCTAAGCAGTGCACTATCCTCGCAACTGATGCTCCTAAGGATAACAATGATCAAGGCTGGGAGCTAACTAGCCAGTTCGCAACGTCCATTCAACAGCTTAGCAAGCCTGATATTCTGCCTGATTCAGAGCTACAGAAATACTGTCACTTTAGAGAGCTTGATATGAATGATTATGAATCTATCCCGTCAGGGTGGGACTTTCACTGGAGTTCTTGTGTCATTGAGCATTTAGGAGGCATCCAGAGTGCCATTGACTTTGTTGTTAACAGTGCACGCAAGTTGGCTCCTGGCGGAGTGGCTGTTCATACGACTGAGTTTAATCTAAGTTCCAATGAGGACACTCTTGATATGCCAGGAACTTGTATACTGCGAAGGCGAGATCTTGATATGCTCAGAGTTCGATTGGCTGAAGTAGGTCTACATATGGAAGATCTTGTTCTTGATCCCGGTAGTCATGTGTATAACTATCATGTAGACTGCCCTCCGTATCAATCGTATGGTCATTTGAGGCTTGAGTTGGATAAGTATTTGAGTACCAGCGTTGGGATGGTAATTGTCAACCCTGATTAGCGACGTCTATTTGGATAATCATAGCAAGACTGTATTGGCTAGCCGAGATCTTTCGAACGCTAAGGCGTTCTAGCTGGCGATATAAACCTCGCCAGCCTATAGTTGCTGCGAATTGAAATAGCCAGAAGCTTGCCCATGCGGTTAACAAGTCTTATGAGATGATCTTTGTGGTGATTGCTCTGCCTAACCATGGTTTGTAACTCAGTCACTAGATGAGAGCAAGCTTCTAGTTCCTCCTGAACTTGGTGGAGCTGAGATTGAAAGATATCTCGTTGCTCGTTGCTATGGTTTAAGGCCTGAATTGCTTTGTCTTTTTCCTCATTGATTGAAAAGTAAAGCCTCTCCATCTCTTCCTTGTTTTGCCTCGAAGTGACTTTCTCCAAATCCAATGCATGTTGAAGTTCTTGTGCTTCTAGCATTAGTTCTTTTATGCTATCTCCTTCGGTGGCTAGTTCTTTGCGAAGATTCTCGTTGGCCTCTAATTGGTCGGCCAACTGTGATTGAAGAGAATCGATGCTTGCATCCTTGGCGACGGAGCTATCAAGCTTGTTGAAGATCAAAGATGAACCGACGGGTACTACATCAAAAATATTGGGCGGGAGCATTAATTGGATAAAGCTACTGTGCAGATGGCTTCTGCAGTAATAGTCGTTAAGTCCATCAAAGTATAAGAAAGTGTAGCCATTGGCTTCAAGGTATTGCCTGCAGCTGCTTCGATGTGGTGCGGCTAATCGCGAAACGGGCAGGGTTGCTTCTAAAAGGATGACCTCGGGTTTGAGTTCGTCATCGAGTGTTGCCAAGGAGAGTCCCTTTATCGCCTTGTATTCGGCGCCTTCAATATCTAACTTAAGAAAGTTGATATGCCTTGGACGAGCATATCGTTCAATGACTTCACGTAATGTGGTGGCGGCGACTCGTCGTGCGCGAGAAGTGTTATGCCGAGATGTAGTTCTTGTGTCGTCTGCCGTAGCTGTATCTAGTAAATGGTGCAGTCCATTCTCGCTTGGACAATCTCCAAGTACTGCCAGGTCAGCAAAGCCAACTGAAGGCTCATCGACCACGGCAAAACATAAATTAATGTCATCGGGTCGCTTACTCTGAAGAGTCTCAAAGCATTCTTGCAAAGGTTCAAGATTGATCCCGCTCCAACCATTTTCGTAAAATATCTTTGTAACACTATCGATGTCTGGGCTCCATGCGCCTGCATCTATGTAGAATCCGCGCTCTATATTGCAAAACAGTCTGTACAGATACAGATCTTCAAAGTTCTGTGAATAAAGTCTGCGTGGCTTCCACATCGTTGTTCTTGCTGTCAAGCTGATTGTCTCATAGATCGTGGCCAGGGTCGTCTCCCGTGGTCCAAGCCTGAGCTAGATCCTCCATCATTCTAGTGGCCATTGCACCTTTGCCATTAATGGAGCCGCTGGCTCTTGGAGCTGGCCAATCGATTTCTGTGCTAAGCCACTGTCTTGCTGATTAGGCTGTCATACTGTAGTCATCACATTGTCCCTGGCATCACTGCTTCCGCTTCCGGCGAACATATATTCTGTTGTCGAAGTATGATCTGTTGAATCTTTCAGCCTTCTTGTCCTTTGATACTCCAGGGCTCTTGGCGCAGCAACTGAGAGGAAAGATGGAGTACTGGTAGAGCTTGTCGGTTGGGATGGCTTGACTGTCTAGTATTGGGCTTTTCCAAGTTTGGTCCTCTCGTCTGCACTTATCCCACGGGCTCTGTCAACCTCATCTGACTATTGTCATGAGTGGGAATGCCTGTGGATGCTTGTTGTTCTAGATAGTTACGGGTCTGTGGTCAGTAGCCCGGATGTTGACATAAGAAATCGGATCATCAGGATACCGCTTTTCATCTACGCGGCCTTCGTGATTCTTTTGGCTTTCGGGCAGTGGGGGATCCTGCCCTAGCGCTTTTCCTGATCCACTGAGCCAGCAGCGTGCCTTTAGTGCGGGAGTCCACTCTGAGGGGCAGCCAGCATCAAGATAGTCTTTGCTAGACTGATCAAGTTGATGTTGCAATCCTCTCGCGATGAAGCGCTGCCAGCCCTTCCAAAAGTGATCGGTGGATGAGGAAGTCATGGCCGTGAGGATCCAAATCTGGGCGCCCCGGCTCAAGGTCTCCTCCCTCGTGGAAGGCCTTCGTCGCGCCCGGCTCAGCCCGTCCCTCCTTACTGAGTCCAGTGCTCTGCAACCGGATTTGCCGCTGTTGCTCGTCTACGCAGATCCTTTGGCCTGGATCCAGGCGTCTGAGCCGACCGATCCCGCTGGCGGTGCCTCCGAATTGATCAGGGCACTACCGGAGATCTTGGCGGTACAGCGGTCCTGCCGATTGGTGAACCTCAGCTGTGTTCTGATTCCTGCTCTGGTCTCATGGTGTGTTGACCCCATATGTCTGCCCCAACTGGAAGCCCAGCCACGGTTCTGCCGACCTGATCCCTTTGAGGCCTTGTTGGCGATCGAATGGCTACGTGAGCACACTGAATACCTGCAGGTCTACCAGGACTTGGAAGCCCATCCCCTGGCCGCAGCAGTCGACCGGCGTCCTCCAGACTTGACTTGCCTCGATCGCTATCGCCAGTCTGCGACCTTAGACGCATTGCAGCAGGCCTGCCATGAGCGGGCCGCCCTCGAAGCTGATCTTCGGCAGCTGGTTGCTCAGCCGCCGCAGAGTGAGCACGGTCTGGAAGTCATTGCTCTGAGTGAGCAGCTTGCAGGCCTTCAAAGCCGTCTGCAGCAACGTGAGGTTCTCTATGCTCGCTGTGTTGAATTACAACTCAGCCTTCAGGCCAGCCAGCATGATGTGGAGCAGCTTACTAGCAGGCTGATTTTGCTTGAGGAGTTGGTGGCCTCTGGCAGTAAGGCTAGCCGACGGATACTGGGACGCCTGGCCCAGGCCCTGGCATGAGCTTCCGGATTGGTGTTCTTGCCAATGCCCCAGGCGGGCCGCTGACTAGCTCTGCCTGGATTCGACTGCTTTTGCCCTTGCAGCGGCTGGAGAAAAGGGGAGAGTGCTCCCTGCGATTGCTTGAGATTCCCGATTTTGGCCAATCCGGGGCCCACGGCATTGCAGACCTTGATTGCCTGATTGTGCAGCGGGTCGCATGTCCAACCGAGGCTGTTGCTGAGGAGTTGGTGTGCACGTGTCGCCGCCAGGGATTGCCGCTGATTCTTGACCTTGACGACGCTCTTTTTGCCCTTCCTGCTAGCCATCCTGAATGTGAGCGCTATAATCCCACACTTCCTGCCCTCGACCACCTGCTTGTCTCCGCTGACCTCCGGGTGTACTCCACTCAACAATTGGCCGAGCAGTGCCGCCAGCGGCTTCATGCCCACGGCCAAGTTCCCCGTCCTGATTCTGTTCTCATCAATGGCCTTGATGCAGCTACCTGGGGTGGTCCGGCTGGCTTTCCACGGGCCGCTGCTGTTGGCCCCATCAGGCTGCTTTATATGGGCAGTCGTACCCACGACGCCGACTTGGCGCTGATCATTCCCGAGCTTGATGCGCTGGCGGCCCGAGATCCCCAGGCTTTTCGTCTCACCCTGGTGGGCGGCAGCAGTCATCCGCTACACCGACCCTGGCTTGAGGTGGTGGACGTACCCATGGAGGTTCGTCGCTACCCGCGCTTTGTGCGCTGGCTGCGCCGACTGCCTCGCCACGATCTTGGGCTTACACCATTGGTGGCCAACGCCTTCAACGCCGCAAAAAGCGACGTGAAAGTGCTCGATTACGCTGCTATTGGTCTGCCAAGCCTCTGTTCGCCAGGGCCTGCCTACGAGTTCTTTCTTACTGCAGGTCTTGCCCTTGGGGCCGAGCAAGGGTGCTGGGCAAAGAGAATCACGTGGGCAATTCGCCATCGCCGTGGTTTGCGCCGCTTGGCCAAGGCCGTCAATGTCTATTTATGGGAACAACGCAGTGCTGACGTTGTCGGCTCAAACTGGCTCGAATTGTTTGAGTCGTTGGTGACCTAGTTCACCCCTTGAAAAAACAAGGGCCTCTGCCCAGTCTCGGGGTCCATTGGTGTAGACTCCTTTGAGTTGGACAACACTTGTTTTCGTTTAAGCTTGCTTTGGTCGATTCATCGCATGTCGAACAAGTGCATCTTTGTAGCGCTTGCCACATGCTTCGTGCGAGAGATGTGATAAATTAAATTCTTGCGTGCTTGATTGTGGTGATTTGGAATTAGTGCTCAAAGCGCTTCGAAGCAGCACAGCTGCTTCATTTAGATTCGGCTCGCCCCAATAATGTCCTAATGCATTTGGGTATGCGTCGGCTGAGATCATCCTGGCTGAGCAGTTGACGAGGTAAAAGTTTGGACCCTTGCAGAAGTCCGTGTTTCCTCCAAAGGCGCTAGCTACAACTGGTATGCCCAGGATTCCGGCTTCGGCAATTCCTCTCCCAAAGCCCTCGCTGCGGTGCAGAGAAAGGAACGCATCACAGCAGCCAATCAGTTCTAACAGTTCCTGCCGGCTCAGATTCGATTCGATTATCTTAAGTCGAGGGTCTCTTGCTGCCTCCTCTTGGAGTCTCTCCCATTCGATGTTCCTTCTTTGCTGCCCCAGTACCTTGATCACCAGTTGGGCCTGCTCAGAAGCCTCTAAAGGGAAAGCTTGTTGAAAGACTCTGACGGCCCCCCAAGGATTTTTGCGCTCCAATGACGACTTAAGATCAAAAATAAAAAGAATAAGCTTTGCGTCCTGTTCCAGTTTCCATCGCTTACGTGTCTGTTCACGGCAGGCAGGATTCTGATATAGCTCAGCGTTGTCGATGTGTACAGTCATGGGCATCACCTTCAGCGGCCGCTGGACTGGATCGCTGAACGGTTCCAGCGCTTTAGCTGTGAATGTGCTCGCAGGCCAGAACATATCGGCCAGTGGAATCATGCATTTCCATCCCTCTGGCCATGTCTGTGTTTCCCAGGGCCAGGTCACGATTGTGGTGCG
>Ga0315902_10011737_pt1 | contig 11475 bp, 15 predicted proteins | sample LakEriMetagenome_9_FD_203523 | JGI IMG/M metagenome (GOLD analysis project Ga0315902, IMG submission 203523) | Freshwater fungal communities from buoy surface, Lake Erie, Ohio, United States - Buoy 12 MA117 | ecosystem: Environmental > Aquatic > Freshwater > Lake > Lake biofilm | place: USA... | reverse complement strand
ACAACCCAAACCTCACCAACAGCTATGACTTGATTTGGAAGGGTACAGAAATCACCACTGGTGCTCAGCGTGAGCACAGAGTTGAAGTTCTAGAAGCTCAGGCAAAAGACAAAGGTTTAGACCCAGTGGGGCTCTCCTTCTATATCGACTTCTTCCGCTATGGGGCTCCGCCGCATGGTGGATTTGGAATGGGCCTAACCAGAGTCGTAATGCTGCTACTGGATCTTCCAAACATTCGCGAGGCCAGCTTCTTGTTCCGCGGACCAAACCGCTTGCAGCCTTAGTTCGAGTTCTGAATTTCCAGGAACTGATCAACGCCAATCGCCACCAGCGCCCAGGCGATTAGAACTGCCCAGAAGGCCATCCCAATTGTCACAATCAATGATGCCTTCAAAGGTTTCACCCCGGCTGCCACAGAAATAGCGGCTGCGAACTGAGTCCCAATAAGTAGAGGGCCAAGCAGAGCCATTCCGTAAACACCCCATTTATTGAAAGCTTCCTGGGCGCGAACAAATCGCTTTGACTCACCGACCTTGCCCTTAGCCTGTCTTCTCTTCAGCAGCCACGAGCGGATCCGAGAACCTGCGTATGCAAAGAGAAAAATGGTGCTGGCGTTGCCAATAACTGCTGCAACCACAACCAGCGTGGGATCTAAGCCAAAAACGATTCCGGCAGGAACCACCGCAATTGCTTCAAACCAAGGAATGGCTCCTGCAATAAATACACCGATGAGGCCTAACTGTTCTAGGTTCAAGATTTCCTCTCAAACAGTTTCGAAAAGCGCGTTAGTACGGTTTCCATCGGTCCTTTATTTCTAACCTTGAAGTAGAGAACGGACAGAATGGCAAGACCAAGCCAAGTTGCAGCGGCAATCAGGGTTACCTCCGCCACTCCAAGTTTGGCAAACAGGTCAAATCCCCAGGCGGAGAAGATTGTTGCAGCGACGATCGATTCGCCAAGATAAATCGTCAGTGACATCCGGCCAGCAGATGATAAGAGAAGCAGTTTTGCTTTCTGTGCAATCTTCCAAAGCAGAGCAACGTAGGCAGCCGATAGCAGCGGTGCTCCCAGCAAGTTGATGAACAGTGAGATCAGATAAATACCAATGCTGTCAGCACCGATGGCATTTGAAAGGAAGAGCCAGGCAGACAGAGCCTGCACTGGTAGCCCGACCAAGAATCCCCACAGGATTAGCTTGTTCAAAAGCTTTGGGTTAGTTGAAACCAAGCCATTCTTTCTTGCGACCAACACCCCAACGAGGAAAGCAATAAACACCAGCGGCCCTTGCAGCAAAATGCCGTTCGGCGCAGCAAATGCCCACACCTCAAGTCGAGGGCCGACGGTATCTAAGAATGATCCCGACTGCAAAGCTTCATTCAGCATCGGCGAGAAAGTCTCTCCCGGCAAAGACTTGCCCTTCGAGCTCAGTAACGCCTCTCCCACATATACCAAAGCACCGAAAGCCAGGTAGACAACTGTTATTCCAATGTATAGACCGGTAGCCCAGCGTCTAATCGTTTTGTCACTGCGGAAGTAAAGAGCTAGTAGCAAAAGCCCGAACAAACCGTAAAGAAACAGAATGTCGCCGTGGAAAAAGAATGTGAAATGCAGGATGCCAAGAATTATCAATCCGATTGAGCGTCCAATCCAGCGTCTGCGATTCTCTCTTTCCCCCCTAATGACATAGTGAGCCGAATAGCCAAATAGGAAAGAGAAGATGATGTAGAACTTTGCCTGAAAGAAGGTCATGACAATGAAAGCCGCTGCAAAATTTGAGGACTGAGTAAGGTCTGCCCCCTCAAAAGACAACAAAGCGTCGATTGATAACAGCGGGATGTTCACTAAGGCGATGCCGAATAGCGCAAACCCCCTGAGTATGTCCGGGAATGCGTCGCGAACGTTGGTATTTGTCATTTCGGTTTTCTCTCTCTTTTTATTTCAAGGGCAAGCATCGCCATGGAAGGAAGCATGAAGCTGTAGCCGAAGATCAACCAGAACAGGGCCTGAACCTGGGGCCAGGTGAAGGAGAGCTGATAATTGAATCCATCTGAAGCAGAATCAAAATCGACGACTATGGCATAAACCAGAAGTGCCGTCACTGCTCCAAATGCAATAGCCGACAGCCAGCGATAAGCAACTACGTAACTTTGATCACGCTTTTTCAAAAGCATTTCATCCAGTGCCTCGTCTGGAGCTTCTGAGACAAGTCGAACAGATTGTCTGAGCAGGAACCAAAAGACCAAGACCAACAGGATGTGAATAAGGATGAAAGAAGCCCAGACATTATCGCCGACCTGCAGCAGAAGGATTGTTCCTGCAATCAGTGAGACATTGGAGGCAATTAGCAAAAACCGCTTTGCCCCTAAAGACCTAAGCCCATCCCATTTGGTGTCGTTAAGTTGTTTTTCAACCGACTTGACTGATGCCGTGTTCCATAGAACGCCATCACTTGAAAAGTCACCCTTAAAAGCTTGTATGTAGGCCTTCGTGAGTCCCCTGGCCTTTAGATAAAGAATGAAAATTGGCAGTTCAATGAGAACTGTGACAATTAGTGTGTAGACAAACCAATTTAGCTCAAATGTAAAGAGCCGGAATGTTGGGTCCGAAGTCCAAAACAAAATTGCTGATATTCCAATTGGGACCGACGAAACAACCACATCAACCCATGCCATCAGCTTGATGTTGTTCCCGATGTACTTTGGATATAGCCACAAATAGGCAACTGCAAGTGTGGCTAGAACATAAAAGACGACTAAAAGCTCATTCATTAGTTTTCCTCTTCAAGCCAGAAGATCTCTTCGACATTGGCCCCTAAAACCGACGCGATTCGCAACGCCAACACAAGTGAAGGCGAATACTCACCACGTTCGATGTATCCGATTGTTTGGTAGTGAACTCCGACCTGATCGGCAAGTTCCTGCCTACTCAAGCCAGCTTGGGTGCGGAAGTCTTCGACGCGGTTGGCTACCTGGTCTTCGTCTGCTTTTGGTTTGCGACCCATAGTTGTAGTATAAATGCTATGTAGTAATAATGCAACAACCTAGTAAAGGAGATTTTTTAGAGATTTTGCAGCTTGGCCAAAACTCTTTCAATGTCGATTCGAAAGAAACTAACCTGCTCACCATTGAGCAGCAATACCGGTACCTCTTCTGAATACTTGCTAATAAGTTCGGAGTCTGAATCGACATCTAATGCGTCAACCGTGTATGGCTTATCGGGATGAAGTTCCGTAAAGCGGGCTAGGAGCCTCGCCAAATCATTGCTCGCTTCATCGCAAAGATGGCAACCTTGCCTTGTAATAAGTGTTAGGTGTGCGGTGATAGCCATGTTTCAAGATTAGGCGATATCCATAGCCAATAGACTTAGCCGGTGCCAGAGACCGCCTCCAATAAGAAGGTTGCAGCCTTCTTTGATGTCGATAACACGCTTGTGCGTGGATCGGTTTCAATTCTGTTTGGAAAGGTGGCATTTGCTGGCGGAAACATTAAGCGCCGAGATATCTGGCGTTTTATGTGGGAACACCTTCGATTTATTCGTCGCGGTGAAAAAAATTCAAAGATGGCCAACATTAAAGATCGAGCGCTCTCTCTCACTAAAGGCCATTCAGTCGCTGAGCTCAGAGGGCTAATTGATCAGGTTTATGCTTCAGAAATCAAACCAAGACTTTGGCCAAGAAGCGTTGAAATGTTGAAGTATCACCTGGCGCAGGGTCATGAGGTTTGGTTAGTATCTGCTGCACCCGTTGAATTGGTAGAAGCGATTGCAAAAGACTTGGGCGCCAATGGTGCTCTTGGCACGTTAGTTGGTCACGACGGAGATGTTCTTACTGGTGAGCTGGTAGGGGACCCGTTGCACGGAAAGACCAAACTAAAGGCTGTCGAAAAACTTGCCAGTGAGCGAGGCATTGACTTGAGCGAGTCTTATGGTTATTCAGATTCGACTAACGACCTGCCACTGTTGACTGCGGTCGGTCACCCGGTCGCCGTAAACCCGGATCCACAACTTCGACGCTATGCCGCCGCTGCTGGTTGGGAAATTTTGAGTCAGCACCGAAGCGAACTCAAGACAAAGTAAAAACCCGCCACTCGGACGGGTTCTGACTACTTCTTGTTTCGACGTTGGTGTCGAGTCTTGCGAAGAAGTTTGCGGTGCTTCTTCTTTGACATGCGCTTACGGCGCTTCTTAATAATTGAACCCACAAAAACCTCTCAAAGCTTTTCGCCCAACTGGGCAACTCGGGAAAGTCTAGCCTTTGCGCTTGAGTCGCTCAACCTCAGCATCGATATCTGCCTCAGAAATAGGCTTTCGGCCCAGAACTCCATAGGCATCTAGGCCGGCAGCAACGGCTCCGATTCCCATTCCAAAGTAGACCCAAAATGGCCAGAAAGGGCCTGCTGGTGTGGTGAAGAACCAAATTGCAGTAACCAAGATTGAGACAAACGCATAGACCCAGAGGTATTGACGGAAGTCTTGTTTTTTCTTGATTTGCTTCAGGGCATACGCTCTAACGTCTTGGGTCATTTCTTCTTCCTGACCGTCTTCTTTACTTCGCCAGCAACTTTCTTGGCCTCAGTCTTTACTTCTTTTACTACCTTGTTGGTCTCGCGCTTGACAGTCTTGGCGACCTTGTCAGCTTCAGCTGAAACTTCCTTCACGACCTCGTCAAGCTTTTGGCGAGCAATCTTTTCAAACTCTTTGGCGCTCTTTTCGGTTTCAACTTTGGCTTCAGCGAGCTTCCTACCGAGTTGACGGCCTAGGTCCTTTGGATCAACATCCAAATCGAGTTCCTTGACCTTAGCTTGAACCTGCGTGCTCAGCCAGCTTGCTCGCTCAGTTAGCCAGTTGCCAAGTTTCTCACCGGCGTTGCCCAGAACATCAGACAAGCCCTCTTCAGATTCTGCATCAAATCCAAGTGAGAGGAAATTGATTAGCCAGTCCTCGACATCCTCTAATGGCTCAGGTGTTACCGAGTAAAAACGCTTTTGACCATCTTCACGCGCAGCTACCAGCTTTGCGTCGCGCAAAATCTTCAAGTGCTTTGAGACCGCTGGTTGCCCCAGCTTGGTCTGCTTCACCAGGTCATTTACCTGCAGCTCACTGCCAGCAACCTGGGCTGCCAGAAGGGTTTCAAGAATCTTGCGTCTGGTTGGATCTGCTATTACTTCAAAGATGTCTGCCATGGGATAAGCCTAACCCTTGGAGCTGGCAATTTCACGTGCTCTTTTTACAGCAGCCGCTAGCGCAGCATCAAAAATCTTCGCCAGGTCGGCCTCTTCGAGTGTTGCAATGATTCGCTCGGTTGTTCCACCTGGCGAAGTGACATTTTTCCTAAGCTCAGCTGGTTCTTCGGAACTGCTCGCTAAAAGCTCTGCCGAACCAATCAACGTTGAGCGCACCAACTTGGCGGCCTGCTCTGGGGTGAAGCCATTAGAGATAGCAACCTCTTCCCACTTCTCAACTATGAACATCAGCCAAGCGGGGCCAGACCCAGAAATTGCACTTAGGGCGTTGATTTGTTCCTCTCGGACCTCGACAACCTCACCAACCGTCTGAAATAAATCAATGGCAGCGCTGATGGCATCACCCGATGCTGATTCAGCACCAACTAAGCCAGTTACACCTTTACCAACAAGCGCTGGCGTGTTTGGCATGGTCCGGATCAAGTTTTTGTGTTGGGGAAGCTTTTCCGCCATGGTCTTAAGTTCTATTCCAGCAGCCATCGAAATAATTACAGCTTCTTTGTCGACTTCTTCACGGATTTCTGTCAGAACATCCGCAATCTGATAGGGCTTTACTCCGAGGACAACTACTTGAGCATCGGATGCAAGGAGCTGATTGGCATCCTTTGAGCTCTCAATTGAAAGTGCGCTGATGCCCTGCTCTCGCAACTTCAAAGCGCTCGCTTCCGATTTAGTGGTAGCTGATATGAGTTTCTTCTCATATCCGTTTACTAATAGTCCCTGCAAAACAGCAGAGCCCATCGAGCCTGTGCCCAGGAAACAAATCTTCAGCTTCTCCACGTATGAATCCTAGATTGGAAGTAGCGGAGCGATAAGGGGATATCCAAGAAACACCGCAGTATTCATGGTGGTGTGGGCAATGACCAACGGAGCAACTCGCTTGATACGGAAGAACAGATAAGCAAAGACCAAACCCATGATGAAGTTTCCTAGGAATGCTGAAAACCCCTGATAAAGGTGATAGCTGGCCCGGAAAATGCTGGAGAGCAGGACAACTGCTATCACGGTGATTTCAGGTCGAATCAGTTGCAGTTTTTTAGCGAAAAATGCAACAGCAATAATTTCTTCCTGAAGACCCGCGCGCAGGGCAGATAGGAACAGGATGAGGGGCGTCCACCAATAATCACCCAGTGTGCTGGGGATGATTTTTGCAGTCAACCCAACCTGCACTGCCCAGACATAGAGCGCGATTCCTGGAATGCCAATCAGAATAGGTAGCCCTAGACCCCAAAGAAAATCTTTCGCTTTCGGCACTAAGCCAATAGAAATGCGATCCAGCGACAAGAAATACAGCGCTAACAAAACTGGCACCAAGCTCAGAGTCAGTCCCGCCAACTGAGAAATGAAATCAAGCCACGGAGCTTCGGCTAGTGGACGATTTATTGTGGCGGTAGAGCCGGCCAAGCCCTCTTCGCTAGTTAGCTTCCGAAGCAGACTTAGAACCGAATAGATAGTGCTGGCGCCAAGTGACACCATGAGGACGAGCCAGAACTCTTGAGAATGCTTTCTCAGATTTCCTCCTCGGCCGATGCGATGAGTTTATTTAGCTAAAGCTGCTAATTCAAAACAAAGCGTTTTTCTTCAGACAAAACGCCACTGACTTCGACTCTGATTTTGTAGGTGGCACCCGCTGCTGGAACGGGGTCGTTGCCCTCAAGTCCGCAACCATTTTCAGACGAATAAGACTTTTCCCATTCGCTTGCAATTGCTTCCAAGGTTTCATTTGCTTTTAGAGCAACAAACGTGTCCACTAGGCCTTCACGATTACAGTCCTTGGAAGACCAAATGATTTCATCGCCCGAAGAAATTGTGTAGAAGGTGACCCTTGGACCGACATTGAATTTGCAGTCGGCAGTTCCTTTATTTGTGATCTGATACCAAAGCGCGGGCATAGTGCCGGTGTCAAAATTGTTTAGTACTTCTCTGACTTGAGAACCATCTGCGTTGGTTTCATTGATTTTGCCGACCATTACCTCAATGGCTACAACACCTGGTGCGCAATCTTCAAGGCTTGCAACGTCTGATGATGCTTCATTGCTATCGATTACGTCTGAAGCGGATTGACCACTGAAGAGCTGGGGGAATCCCCAGATAACACTTACAAGGAGTGCAAGAACCACGAGAGCCAGCGCTCGTCTGCGTCTGAAAATCTGTTGCTCTGTTGGCACACAGATAATCTAGCTAGAGCTTTTTCAACATCCTGGTGTTGCCCAGCGTGTTCTGCTTAACCCTCGCCAAATCTAGGAATTCTGCCACACCTTCGTCATGGGATCTGACCAATTCGGCGTAAGTGGCTGCATCTACCGGAACATCTGAGATCTCCTGGAAACCGTGAGACGCAAAGAAGCCAGTTTCAAAAGTTAGACAAAAGACTCTGTGAATTCCAAGCAGACGTGCCCGCTCGAGCAATTCTCTTAGTAGCGCGGCTCCCACTCCTCTGCGCTGTGCTGATTCAGACACAGCAAGTGTTCTAACCTCAGCCAAGTCTTCCCACATCACGTGCAGAGCACCAAAGCCAACCACTTCACCATCTAATTCAGCTACGACGAACTCTTGAATAGATTCGTAGAGCTCTACCAGTTCTTTGCCGAGTAGGACGCGCTTTTCTACCAAAGGGTTTGCGATTTGGCGAATCTTTTCAACATCGGCGGTGTTGGCAGAGCGAACGGAAAGCATTCGCTAATTATTGCCTCACTTGCGCTTGATTGCTACCAGCACTTCATTGCGCCGAAGAACTGGCGGAGTCCAGGGACCGTTATAGCGGGCGTATTGAATTTCCCCCACTGCCTCATAGCCGGCTTTCGCCAACTCCTCCAATAAAGATTGAGCCTTGCTTTCAAACAGCCGATCGGTTGCAGAGCCATTGAATCGCTTCGCTGCCATGAGCCCGCCCTGCATGCGCTGAACGCTCATTCCTGATCGAAGCGGTTGTGGGGCATCGACCAGGTCGTGCGGCATCACAAAAGAAACATCAAAACCGTTGCCAGATTTCTTCTGCAGAACAGGTGCAGTCATCGCAATTTGCTGACGCGCCTCGTTTTCTCCGCCGATGTAACCGGCGAGATATCCGAACGCGCTGTAACTGGCTGAACCCATGCTGCCCGGCATTGGCTTTGTGACAAGGGTGTGCGGTTCATAGTCTCGAACCTCGAAGCCGCGATGGGATTCGATTACCTTGTAGCGCTGAATCTCAGCCAAGGTTTAGCTAACCACCTCTGGCTCACGACTCTTAGCCTCAAAAACAAACTTGCCATCGACAAAATCAACCTTGATGTCCTGGGCGCTTTGAATGGTTCCGGTCAAAATGCGCTCTGAAATCTCGTCTTCGATTTCACGCTGGACGGTTCGACGCAGCGGCCTCGCTCCGAGCGAAGGTTCGTAGCCAAGTTCAATCAGTCGATCTTTTGCATTTGTTGTAAGAACCAGCTTCAAATCGCGCTCGTCCAGACGCAGCTGCAGACGCTTGATGAAGAGATCTACGATCTGCATCAGCTCTTCACGAGTGAGCTGCGGGAAGACAATGGTCTCATCAACACGGTTTAGGAACTCAGGCTTGAAGTTCTTCTTCAGCTCCTCGTTCACTCTCGACTTCATCTGGTCGTAGTCGTTCTTGCTGTCACCTTCCAGGGTGAAGCCAAGAGCACCACGAGAAATCTCGCGAGTTCCAAGGTTGGTGGTCATGATGATGATTGTGTTCTTGAAATCAACTACGCGACCCTGACCATCGGTCAGTCGTCCCTCTTCCAAAATCTGCAACAGGGAATTGAAGATATCTGGGTGGGCTTTTTCAATCTCGTCAAACAAAACTACCGAGAATGGCTTGCGACGAACCTTCTCAGTCAGCTGACCACCCTCGTCATAGCCGACGAATCCTGGAGGAGCACCAAATAGGCGAGAGACGGTGTGCTTCTCGCTGTATTCGCTCATGTCCAAAGAAATCAGCGCGTCCTCGTCATCGAACAAGAACTCCGCCAGTGCCTTGGCAAGCTCGGTCTTTCCAACACCGGTAGGACCAGCAAAGATAAATGAACCGGATGGACGCTTTGGATCTTTTAGACCAGCGCGCTGACGACGAATCGACTTCGATAGAGCGGCAATGGCAGCTTCCTGACCAATTACTCGCTTGTGCAGCTCTTGCTCCATAAATACAAGCTTTGCGCCTTCTTCTTCACTGAGCTTGAATACAGGAATACCGGTCGCCTGAGCGAGAACTTCTGCAATGAGTCCCTCGTCAACAATTCCAACTTCTTTGACATTGCCTTCGCGGAATTGCTTCTCCAGCTTCATTTTTTCAGCGGTAAGTTTCTTTTCCTCATCGCGCTTAGCAGCTGCCAGTTCAAAGTCCTGATCAGCAATCGCCTGCTCTTTAGCGGCCTTTACAGCAGCGACTTTATCTTCCATCTCCCTCAACTCAGGCGGCGAGGAAAGGAAGGAGAGTCTCACGCGAGCTCCGGCTTCGTCGATTAGGTCGATGGCCTTGTCTGGCAAGAAGCGGTCTGTGACGTAGCGGTCACTCATGGCAACCGCGGCGACGATGGCGCCATCAGTAATCGAAACCTTGTGGTGTGCCTCGTAGCGATCGCGCAATCCCTTCAGGATGTTGATTGCCATCGCTGGAGTTGGCTCTGCTACCTGCACCGACTGGAACCTGCGAACCAGCGCTGCATCCTTCTCAAAGTGCTTGCGGTATTCATCCAGTGTGGTGGCACCAATTGTCTGCAGTTCACCTCTTGCCAGCATTGGCTTCAAGATTGAGGCTGCGTCAATTGCACCCTCAGCAGCACCAGCCCCAACCAGAGTGTGAATTTCGTCAATGAAGGTAATGATGTCGCCACGGGTGCGAATTTCCTTGGTTACCTTCTTCAGTCTTTCTTCAAAATCTCCACGGTAACGAGATCCTGCAATCAGTGATCCCATATCTAGGGTGTAAAGCTGCTTTCCGCGAAGAGTTTCTGGAACATTTCCAGAAACAATTGCTTGGGCTAGCCCTTCAACCACCGCGGTCTTTCCAACACCAGGTTCACCAATCAAAATTGGATTGTTCTTAGTACGACGAGAAAGAATCTGCATGACTCTTTCAATCTCTCGCTCTCTGCCAACGACTGGATCAAGTTTTCCTTCGGCAGCTGCTTGAGTTAGGTTGCGACCATACTGATCTAAAACCTGCGAGCCCTTTTGCGGAGGATTAACCTCTCCGCCAACAGAAACTGTTTCTTTTCCTTGGTAGCCGGAAAGAAGTTGAATTACCTGCTGACGAACCTTGTTCGTGTCAGCACCAAGCTTGGTTAGCACCTGTGCCGCAACGCCTTCGCCTTCGCGAATAAGTCCTAGTAGTAGGTGTTCGGTTCCGATGTAGCTGTGACCAAGCTGCAGCGCCTCACGCAGTGACAGCTCTAAAACTTTCTTTGCTCTTGGAGTAAATGGGATGTGACCACTCGGTGCCTGCTGGCCCTGACCAATAATGTCCTGCACCTGCTCGCGAACCTGCTCGAGATTAATTCCAAGCGCTTCTAGCGCCTTAGCTGCAACGCCCTCACCCTCGTGAATCAGACCGAGCAAAATGTGCTCGGTGCCGATGTAGTTGTGATTGAGTAGCTTCGCCTCTTCCTGAGCGAGCACGACTACTCTGCGGGCCTTGTCGGTAAATTTTTCGAACAAACTGGCACCTCCAAACTTCTTAGGAAGATGCTAAATCGGCCAGTGGCCTCAAACTAGGGCTGTTCGCCCAAGGCGTTAGTGCGCTTGGCCCGCTCTTCCGCCTCAATCTGGGCATAGGTGTCGCGTTCTTTCTGGTCCGCCCTCAAAATCGAGCGCATCAGAATCCAGAACAACACCCCAACCAGTGCGGGGGGAATCAGGGAAATCAGCGCATCCAGCAGAAGATTGTTGGTCATGATTACTACTTAACAAGCGGGAACAAGATTGTTTCCCGAATACCCAGTCCCGTCAGAGACATTAGTAGACGATCAATACCCATTCCCAATCCGCCGCTAGGTGGCATTCCAAATTCGAGTGCCTTGAGAAACTCTTCGTCCAGTCGCATAGCTTCCGGATCGCCCTTGGCTGCGAGTTCAGCCTGTTTGATAAAGCGCTCGCGCTGGACCACTGGATCCACTAGCTCGGAGTAGCCAGTGGCTTGCTCAAAGCCACGAACATACAAATCAAACTTCTCAACCACCCCTTTATCGGTTCGGTGATCGCGGGTAAGGGGTGAAGTATCAACTGGAAAATCCAA
>Ga0315902_10011736_pt1 | contig 11475 bp, 7 predicted proteins | sample LakEriMetagenome_9_FD_203523 | JGI IMG/M metagenome (GOLD analysis project Ga0315902, IMG submission 203523) | Freshwater fungal communities from buoy surface, Lake Erie, Ohio, United States - Buoy 12 MA117 | ecosystem: Environmental > Aquatic > Freshwater > Lake > Lake biofilm | place: USA... | reverse complement strand
ATATTCAAAACCAATTTCAGAATCAAACGGAATTGATGAGTATCGGCGCAGGCATTCAGAGTGCGGCGATTTCGGATAATGAACGAAAGAAAAGAAATCAAGGTAAGGAGGAGGACGAGGCTAGTAGGAGAGCCGATGTGCGCATTCGAGAATCGAAGGAAGGCGCAGTTAAGAAGCGCGAGTTTCAGGCTTCTATTGAGCAAAACGATCGTTACAGAAAACAGAAGGTTGAGGAGAATAAAGATCTATACGATCGGCATGAGGAACAATCTCAGGCATTTGTTCGCAAAGGAGATGCTCAACGCACCGAAAATATGATGAAGACTCAAATTACCCGAGATAAGCAAAAGTCGGTAGGGGACAGCGGTGAGCAACGGCGTAAACAAAAGGCTTCACAGGTCGAGTTTCAAAAAAAGGAGGCAGATATTCAGGCGAAGGATGACAAACAAGGTGCGAATCAGCGAATAACGAACACTCAATTAGTAATCGATCAAAAGAAAAACGAAGCTGAGACGCTGCCAGAAGGTAAGGACCTTAAGTCGCGTGAGAATGCAATGGAAATTGAGCGTAAGAAACGCGACGCTGAATTTGAAGACAGAGAGCGAGAAAGTAAGTCTTCGAACCAGCAATATGAGGCGCGTAAGGAAGCATTTGCGAAAAGTGCCGGTGAACCGACGAAAGAGGAAGATTACAAAGCCGTGCCGGGTACCGAGAATCTAAAGCAAGGTGTTACGGAAAATTCCTATAAGTTGGGAAATAAAATGGTTACTGAGCGTCTGGTGAAGATTGGTAACAAGGTGGACAAATACAAAAAGGTTGTTTCGAAAACAGCCATCTACTTTTTCCGCAACGGCACAAGCATTACGGAAGAAACTTGGAAGCAGGCCACGCTGGCAGAACCGGATTGAGTATGTCGAAGCGCATTCTTATAATCAATGGACCCAATTTAAATCTATTGGGACGGCGTGAGCCCGAAGTATACGGGCATCAGGATTTTGAAACCTACCTTTCTTTATTGATGAAAATCTACAGCGAAGTTCGTTTGGAATTCTATCAGAGCAATGTAGAGGGTGAACTCATCAATAAATTACACGAGGTTGGCTTTTCCTATGATGCTATAGTATTGAATCCGGGCGGTTATTCGCATACGAGTGTAGCGCTTGCAGATGCCATTGCAGCCATTAGTTCGCCGGTGGTAGAGGTGCACATCAGTAATATTCATGCGCGTGAGGAATACCGCCATAATTCTCTGACGGCTGCTAACTGCGTTGGAGTTATCAGTGGGTTTGGTCTGCGTGGCTACGAGCTGGCACTGGATTACGCGATTGACATGCGATAATTATTTCTTGAATTCGCGAAGCGCACTTTCCATTACCCGAAGAAGTAATTCAGCATCTCTCAAGGCGAGTTGTTTACCCAATTGTATGCGTCTTCCTGAATAACTGAAACCTATTCGTTCCCCCCCAATAATCCAAAACGAATCATCCAGAAAAGCCAAGAACGAAGTCGCATCGCGTTTAATAAGTCCTAGTTTGAAAATATTATGATGTTGAAACAATTCACGCTTTCCCCTTGTGCCGAATACATTGCGAATCGATAAGCCTTCGCGCGTTATTTCTATAACTTCTTTTCCAATGAGTCTCCAGAGAAAAACTTTGGTTATTCGAATGAAAAAAAACAACCAGAGTGAGCTGCAAATAATGAAAAAGATTTGCTCTGATTGACTGTTCGCATTAAACGAGTAGTAAAGGAATGCGCCGCCGCAAAAGGTCCAGGCGGTTATCCAAATAAAGAGCATAGCTTCTTGCCAGCGTTCAATCTTCTGAGAGATTTCGATGGTGATATCGTGCTTAGAACGGGTTACACGTATGCGCTTGCCAAGAAATTTAGGTTCTGTTTGGTTCATCCTTCGTTTAAAACGGATTGATAGAGTTTTTCGTAAAGCGGTAGTATTTTATCAATGGAGAAGTCGGCCGCTCTGCGCCTTGCCTGATTCTTAAATTTAGTGAGCCTTCGCCCGTCTTCGAGCAAGTAAATGCAATTTTTCACCATATCATCAATATCACCAACATTACTCATCATGCCGGTAACACCATGCCGATTCACCTCGGGAAGTCCACCGGTATTTGTTGAGATTACTGGCAGTCCTGCCGCCATGGCCTCAAGAGCTGCCAATCCGAAGCTTTCCGATTCGGATGGTAAAATGAACAGGTCGCCGATGCCAAGAAGCTCTTGCGGTTGTTTAAGGTTTCCAACGAATGTGACGTGATCAGTTATATTTAACTCACGGCATTTTTGTTCAGCCCTTGACCGTTCAGGGCCATCACCTAATAAAATGAGTTTGGAGTTAATGGATTGCCGAACCTGCGCAAAAACTTCAATAATATCGATAATACGCTTCACAGGTCGGAAGTTTGACATGTGAATTATAATGCGTTCATTGTCCTCCGCATATTCTCTTCGCAGTTCTGCAAAAGCTTCAACGGGCTCATGTTCCGAATTAAGGAAATTGGGAATGACATCTATTTCCTGATTGATTCCGAAAAGTTTATAGGTGTCATTTTTCAAGCTTTGCGAAACTGCAGTTACTGCATCGCTTTTGTTGATAGCAAATGAAATGACCGGTTCGAATGATGCATCCTTCCCCAACAGAGTAATATCGGTTCCATGCAGTGTGGTAATTACGGGCAGTCGAATACCCTCTTCGGCTAGAACCAATTTGGCCGTTATTGCTGCGGAGGCATGCGGAATGGCGTAATGCACATGCATCAAATCGAGTTTCTCATATTTCACAACATCTACCATTTTACTAGCCAATACGGACTCGTATGGAGGATAATAGAAAAGCGGATATTCACTTACGCTGACTTCATGATACCGAATGCGTTTGTGAGCAGCGCCTAAGCGAACAGGTTGCGAATAGGTAATGAAATGAATTTCGTGACCTTGGTCGGCCAAAGCCTTCCCTAGTTCAGTCGCAACAACGCCGCTTCCCCCATAGGTGGGATAGCACACAATACCAATTTTCAACATCCGATTCATTCGATGCAAAAGTAGAAATAGTTGGGGCGGCTTGTGTGTTTAGATTTTGTAAGCACACGATGAACGAATTGTCATGCGAAAAAGCAGATTTAATTCACTTTCCTTTGGTTCATAACTCCATTATTTAGGTCACTGTATCCTTGAAGTTTCGGGTACATTCGAAACGTGCTGTTGAATGAGGTCGAAAGGAGGATCAGCGGATTCGACAAACAAGAAATAACCTAAACAACTTACGAGTATGGCATTAGCTAAGAAGTCAAAAGGCACAAGCGGCAAGCAAACGTTGAAAGACGCTAAAGTGGCAGCACTCCCCAAAGGCCACGATAAAAACAAGCAGCCAAAAACGCAGAAGATATACGTAATAGACACATCGGTATTATTACACGATCATAATTGCATACATAGTTTTGAGGACAATCGAATTGCAATCCCTATTACGGTTTTAGAAGAGCTGGATAAGTTTAAGGTGGGTAATGAAATAAAGAATTTTGAAGCGCGTGAGTGCATTCGGATTATTGATCGATTGTCGGAAGAATTTACTCTTCAGGATTGGATTCCTTTGGATAATGGTTTGGGTGGGACATTGCGTATCATCTTAAACTCTTCCGATGAGGCAGCGAAAAATGCAGAGTCTATTTTCGAAGCGCGTAAGAATGATCACAAAATTCTGAATGCGGCTTTGAAGTTACAGGAAGAGGAGCCGAGCTGTCGGGTTATTATGGTTACCAAAGACATTAATCTTCGCCTGAAGGCCAAAGCCCTCAATTTGCCCGCAGAAGATTTCAAGACAGGAAAGGTTAAAGAGGCTATGATCATGTATAGCGGAAAATCAACCATTGAGGGGCTGGATTCAGAAGTAATACGTAAGCTCTATCAGGAGGGTCGCTCACCTGAAACGGAGGTGTTAGGGAAGGAGAAGCAAAACAATCACTTTTATATTTTAAAGAATTGCACTTCATCGGCACTGGCATACTTCAGTTCTAAAGCACAAGAAATTGAGCGAGTGGATAAAGTGTATGCCTATGGTATCAAACCCAAAAATGCAGAGCAGGCTTTCGCGATGCATGCGATACTTAATCCGAATATCCGCCTGGTCACTATTTCCGGAGTGGCAGGTACGGGTAAAACATTGCTCGCATTGGCAGGGGCGCTGGAGATGAAAAATCAGTATGATCAAATATATCTCGCACGTCCGATCGTGCCACTTAGTAACAAGGAAATAGGCTATTTGCCCGGCGACGCCGAAGAGAAGGTAAATCCGTATATGCAGCCATTATGGGACAACTTGAGCTTCATTAAAAATCAATTCTCTGATAATGAAAAGAAACGCAAGATTATAGATGAGCTGCAAGCGCAGGGAAAAATCACAATTTGTCCACTGGCATTTATTCGTGGCAGAAGCCTGTCGAATTGTATTTTTATTATCGATGAAGCGCAGAACCTGACACCTCATGAAGTCAAGACAATCATTACACGTGCTGGTGAAAACACGAAGGTTATTCTTACGGGTGATGTACGCCAAATTGATACTCCTTATCTCGACGAACAGAGCAATGGTATGTCGTACGTGATTGAACGACTGAAGGGACAAGATTTATACTGTCACGTGACACTTGAGCGAGGCGAGCGTAGTGAATTGGCCAACTTGGCGAATGAACTGCTATAAATCGACGTTGCTCTTACGCCAAAGCCAAGGCTTCCAAATTTTAGTATTCTGTTTCCAGAATAGTAGCACGAGGTAGGCGAGAATGGGCGATCCGAAAGTGAGAAAAGAAAGGTAGATGAAGCTGAGTCTTACTTTTCGAGTCTTAACACCCATGTAATCGGCGATACCTGCACAAATACCGAAGAGTTGTTTTTCAAGCAAGTTGTGAATGCGTTTCATGGGGCTTTCTTGGTAGTAACGAAACTCCGATAGGACATTCGATACATCTTTCGTGAGTGCAATATACGCTATAAAGTTCAATGAGCGCCTGGGAGTCCCCGGCATGTTCTGAGGGCATACCTAATTTCCCCCAGTGATGAGTAATGAGATTGCGCTCAGCGGGCAGTCGGTGCAATAAGTCAAGGGTTCCGGTTATCATGGATTCGTTGTTGTGGTATTTTCCGTGGGCAAAACGAAGCCGGCAAACGAGATTTACGAGCAGGTGTTCGGTCGATAATTTTCCCATGGCCGTGGGGAGTTTCTTTTTTCGAACTACGCCGAATTTCTTGTGAGTCTGCCAATATGAGTGAGCCTCTCCGCAAAGTAGTTGTGATAACTCTGTGAGCTCCAAATGCAGAAGTGATGACACTAAATGATTCGCCTTGTTGAGAACGTTTGCAAGTTGGGCTATACGAATGAAGGGGCTATTGGATGGTCTTACTTTGCCAAAATTCCAAATCGACTTTGATAATGGATTAAGGCCATATTTAGCCTTGAGAATTTCGTATTCAATGTGCAACTGTTGTTCGTATTCGTCAGAGGTAACGGAGTGAAGTAATCCGGCCTGACCGAATAGTAATGCTTCAATTTGCATTGAATCGCTGCTGTGTCTTGCAATAATGGTATAAGAGATAGAATTCGCCAGCATTTCCATAGGTAGGCTGTTCGACTTAAAACCAAAGGCTTTGCACAATTCAACGAAGGCTACCTGAGACCAGTCGCCGCTTACACGATTCAGCGTTTCAAAGATTGCATCTACGCGTTTATGGAGTCGTTCCACGAGTAACCGATCGGCTGCCATAAATCGTTGAGTTGAATCTGTTTGGTGTATTACCGATTCGCATGGAATCCAGCGGTAGTTTTCAATCCAGTCTCGATGTGATTTCAAGATATCCCACTCGAGACATTTGGAGAGATCAAGCACCGGAAGGTCGCCGGGTGTGTTGAGGTGAATCGGCGCGTCGTTATCAAGCACTACATGCAAAATCACATTTTTATAATTCTCATCCGTTTGATGGTGGTGGCGATGCCAGTCGGAGGCGCGAATGTGAATTTCAACATTACCCCACCACAGTGTTTCATCGATTCGGATGCGAGCATTCATAAAGTCGGGACCTGCATTATGATTGTGAATGCCGCGATGTAGAATTTCTATTTTTTGTCCCGCTGCAGTCATTAAGTTGACTGTGGAAAACCAGCCGAATTTCCAAACGTGATGGAGAAATTTCTCACTAACGTTTCCAATTCGTTGCGTTGAGTTTGATGTTGTTGTTTCCATTCTGTGAATTTGAAAATTTGATTTTTGGACGCTGCGAATGGAAGGCGAATCATTTTTACGGATCGTTTCCTTGTTATTCCAATTGTATATAATTGTCTATAAAATTGAAGGGTTGTGCTGATTTTCAATGGGGATTTTGGTTAAATAGCAGGCATATTATTCCAATAACTTGTTCTGAAAATTTCTACCTAATTTTCCACCATGAGAAAGCTCTTGCCTTACATTCAATTCGTTGTGTTATTTGTATTCATGAGCACCTCAGGGACGGCTCAATCTGCTGATACGACTATAGTACAAACCTTTACTTGGGATACTCAAAATAATCCTGCTGCGGCCTATGATTCACCGGGTCGACGTTGGTTTGATTTTCCGCCAAGCAACAACGGGGTCGAGTATCAAAAAATTCTCATGTATTACAATTTGAAATGCTTCGAAGATGGCACTGCCGGAAACCTGGGCTTCCCTTGTGGTGAGTGGGACTATCTAACGTATACCTATCTCTATGATCACACGGGTATTATTGATAGCACATTGACAAATCACCCCTTGTATTTTGTCAATAATGCGGATTTTGATTCTGTTGAAATGACTTCACAACCTGTAGTAATTACACGCGAGTATGCTCAACCGATTCGTGTGATGGATTCTGTAATTAATGAAATAATTGTTGAGGTAGGTGATCAATCAGCAGCAACGTTGACTGCGGCAGCAACCGGCACATCAGCACGTTCTCTTTATTTATATAGGGCTTCCGAATTAGCAGCAGCAGGCTTATCGAGTGGCGATGGCATATCTAGATTGGCACTTGCTTTTGCAAACACTCCTGAAGGTGTTTCATTTTGTACGATTGAACTTTCGTTGACTCAAGATACGGTTGTTTCGGAATTATTGATGCAGAATACGTTCGTTACAGTGTATGATGCGAGTTTAGACCAAGCCGTCGCCGGTTGGAATGATTTCAATTTGTTCAACGATTGGGTGTGGGATGGAACCTCATCGATTGCAGTTCGCGTGGCCTGGTCGAATGTTGAAACACCGATAAGTGCGCAATGGGAGGTAGCGCAAACTACTTTTCCGTCGGCGGTGACTTATAGCGGCACAGACCGTTATATGCGCATGGATTGGCAAGATGAGGTGAAGGTGCCAAAGGAAGCTTTTGAGGCTGTAAGCAATGAAATCACCATCATGCTTTGGCAGAATGGTGACGAGAACATTCAGCCTCAGAACGGGACCATATTCGAAGGGGTAAATTCCTTCAATCAGAGAGTTCTCAATGTTCATCTTCCCTGGAGTAATTCTAATGTTTATTGGGACGCGGGCTATAACGGTGGTTACGACCGAATCAATAAATTGGCGAATGCTCAGGATTTCGAAGGCCGTTGGAATCACTGGGCTTTTACCAAGAACTGCGCAACCGGTGAAATGAAGATTTTCCTGAATGGATCACTATGGCACACAGGAACGAACCTGGATAATTTGATGGTCGATATTCAGCGGTTCAGTATAGGTGGTGCTGTCGGTTGGTCCAATTTCTATAATGGAAGCATCGATGAATTCGCAGTTTTCAATGTAGCGTTAGAAGAAGCCGTTATCGGAGAATGGATGAACAAGGATTTAAACCCGGAACATCCGTTCTGGTCGAATTTGCAGGTGTATTATCCATTCAATGAAAATGATGGTGAGCAAGTATTCGACGCGAGTGGTAATGGACACCATGCATGGATGCACGGCAATGCTGATAGAATTTCATATCGTGGAAGTGAGCGCTTTCGGAATGCTCAAATTGGCTATGAGCGACCAATCATTCAGTTCAAGAAAGGGCTTTATGAAAGTCACGCAGAGTCTTCTATACATTCAATTGATGAGATACTTCCTCCTGTATCGATTGTAGAATATGGAAGCTCGGATTATTCGGTTGTGCCGCTTTCGGTGAGTTACGATTGGAACGTTCAAAATTCATTTACCATTGCAGCAACAGGTGATACGGTGAATGTTTACCCAGGAACAACAGAATACACCCTCAATAACAGTGATTTTTCTTATTGGCTGCAGCCATTTGAGGTGGTCAATCGATATGAGTTGAATCGGTTTATCACTATGTATGGTATTCAACTGGATCTTGGATCTGATGGTTGGACATGGGTGGTAGATGTAACGGACTGGGAACCTTTACTGCGCGACTCGGTGCAACTTGAAGCAGGTAATTGGCAAGAGTTACTGGATATGAAATTCGTTTTTATTGAGGGTTCGCCTGCGCGTGATGTAAAGCGTGTTGAGCGGCTATGGGATACGAACCAAGGCTTGAGCAACTTTGACAATGTGGTCAACCAGCGGACGATTCACAAGGCGGCCGATGAGCAAGGCTGGAAACTCATAACGACCAATACAGGCCATCAATTCGATAATCCGCCGAACTGCGCAGAGTTTTGCAGTAATCAGCAAAGTGTAAAAGTTAATAATATGGAGCACTGGTCGTGGGATATTATGCAGGAGTGTGCCGATAATCCGCTTTATCCGCAAGGTGGCACTTGGATTTTCGATCGTGCGGGATGGTGTCCGGGTATGAATTCGACCACCAAAGAATTTGAACTCACACCATTTGTCGCCAATCAGGATTCATTTACGGTCGATTACGACATTACTTTTAATGATTATGGTAATTACGTTTTTTTCGGAACGTTGATAGGATATGGCGAACCCAATCACTCTCATGATCCAGAGATAGATATGATAACGGCTCCAAGTAACTGGAAAATTCATTCTCGATGGAATCCGATATGCGACAATCCGCGTTTTATTCTTCGCAATAAGGGGTCGAATCCATTGACGCATGTAATCATTCAATATGGGGTTGTCGGCGGAGCGCAAGAGGAGTTTGAGTGGACAGGTAATTTGGGCTTTATGGAGAAGGAAGAAGTAGTATTGACTTACTCAGATGCGTGGCTTTGGAATGGCGATGGTGCGCAACCCCTTCGGTTTTACATTCGACTGGCCTCTAGCAATGATGGTTCGGACGAGAATAACACGAACAACTACGCCGAATCGGAGTTTCAGCGCCCCGTAACTTATTCGTATACCAACTTGGATGATAATCGTATGATCATCATTCTAAGAACGAATAATTATCCCCTGGAGTCATCGTATGTTTTGTACAATCAATGGGATGAAATTGTCTTTCAGCGCTCCAACTTTACGCAAGCCTCCACTATTTACCGCGACACGATTGAGCTGAATAGTGGGTGCTATACGTTTCATTTGAAAGACAGTGACGATGATGGGTTGAGTTTTTTCGCCAATGACGATGGATCCGGATATTGTAAATTGGATAGGGTAAGTGGATTTGATTTTGAAAGTTTTGAGCGGGATTTTGGTAAAGAGATCATACATCGCTTCCGTTTTGAGACCAATCTTATCTCATCAGCAGCGGAAGTGCCGAGTCGTTCCGTGCGGCTGTATCCCAATCCTACGAAGGGACTTGTGCAAATGGATATTATGGGTTTTGACCGAAAAGTTGAGTATGCATTGTATGATAGTTTTGGGCGGAAAGTAGAAGCGAGGTCAATCGTACGGAGAAGCGATACTGAAACTTTCGAGCTTTCGTTGGAAAATCAGCCCGAAGGAGTTTATTTTGTCGAACTAAAGGATGCAAGAAATCGCGCTAGTGCGCGAATAGTAAAAGTAAATTGATTATGCCTCAGGCACTTCGAGCACATATTCAGCGGTATATACCTGTTTCAAACATTGAGTTTGAGGCTATCTACCAGTCCATGCAGCGGGAGGCATATAAAAAACGGGATATACTCGTTCGTGCAGGCGATCCATGCGAACACTTTTATTTTGTTCTTTCCGGAAGCTTGAGGACGTTTACGACCGATGAACGAGGTCATGAGCACAATTTCCATCTTGCATTTGAAGATTGGTGGGCATCTGATTTATTCAGTTTCATCACAGGAGATTCTGCCTTTTTCAGTATTGAAGCTCTCGAAGATGTTGAGGTTTTAGCTATTCATCGCGACAATTATGAGATACTCTTGAGTGGTTATCCGAAGTTCGAGCGTTTCTTCCGTTTACTTATGCAAAACGCATACGTCGCTTCGCAAAAGCGAACGATGGATATTATGTCTCTTAGTGCTGAAAAACGATATGTAGAGTTGGTGAAACGCTTTCCTCAAATGGAGTTGCGAGTCGCTCAGCATCACATAGCATCTTTTTTGGGTATTACACCTGAGGCTTTGAGTCGAATCAAGCGCGGTATCATTGAGAAAAGGAAATCGGCCCAATAATTGGTTTCGCCGTTTTTAGCAATGAGGTTCGCCTTGCGCGTTCCCAAGATTGCCTTATTTTCGTCACCTATAAAAAGACAGACTCCTTAAAGAAACCTGTATGAAAAGAGTTATTTCCTTTCTTGCCACCTCAGCACTTATGCTGATGGCAATAGTAAGTTGGGCACAGCCATCGAAAAAAGCGGACGAGCAATTCGAGAGGGCTGCGTATTACGAGGCAGCCAAGCTTTACATCAAAGCAGAACCCGTAACCAAGGGATTGGATGAAAAGGCCCGTATCTTCTATCGATTGGGCGAATGCTACCGATTGGTGGCTGATCCGCAGCAAAGCTTGCAATGGTATGAAAAGGCCATTGTGGCGCAATATTACAAGCTCGACCCGGAGGTATATTATGGTTACGGAATGGGCCTGCTCGAACTTGGGCGATGGGACGATGCTGTTACGCAATTCAATAAATACAGTGCAAAGGGAGGCGATAAATCAAAGGCCGCTTTGGGAATTAAATCGGCACAGGATGCTGCCTCGAAGAAATCATCCAAGACACGTATAACGGTATCTAACGTGGTGGAACTTAATTCTGAGTTTTTCGATTACGGATTGGTATTCGCAGGTCCAAGTCAGGTGGTGCTTTCGTCGGCAAGGCCGGCGAGTGCGGGGTCTTATAAAGATCCTATTACCGGAGAATACTTTAATGATTTGTTTACTGCTGAGTTGGACAAAAAGGGAAAGTTCAGTGTACCCTCGCCATTGCCGGGTGTAGTCAACACCATGGGTAATGAAGGAGCTGCTTGTTTTAGCAACGACTACTCGGACATTCTTTTTACGTCGTGTCGTTATGAAAGCTCGAAGGTTTATTTTGCCTGCGACATTGCCCGTGCTACCAAAAATGCCGATGGAAAGTTTGTAGATGTTAAGAGTCTGAACATTGTTGATCGTAATATTGATG
>Ga0315902_10011732_pt1 | contig 11477 bp, 13 predicted proteins | sample LakEriMetagenome_9_FD_203523 | JGI IMG/M metagenome (GOLD analysis project Ga0315902, IMG submission 203523) | Freshwater fungal communities from buoy surface, Lake Erie, Ohio, United States - Buoy 12 MA117 | ecosystem: Environmental > Aquatic > Freshwater > Lake > Lake biofilm | place: USA... | reverse complement strand
CAAACACTTCTTCCCAACCTCGCCATGTTCCTCCTCGTGTCGTAAATCCACTCCATCACCATCACCACCTCTCTCTCCTCTTGACACGATCATTTGTGAAAATGGAAGGGTGGACACACAAGCATCAACTGGCAGGTTCGGTGGCCAGGTACTTACTTGACAATAGGTTCATGCAGACACTTACTTGCTTCGCTAAAGAAGCTGATTCCTTGTTGGCAGCACGTCCTCCTAGTGGACCAGGAGTAGTGTCACTTGAAGAAGTCTTCGCTGGATGGAGTCAGAATGGAGCTTCCAAGTCCTCTCTGAGTCCAGGTTTCAGTTTTCTTGAGTGGATTCTTTGTGATCCTTCATTTTCTGACCGTCTTTCATCATCAGACTTCATGCTTGTGAGAAATCTTTTGGAAAATGTTGCTGAAATCGTTGCTAAACTACCTAAACCGGCCTCAAAAGCTCCACCAGAATCCAAAGTTGTTCCTTCCAAGTCTAGAGAATCAGATAAAGGTCTCGACTCTATTGAAAATGCTCCATTGCTATCAGAAATCGACACAGTGAATCATGTTTATTCAAACAAAGCTCTTGTATCATCTGACTCTGCCAAAGCTTTGTTTAACAAGAGAAAAACAGCTACAGAAAAAAGATCAGATGTTGTATCGACAAGGTCTAAAGGTGTCAAGAAGAATGAAAGGAAAGAAAATGTCGACCAAGACCCAGTAGAGACGCAGAAATCAGATTCTTCTCGTTCAATTGAACGAAATTCAAAACGATCCAAAAGGGCTTCTTCAAATGCAGTTAAAGAACCTATCCAGATCGCTTCGAAAAAGCCAGAGAAAGGTCCGACTGATTTTTCGTCTATCATTCCACATGGAAGTTCAGTGACAACTTTTTCTGATCCGCTAACACCTCGAACCACAAGTATTCTTGCACCGGGTGTGAAGAGCATCACAAGATTCGATGTCATGGATGATCCTAGGTCTGCCATGAGTGAGACAAGAATTTTGCCTTTCTTTGCTGGTGACAACTCTTCATCTTTCCTTGGCAAGAATGTTGAAACTCTTCAATTTCCGATGACTTTGAGTTTTTCTGGTTTTCAGAGTCAGACAGGAGATTTTCAATTTCAACCTGTCCAGAATCCGGGTTCCCTGCCTGTCGGCAAACCATCGCCTTTGAAGACAAGCTTTTCTGCATTTGAATCTCCTGCCTCATCAAAGACATCGAAGGAGGCAACTCCTCCTACGATTTCTCAAAAGATCTCCAAGAAACCTGGTGAAAAGAAGAGAATCACACCTATCCCTGAAGTTGTCATTCCTGACGGTGATGAATTGGAGTCATTTTTGGATGGAATCCACAAGTCATGATTCTCACAATCACAATTCGATTGCGTTCCTCTGTCTGTTCATAGAGTATGATGGGTTGCACAATGGATAAAGACAATTAATTCACCGTACCGATAGTATCGTATTCCGACTTTCCTGGAACTTTCTTGGGATTCAAGGCAACGTGGGTTACAGGTGTAATGTCAAAGAAGGCCAGGGCTCTGAAGCATTTGCGAAAGGCCACGGACAAAGATAAGAAAGATTCTGGTGGCTCCTAACGGAAAGATTTCACCAAACTTCCGACTCAGCTATGGCAATTGTCTCTTTCGAGCAGTCGCCGATCAACTCCAAGGAGACGAGTCTCTCTGCAGTATGTACAGACAAGCTGCAGTAGAGTACATGGACGCCAACTTGAGAAACATGAACAAGTCAGGAGCGTTGGCAGGACATTTGGAGGCGCAGGCCATTGCTCAGTGCTTCAAAGTCAACATTGTCATTCATCAACTGAACATGCCTCGATATGCTCTTCGTTGGACAGAGTCTGATCCGATTCGAGAAATCCACTTGTCTTACCGTCAAGGACAGCATTACGCTTCACTGAAGATTGGACAAGAGGAAGTCCAGCTGAGGAAATCAAACTCGAAGAATTCAAAGTTGTTGTTCCAGACAAAGATCCTCTTGTTCGCGCAGCAAGAGTGGTGAGTGAGATGACGGGGTGTAGGAGTATGGAGTATATTCGACTCGTGTTGAAACATAATCGATATGACGTGGATGACACTGCAGAGACTTTGATGCAAGAAAAGTATGCTGGAGGAGATGTAAACTGGGTGGATTGTGTAGCTGAAGAAGTCAAAGAAGAGATCAAAAGATACAAAGAGAAACCATCTACCAAACCTTTGGGTCCTAACAAGAAGAGCAAGGATCGGCTTTTGGAACGCGTAGAAGCCAAACACAAGTGTATTGTCCAGTTGTGTTCTGGATTCACTTTGATAGAGGAAAACTTTCAAAAGCTGACAAGAAGCTGATGAAAAAGATCGACAAAAGCAAGGAACTTGAAGTGAAGGTAAGGAAGAAGTCAAACAGATGGAAGACTTTGGAACAATACTAATCTAGTTCTATTCCAACGGGGAATCTCTGGAAATGTGATCAAGAAGGGCCTGATAACTGACAAACTTGACTTTGCCAGTATTCTTTTTTGCGTTATCGTCGCAGTAAAAAACGTAGTCCAACTTCTTCTTCTTCGCAACCATGGATGCATTCTCTGCATTGCACATTTCAATCAAACTGGCTTTCCCTGCACGAAGAATGTTTTGCATGACTCGAGTTTCGGAAGCACTGGTTTGGCAAACACCACAATTCAAACCTTGGAACGCAGGTTTCTTCCCAGGATCTCGCCAAAGCTCAATTGCTGTTTTCAAAGCAGACAGTCCTGCATCTGAACGTCGGTTTCTAGATCTTTCAGAATCTGCTCTGAGCAAACAAGACTCCAAGTTTGGGAATTGTTTCTTTTTCAACTGAGAAAGAAAGACTTCACTCACAAAGTTGAATCTTCCAAGAAGTGCCATTAGAAATTTGCATGTTCTTCTGTTTTCACGGAAGACAAAACAAATCTTTGAGTCATTGGGAGGACATCGCGCGAGTTCCGCGACATCTTCGTCTTTCTCGACGACTTTGATTCCAAGAGCCTCAATCTCAGACACGGTCATAAAGTTTTTCACTTCAGACGTCAGAATCAGTATCAAGGACGAAAAACTCTCCTTCACATGGACAGAGCTACGAGTGATTGGCGAATCAATCTCGGAGATATGAGATTCAGAGGAAGCCAGGTTAAGGTCTGATACTGCTTTGCCACTTTTGATACGACCCCCAGACCGACTTTCATTCGATTTTGACGCTTTCGTACATGGGGTTACAATTTCCGAGATCTGAGATTCTGACGACACAAGGTGTGAGCTTGAAGGATCCTTGACGTTTTCCTTACAGGCCCTAGAGTGACTAACTTTAGATTTGGAGGGTTTCGTACAAGGAGTAATGGCAAAGACTGAATCATCAATCCGTTCATGAGTAACTTTTCGCTTTCGCTTTCCTGTAGAAGCAATTGGAGTTCGGATTTGTTCGATATATCGTATCTGCCCACAAGACGACTCCGATGTGGGAACATCCAAGCAATCAGCAGCAACTTCTTCTGATTGCTTGATTCTTTTGTTTGGTCGAACTGATTTCGAGCTTTGTGAGTTCAACCGAGTTTTCTTGGATGTCGTCCCTGTCGAAGGCCATCGAACAAAGTCATCAATTGCAACCAAGCTTCGGGATTCCAAGCATACCTTGATCCAATCAGAATGAAGTATCTTGATACTATTGTTCTTTTGATAAACTTCCTCGACTTTCTTGAGATCCGGGTCGTTTGAAGTAAGCAGTCCATCGTATATTAAATAGCTTACTTCAGGACCTAGTTTCGAGGCCAAAACAAATGGCAGATTTTCTTCCTTACAAGAAGATGCAAGCTTCGACGCTGAACGAGAAAATTTGACCAAAGGCCGGGATTCGTGGCAGCGAAGCTCATACGGATCTGTATTCTGTACAACACCCGACATAATCGAGTCAAAGAACCAAGCAAGGCTCAGAATTGGAACCTGGCATTGTAGAGCCTTTTGGTACTTTTCACTCATCTGAAGAGAAGACTGATCCTTATAAACAAAATGAGTCGTGTCACGAGTAGAAAAGTCTTCGGACGCATTGATACCAAATGATCTGGCACATTTCAGAAGAAAATGGCGTTCTTCTCCGGTAAACTGGGTGATTGCGAGGTGAATTCTTTGTTTTTGAAATATCTTTTTGCGTTTAGGAAACGGGATGAATCTGATATCAGTAAAGTATTCCAATCTTCTTTGTTCTTCTACACATTTGTGGAGCCATAATGGAGTGACAAGCTTGGGACGAAGATCCGGAAGACAAGAGAAAGTGATTTGAGAATTGTGAGATTGCATCTCTTCCATGACAACATAGTCAACGTCGACAATTCCTCGAGTTTGCAAGACAGTCCCTCCATTTAACACGATCAGAGACTCCAGCTTCTCGCAATCCTTGATACATTCAATAGCAAAGGAAATACCACTGAATACGGATTTCTTCATGAGGGATGTTTGCAAAACTGCGACTGATTCCATTTCCTGATCTTGAAAAGAGGAAAAATCTGTGGATTTTCTTTTCTTCGCTACAGAGTGCTCTTCACAAAACTTTTGAGGATATCCTGTTTCTTGATAGGAGAGGGCTGAGAGTGCTTTCTTTTGTGTACAAGAGTCAAGTATCCAATGTGGAGATATTCGGAACGGGCTGTACCATAAAGAATCATTTTGTGCCAAGAGAGGTCCAACACAGAGATGGGAACAAAGAGGATGAAAGTATTGCAAGCAGAAGCCTCCTCCTAGAATGATTGGTCTACTCATCTTCTTCCAAGCATCAAGGGGATATCCAATTATACAGACCAAGTGGTTCAGGAAGATTTGACCGTTTAGCATTTCCAACTTCATGCTATCCAAAGCATCAGTGATCTTCTCCAAAGGATCAAAAGCAAACAAACTTTCTTCAGTCTGGAACTCGGGACTTGCATCGTCAACGCAACCATTTGTTTCCAGTTTCCTGGTCACCCAATACCGATTGACGACGGGAATATGAAACTGGATCGCATACTCATACTTTTGCCCACTTTTCGTTCTCGCAACCAGATGAGTGCATTCATTATCGAATACATACGAAAAACTTCCACCACTACTGATCACTGTTTCCTTGATCTTTTCAGAGTCAGCTTTCTCAAAGTTTGTACAGCACACCACGCAGCCTAAAAATGAAGGAACAGGGAACAAAGACTCGTGACAACGTTTACATTCCAAAAAGCAGGAAACAAGCCATTGCAGACTGACAATCTCAAGTCGACATTCTTCTCCCAGCATTCGAGCACATTGATGGAATCGAGCTCCAGCTGTTCCAACAACAACATGGGAGCATCCTCCGAGAGGAGTATCAACTTCTTCAGCTCCCAAAGTGTGAAGAATAGCCCTAGCGCCTTTGACTTGATCAGATTTGATTCCAGAAAGACAAACTTTGCATTGAGCCAGGACCCGAGGACTCTCGAGACTCTCTGGACAGAAGACTCTGTTGCTGATGGCCTCGTAGCTCGTGATCAAGTGGTTGTGTCCCAACTCAGCGATTCCAGAGAGAGTCTTGAGCAGGTTTGGGTGATTCCGGTGGAGGACGTGTAGATAGCGTTGGAACTGCAAGGAAGTGGAGAGGACACACCCAGAGGCTGTTTCGACTTTGCACTTGAGTATGGACTTGAGAGAAGACACCAGGGCGGAGCTGCCGTACCACACACATCCGATCTCACCCATCCACTACACCTGTAACAGTCATGTGCACTGCATGTTCAGCAATCACTTTCTTCTCTCCAGAGACACGAGGTTGAGAATCAGCTTGTATTCATTGGTTCACCTAGTTCAGTCAGAAACTGTCAACATGTTCTTCTCCTCAATTCAGCATGAAGCCAAAGGTGTCTGGGAATCGGTTGGAAAGATCTCTCTTCAAATCAAACATCTTGCTTCGGACAGCACTAATGTGTTTGCTTCTGCTACTCTTTGACTTCATTTTCACTCGTGTCGATGCGTTGTCAGACAATTTCCATTATCTCCCAGATCAAGCTCTTGAGATATCTTGAGCACAATATCGAGATCAACAAGAGGATCAAGAAATGGAGAGAAGTCATTTTCTCCAAGATGAAGCCTTAGACGTTCTCTGAAAGATTTTCTAAGAATCTCGACAGTTACGAGTGGTTCTGAGCGTGATGATCATGAGCACAAGATAGTTGATGAAACTCAATCTCCTCCACCTCAGTCTAGATCGCCCTCTTTCAAGCCACAGATGTGTTTCAAGGGTCTAACAAGACCCATGTCTGCATCATCTACATTTTTTTATTATAGAAACAAGGTGATTAGAAGTTCAATTTCGAAAAGGGCGGGACTAATGCACTGGAAGCACCAATTTGCTTATTGCCCATATTTGGCCCTGATGAACGAAAAAAGAAGGACGAAACCAAAGTCAAGTTTCATGCATGTGTGGCTAAATTGTCTTCTGGTACTCTTGAGAATCCCTCCAGAATGTCTGAATGACTGCATGAAAGTGGAATACTTGTTGGACCCTGGATCCGATCTAACAGTGATCCTACGAAGCTTACAGAGACTGTGGCAGAAAAATCCTCAGAAGAGGAAGTTCCTGTGGATGAATTCGAGCTTGGTGTGGCAAGGAACGACGTGACAGTGGTGAGTCGTCCCAAAGTAAGATTGGATTTGGCTCTTCAGACCACTGCCGTCATTGACCGGTAGTAATTGAATAATGGTCGGGAAACTAGTGGACGCACCAATGGAGATTGTGATCTTGAGCCACGATGTCCTGAAAAAGCTGAGAATTGGTCCTCAGTATTTGCTGGAGCTGAAGGTTGCTACAGGGAAAAGAGAGAATGGTAATTCACCTTATCCCGTGATTGAAGTTTGAATGATTCATTCAATGACGATCATGATGAAGTAACCACTGCTGAAACCAATAATTATGAAATGTTAAAAGCATTTGAGAACAAGGTTCAGAGAGCATCCGAGGCATTCATTCAAGTTTGAATTCAAGAACATCTGGAGAGTGAGATTCTCGACTGATGGGCTTGCGAAAGTGACACTTTCCCAGAACTTGGATTTCATATCAAGTTACTGTAGGCCGTGGGTTTTACTCGAAGAAACTCGTAAAATTGCCGGAACTTGTCGGTCTTGATTGTACCAGAACCGAAGCAGAGGGACGATTTCAAGACTGTTATGGATACGAGATATCCCAATTATAAAGTTATTCTAACCTCAGGGTGTTCACCTATTCTTGAAGTCATTCTACGACATTTGAGAGATGCATCAGCGTTTGTCAGGAGATCTACTCGCTGCTGACGTATAAGTCGAGAGGAATGTCGACAGAAGCGCACTGCTATTAAGTGTGACCAAAAACATTCTGTTTCGGTTGGTTCTGCTGACCCTGATAGTCTCAGCAAACTTCAGCCGTGCTTTTTCTTGTTTTCTCCAGAAAGCGAGATAAGTGTTCATGAAAGTCATCACTGCTGAGGCTTCTTCACCTTTCAGCATTTTTGGGGTTGTTCAAGGGTCGTTTGCGCTCAGAGGTCTGAAAAAGAACGCAATGCTTGAGGCTCATTGTGGTTGTCCAGGATGTGTGGCACTGTAAAGACCAATCGTTTGAACCATTCCACCTTGAGTCAAGACTGCAGGAGATCGCGTTACTTTGGACCCTGTGGTGAGTGACAAGGGTCCGACAGTACGTCTTCACCGCCAAATGTGTGAATTTGACTTGGCAGGTCCAGGCGTGGCCTCTCGTGGCTGACCAGAGTAGGCATCGAAACGCAATTTCTCGCAAACGTCCCACTTGAGTCCGTGTTGCCGTCTAGAAGCGCTTGACCTGCCTCTTGTTTCGTGGACTTCGGAACGCCGCGATGAATTCTACGGCCTTGCACTACCGACTCCGATCTTGTAGCCCAGCCCTTTCACAGCACGGTCCAAGTTTCCGCTGAAAAAGCGAAGGTTCCAAAGATGTTCAAGTCAGCTGGGCGGTGGACAGTCCATGCCAAGTCTTCCCGATAACGTTCCACCACATTGAGGTTGTCCCTGTAGATCTTGGCTTGAACGTCTCGTGCAGTCTCTCCACCTTCCATTGCCCGCTTCCAAGATCCTATGAAATCAAACTTCTCCTTGCAGCTGTACTCCAAAATCTCACCTTTCATGTGCTCGACGTCAGTGAGAGGATGGCCACTCGCTTGTAAGAAGTGGTTGTCCGGTCTCAGATCGATCACGTCGCTTAAGCCTTCCAAGGCATCTTCACGACTATCCACTTGCATGCATCTCTAGAGTTTCTGTACTCATAGATCTCAGCTGACACCAACTCGGCCTGCCTTCCTCCCGCTCCTCGAGAGAGAGCTGTCGTCGAGTTAGGCTCAGAACCCCTGGCATGTTCTGGCCCCGATTACACTCGATCGTTGGCAGGTTCGCAGGTTGCTGCGGACGCTGCATCACCTTGGCGATCGAGAGTTATCGAACTCCCGTCGGACAATCTAGGGGGCCTCTTTGGCCGTCACAATAAGGCAGCATCTTTCCCATCGGTTACAGATTTCATAATCAGATATGAGACGGTATATGAGCCAAGCAGAGTCGTTTCTTGATCACGCTCTCTGCCTTGGAGAAGAACCCTTCGGTCACAAAGCAGGTCTGAAAGATGGCCGCTCTTTCGCTCAGCTCCACTTGCACTCGAGAGAGGTCGTTCTTCACCAGCTCTCGCCCCCAGTGCAACTCCATGTTCCCAGCTTGAATGGGAAATCATTGGCGGCTGCGCTCCTGACGACCTAGGCACCAGCTCCAGTGTCCAGCACGACTTCCTTGCATCGTCCTTGTACGTGAGCGTCCTTCTGCTCCTGTGCTTTGACTTTCTTATTGGGCAATTCTTGACGATATGCCCTTTTTTGACGCAGATGAAACAAGAATGACTTGCACCCTTGGAATCATTTTTCGACTCTCACTTAGCCAACCTTTCCTGTGCTTCAACGACTCCGTTGCCTTCTTCGCTATCAGATCTCTTCTTTTTCTTGGACTCTCCAGGCTTGGAAGCAACTCCTAAGTTGTCTTCGTCGGTCGCAGCTCCAGCCGTCTGAAGCTGAACCAGCTCCTTCAAGCAAATCTTGGAGAGGTACGAGGTTCTGAAAAATCTCATAATGTCGTTCCGTTCTAGAGCGGAAGGCCTGGAGCAGGGCTTTGAGTCGCTGCCCAAATTCGATCGCGTACTCCTTGGGCGTCCCCTCCTGAAGGGGTGTCTGGGACTTCATGGAGGACCCTCTGCCACCAGTTCTTGAAGAAGGTGATGAAAGCCTTCTTCATCAAACACAACGTGTTCTTAGTCTTGTGTATATCAAGTTTGTTTAGGAGATCACTCTACTTCTAGTGGAACAGTTACTTCACCCACCGAAACAGGCCCCGCCGTGTACATTAAGGCTTTGCGATCAAGAGTACCTGAGAATGGTAACAGAGTTGCATTGAAGAAACATTGTAAACAAACAAATCCTTGCTGACGGTCTTCCTTTCCTCTTTGCCATCCCTTTCTGACCACATTTCGGTAGGGAACCCGTAGAGTGTGCTTCACCTACGTCCGTACTCCGAATTTAGCACTCTTAGCACGCCTGTTGGAGTCTACCCCCTTGCAGTAAAGGAACTGAAGAGCACGCAGTGACTTCGCTTGTCACACTCGCTTGATGAAAAAAGCTCGGCTTCCTTCGGCCCATAATCTGGGCGACTCATGTGCTACAAAAAAGGACAAAAGGAAGCAAAGATGTGTATCTGAGTGAATCCTCAAACTTGTCTCAGTTCCGATTGATTTCTGCATCTGGGAATCGTGAAGCTGGAATCGTCAGTAATCCTTGATCACCACGGTCGGCACATAGAAGAATAAGGTGCGGATCGTGGCTGCCTGTGAAGTCCAATCTCGTAGGAATAAAGATTCCACAAGGAGTAGTAACTGCTATAAACTTTGAATGATCCCGGTATAATCCAAGAGCAGCAACGCCGTATTTCAAGATCTAAACTAGTTTTACAAACCTTATTCTGCAACCCTGTTCAATTCTTTAGCTCTAGGAACAGGATTGGGGTCCGGAATTATCCTTTTGCTCAACTTTGTGAAGTCCACAGCAGGGTTGAAAGTAAAAGGGTCCTTTCGCTGACAACACTCAGGCTCTTTTATCACAAGAATACTTCCAATCCCGGAGTAATGTGCAATGTGGAGTGAAAGATCATGAATAAATCGACGACTATCGATTTCAAATACTGAACGTGCTCCTTCGTCAGTGATAGAATCCAGAATTGACGAAATTCTCTTCATGAAATCCATCCCGAGAAGGATGTCATAAGTACTCTCTGCATCAATGACTTCGAGATGTGTTGTAAAACTCATGCCATCTGCAAGCCCGAGATCCAGAGAAATCTTCCCTTTTGTATACACACGCGTCCATTCCCCAAGGCAGTCATACATGTTCTCAAAGAGTAAGTTACTCGAAGCTTGTGAGGTCCGAACCGAGGCTACTGGACGCTTTTCAGGACGCTTTTTTCAGCAGTATTCCTCGTGTATCTTTCGATTTTACAGAAATCGCAATACTTTCGGCATCGAGATCTTAGTGAAAGCGTTGTCTGAGTTCCAGAAGAAGTTTGCTTCTATAACTTAAGTAAAAGACTGAATTGCGTGGCTCACAGACACTCTTTTTAGATCATCCACTAGTTCAGCATTTGAACGCTTGATCTCAAGAACTTCTTCTTTGAGAAGCTGTATTTGGAGATTCAAACTTCCTTCTTCATAACTCTTCAATTGTCCACCACGACTGACCACTGTCTTAGCTCTCCTCTTCGCTTCTTGCTAGGTTGTGGGCCCTTTTCCTTGTCGAAGCTGTTGAAGATCAAGCAAGTTCTGCTTGACTCGTGCTCAAGCAAGCGCATGCAAGCTGAAGACAAGCACAAGGCTCTGGATCAATCCTCGCAACCAAGAACTGATCCAGAAGCCTCGAAACAATAGAGCGATTCATTCCCTGTAATCTCATTCAAATCACAACAGGTCATCAGCCCAACTGCTGCCTCTGCTATACTGGAACCAGAAAAGAGAACTCTTCTCCTAAGTGGGAAGAATTATACTCAATGGGCAACCTGGATGCGAGGTAGATTGCTCAAGGAAGGTCTTGGAGTCATCTGCTCTGAAGATGAGAAGGATTCTCGTCTCACTCCTGAAAAGGAGGCAGAAGCGTTTGATTTATTGCTCTCAAGTATGAGCGAATCCACTCTCGAGAGAGTGTTGACTGCGACAAGCGCACGTGACGTTTGGGTCATACTCCTCAAACTTTACGCGGGTAAACATGCAAGTACTGCACTTGCATACGAAAATGAAATTCATCAGCAGTGATTTAAGGATGGGACTTCGATTGAAGATCACTTCAACAGTTTTAGACTACTGTTTGCTTAGTATCGCGCTGTTGGAGGAACAATGTCCGAAGTCAGTGTTGGACTTGCAATGTTACGGACCTTCAACGACTCAGCAACCTGCAAG
>Ga0315902_10011728_pt1 | contig 11478 bp, 10 predicted proteins | sample LakEriMetagenome_9_FD_203523 | JGI IMG/M metagenome (GOLD analysis project Ga0315902, IMG submission 203523) | Freshwater fungal communities from buoy surface, Lake Erie, Ohio, United States - Buoy 12 MA117 | ecosystem: Environmental > Aquatic > Freshwater > Lake > Lake biofilm | place: USA... | reverse complement strand
CAGGTTCGCGCGCACCGCCAGCACGCTGGGCACCTGTGCCACCATGCTGATGGTGGCAATGTCCTTCACCGGGTCAAAGGGGAAGTTGGGGTAGACCGCCGGGCTGATGGCGTTCGGCCCGGCCGAGCCCAGCAGCAGCGTCAAGCCGTCGCCCGGGGCACGCGCCACCTCGGTGGCGGCCAGGTTGCCGGCCGCGCCGGGCTTGTTCTCCACCACCACGGTTTGCTTCAGGCTCTCCGCCAGCTTGGGCGCGATGATGCGCGCCAGGATGTCGTTGGGCCCCCCGGGGGTGTAGCCCACCATCAGGCGGATCGGCCGCCCGCCCGTCTGGGCCTGTGTAGCCCAAGGCAGAGCGCCCAGGGTCAGGCCTGCAAGCTGGACCAGGGCATGGCGACGGGGTTGGGTCATGAGGGTTCCTTGCTGCGGTGATGGACATGGGCGCCGACGTGGACGATTGTGGTGTTCCCGTCAGCGCAAGCAATGACCGCACCCGTTTGTCCGAGCAGTGCCGTGGGTGAGCGCGCAAGAATCCGGGGGGCGGGCCGCGGGGGCTCGCGCACAGGCATTGACGTCATGACGAGAACACTTGCACCTTATCGCGCGGCGCTGGCAGCGGCCTGCGCCCTGCTGGCCTTCACCGGTACCGATGCTTTCGCCGCCCCCGACGAACAGGCCCTGTGCAAGGACCGCGGCTACCCCGTGGGCACGCCCAGCCGTTGGTTCTTCGACGAATGCGTCCGCGTCGGCTCCTTCACGCACCAGGGTGAGATTCCGGGGCTGTTCGGCGGCTCGTCCAACGTCATGCGCCCGAGTGCCGAGCCCATGCCGCTGCCCGCTGCCGAGCGGACACCCGACTACCGCTGGAGCATCGGCCAGGAAACCGGTCTGACCATCGACGACTACCTGGCCCGCCAGCGGGTGATGGCGTTGCTGGTGGTGCGCAATGGCGCGCTCGAGGTGGAGCGTTACCAGTACGACCGCACCGCTTCTCACCGCTTCTTGTCCAACTCGATCGCCAAGACTGTTGCGGCGCTGGCCATCGGCATGGCCGCGCAGGAAGGCAAGCTCGCGCTTGACGATCGAGCCGACCGCCACGCCCCCGCCCTGGCCGGCACGCTGTACGGCGAGACGACGGTGCGGCAGTTGTTGCGCATGGCATCGGGCGCTCGCTTCGAAGAGCGCTACGACGGCAAGGACGATCTCGCACGCTATGGCGCAGCAGCCTTCCGTGGAGGCGCGGCCGCTGGCGCCAAGGTCATCACCGAGCGCGCCCACCCCGCCGGCGCCGTCTTCAACTACGCCAGCGCCGAGACCGACATGCTGGCCCTGGTGCTGCGCGGGGCCACCGGCCAGACGCTGAGCCAGTGGCTGGAGCCGCGCCTGTGGCAGCCCTTGGGGGCAGAGACCTCGGCACTGTGGCGCGCTGGGGCCGACGGCCTGGAGCGCGCCGGCGGCAACCTGAACGCCACCGCACGCGACTGGGCCCGCCTGGGCGTGCTGCTGGCGCACGACGGCGTGCGGCCCGACAAACCCCAGCTCGGCCCGCTGCTGCCGCAGGACTTTCTACTGGAAGCCACCGACTGGAAGCGCCACCCCGAGGCCTTCGCCCCGCGCAAGGCCACGCCCCATTACGGCTACGGCTACCAGGTCTGGACGTTTCCGGGCCAGAAGCGCCGCTTCGCGCTGCTGGGCGTGTATGGCCAAGCGATCTACGTGGACCCGGAGCAGAAGCTCGTCATGGTGCACATGGCCGCCAATGCCACCGCGCGGGCGGGCCAGACCAGCATGGCCCGGGAAATGGGAGCCCTATGGCACAACATCATCACGCACCGCGGGCGGTGGTGAGCTCCACGGCCCACGCTTCAGAGAACCACCGGGACCGCCTGGCCCAGGCACTGCATCGGCCGGCACGGCGACGCTCTCGGCGCTAGCGGCCCTGCCGTCCTTGTCGCAGCAGCACCAAGCCTGCACAGATGACCAGCGCAATGCCCGCCCAGGCCAGGGCGTTGGGCACATGGCCCCAGAACACCCAGCCCAGCACCACGGCCGTCAGCAGGCAGACGTAGCGAAAGGGCGCCACCGCTGACAGGTCGCCACTGCGCGTGGCCCGGATGATGAGCTGGTAGCCCGTGGCCAGGAAAGCCGCAGCCCCCGTCAACAGCGCCCACTCGCGCCAGGTCATCGGCTCCCATCCTTCAAAGGCCATCACGCCCAGCGCCAACAGGCTCACCGCCACCGCAGTGGCCAGGGTGATGCCGATGGAGGGCATGTCGGGCGGTATGCGGCGCGTGATGGTGTCGCGAGCGGCTGTCAGCAGCGTGCCCGCCAGGCACAGCCAGGCCCAGGCGTTGAAGCCCTGGGGCCCGGGCTGAATCACCAGCAACACCCCGCCGAAGCCCACGCCAATCACCACCCAGCGCGCAAGCGGCACGCGCTCGCCCAGCCACCAGGCCGCCATCGCCGCAATGACCAAGGGCGTGGCCATGTTGATGGCCGTGGCCGTGGCCAGGGGAAGGTGGAACAGCGAGACCAGAAACACCAGCGTGGCAAACGCATCGATCACGGCCCTGGCTGCCACCCAGCCCGTCACGAGCCGGCGCGGCTGCAGCGTGGCCCCGCCCAGGCGCACCGCCACCAGCACGAAAGCCGTGGCCAGCACGCCCCGCAGAAAGATGAGCTGACCCGTGGGCATGCTCTCGCTGGCCAGCTTCACCAGCGTGTCATTCAGCGTGAACGCCAGCATGGCCAGCACCATCAAGCGGATGCTGCGGCGCGTGGCCAGGGCGGCATCGTCAGGCCGGTTATCGGGTGTGGTGGGCATGGAAGGTGCCGGCACACTGCATGAAGCGTAGGGCGGTCGGCTCGGACCAGTATAGGCAGCAGGGGTTCGAAGGCTGCGGCAGCCGCTGCAAGCTGTTGATCTCTGCGGAAACGCCTTCGACGGGAGGACGCCGAGCAACGGCGGGACACCGCCCACACGCCATGGCATACGATCTCCTGAAACGTTGAGGACTGCCCATGCCCCGCTTCGCCGCCAACCTGTCCATGCTCTACAACGAGCATCCGTTCCTGGAGCGCTTTGCGGCCGCCGCAGCAGACGGCTTCACCGCCGTGGAGTACCTGTTCCCCTACGACTTCTCTGCCTCAGAGCTGGCCCGCCAACTGGCAGACCATGGCCTGCAGCAGGTGCTGTTCAACGCCCCACCCGGCGACTGGAACGCTGGCGAGCGCGGCCTGGCCTGCCTGCCCGGCCGCCAGGCTGAGTTCCGCACAGGCATCCAGCGCGCCCTGGACTACGCCCACACGCTGAACTGCCCGCGCATCCACGTGATGGCCGGGCTCGTCCCGTCCGGGGCCGACCGCGCCGAGCTGCAGCGCACCTACGAAGACAACCTGGCCTGGGCCGCACAGCAAGCCCAAGCCGCCGGGCGCACCCTGCTCATCGAGCCCATCAACCCGCGCGACATCCCCGGCTTCTTCCTCAACCGGCAGGACGAAGCTCACCGGATCGTGCAAGCCATAGGCTCACCCCACCTGAACGTGCAGATGGACCTGTACCACTGCCAGATCGTCGAGGGCGACGTGGCCATGAAGCTGCGCCAGTACCTGCCCACCGGCCGCGTCGGCCACATCCAGATCGCCGGCGTGCCGCAGCGCCATGAGCCCGACCTGGGCGAACTGCACCACCCCTACCTGTTCGAGGTGATCGACGAGCTCAGTGCCACCTGTGGCTGGGACGGCTGGGTGGGCTGCGAGTACCGCCCGGCGCGCGGCACCGCGGCCGGCGCCACCAGCCAGGGGCTGGGCTGGCTGCGGGCGTGGCGGGCGAGGGGCCCCGGCGTTTGAGTTCCTGGCGCAGCAGCGCCCCACGGCCACGCGGCCGCCCAAAGGAGCTTCTTGATGACTTCACCCGCTCCCTTTCGTCTGGCCGTCCCCGAGACTGAACTGGCCGACCTGCGCGAGCGCCTGGCGCGCACCCGGCTGCCCGAGACGCCGCCGCTGGAGCCCTGGCTCACGGGCACCGACCCCGACTTCATGCGCGAGGTACTGTCGCACTGGCGCGAGCGCTTTGACTGGCGCGCGCAGGAGGCACGGCTGAATGCGCACCCGCAGTTCAAGGTGCGGCTGTCCGGCATCGACCTGCACTACCTGCACGTGCCGGGCGTGCGCGCTGCGGGTGCGCCTGAGCCGTTGCCGCTGTTGCTGTCTCACGGCTGGCCTGGCTCGGTCTTCGAGTTCCTGGACCTGATCCCCAAGCTCACCGACCCGGCGCGCTTCGGTGGTGATGCGGCCGATGCCTTCACCGTGGTCGTGCCCTCGCTACCCGGCTATGGGCTGTCGTTCACGCCAGGCCAGCCCCGCTTTGCGGTCGATGAAATGGCGCGCACCTTCCATGCTCTGATGACAGATGTGCTGGGGTACCGCCGCTTTGGCGCACAAGGCGGCGACTGGGGCTCCTTCGTCACCAGCCTTCTGGGGGCAGAGTTCCCAGAGTCGCTGGTAGGCATCCACCTGAACATGCTGCCCGTGCGCCGCGACGCAGGCGTGGTGACCAACCGAACGGCCGAGGAACAGCGCTGGCTTGATGAACTTGCGCTCTTTCTGAAGGAGGAGACCGGCTACCAGTGGATCCAGGGCACGCGTCCGCAGACGCTGGCCTTCGGCCTGACCGACTCGCCTGCGGGCCTGGCCGCATGGATCTTCGAGAAGTTCCAGCGCTGGACCGATTGCGACGGCGACCCGCGCCGCGCGGTGCCGCTGGACACCATGCTCGCCAACATCTCGCTGTACTGGTTCACAGGGGCGATCGGCAGCTCTTTCTGGCCCTACTACGCGCGGATGCACACCCCCTGGCCCATCCGCGACGCCAGCGTGCGCGTGCCCACAGGCTACCTGCAGTCGCCCAAAGAGATCCTGCGGCCTCCCCGCTCGGTGGCCGCGCGCGTCTTCATCGACATCCACCGCTGGACCGAGGCGCCACGGGGCGGCCACTTCGCCGCGCTCGAGCAGCCCGACCTGCTGGTCGAGGAGATCCGGGCGTTCTTCAGGCCCTTGCGCTGAGCTAGACCACTGAGCAACGGGCCTGAATGGCGGGCCAGCCATCAGGCGCGCTGACCTCCTGCATGGCAACGATTGACGCACCGTTGGCATTGAATGCACTGGTTCAGCGAAGAGGGTTGACCTACATTGCTTTGGCAGAGCGGAGCCCACCACGGGCGAACACCGCCCCAACGACCTCTGGCCTTGGAGACATCCCATGCAAAAGAAAATTGCCATCGCGTGCGCCGTTGGCGCGCTTTGCAGTGCGGTTCACGCGCAGTCCACGGTGTCCGTGTTTGGCGTCCTGGACTTGAGCCTGGTGAACGCGAGAGCCACGGGCAACGGCTCCATCACCGCGGTCAACCCCGACGGTAACTCGTCCAACCGCCTGGGCTTCCGCGGTGAGGAAGATCTTGGTGGCGGCATGAAAGCCAGCTTCTTCATCGAAGCGGCCGTCAACCCAGACACTGGCGCGGGAGGGGGCACGAGTCTGGACAACAAGACCACAGCTAACAGCGGTGGGCTGACGCTCGCTCGCCGATCGACGGTCGCTCTGTCGGGCAGCTTTGGCGAAATCCGCCTGGGTCGTGACTACACACCAACCTTCATCAATCTGACGCCGGCTGCGCACCCCATCGGCACCAACGGCGTGGGCAGTTCGGCTCAGCTGTTTTTCCCAGTGGCGGCGGGTGGCACCACCCCGCGGACCAACACCCGCGCGTCCAACGCTCTCAACTACCTGAGCCCGGAGATTGGCGGCTTCAGCGCCAACGTCATGGTGGCCGTGGGCGAGCAGCCTAGCACTCCTGCAGCCACCAAGAACGATGGAAACTACATCGGCGGCCGCGTCGCGTTCCGCAGCGGGCCGATTTCCATCAGTGGCGCCACGGGGAAGACCAAGTACGCCACCGGCGACTACACACAAAGCAATATGGGATTGGTGTATCGGGTCGGTGACGCGCGGCTCTACTATCTCTGGGGCGAAAACAAGGTGGGGGTGACCAAGACCACGGCCAACATGCTCGGCCTGCAGTATGTCGTGAGCACTCTGGGCGACATTCGCGCGGCCTACACCACACTGAAGGCCAAAGGCGTCGCCAACGATGCCTCGCAGATCGCGGTCGCCTACTCCTACAGCCTTTCCAAACGCACAGCGGTCTACACCAACTACTCGGTGGTGGACAACAAGGGCAACGGCACCAGATTCGTGGTGGGGGGCTCGGGCGTTCCTGCCGTGCTCACGCCCGGTGGTAACAGTTCGGGCTTCGAAGTGGGCTTGCGGACGACTTTCTGATCGCAGCAACGTACCAGGCCAGCCGGCACCTTCGGCTGCCTGGTGGTCTGCTCAGCACACGCTTCAGGTACCCACCCTGAGCGGCGCGTGCATCTTGCGCAGGCAGGCGATCAGGCTGAGCGCAGTGATGCGCCCGGTCTTCGGGTTCTCAGACGGCACGTTCTCGATCGTCATGCTTAATGAGGCGCTGTCGGCGTCCACACGGATGCTGTGCGTGTTGCGCATCACAGTGGGGTCGGCCCAGACCTCCACCTGAGTGCGGTCGGGGCCGATGCCGGCCAGCGACAGCGCCACACTGACATTGACGTTTGCCGGGAAACCGCGCACCGCCCCGCGGGCGTTGCCCGCATACAGCCGCATCGGCTCCTTCAGCCCCGAGATGTCGATGCCCTGCTCCACCAGCAAGGGCGCGCCCAGCAAGCCGGCTATCGGCTTGCGCGTGATCAGGGTGACGGCATGGATCGTCCCCTCCCGCGCGGCGCTCACCGCGTCCAGACCCAGCAGCGCGCCGCTGGGCACCACGATTTGCCCGCCATGCTCACGCGCCATGTCGATGAGCTCGGGTGCGTCCAGCAATGCGCCCGCACTGAGCACCACCAGACGACGCCCACGGCGCAGCGCCGGTTCACCGATGGCCCGCAGCAGCTTCGACGGGGCACATTCCACGACCCAGTCACAGCGCTCGGCCAAAGCCTCGAAGTCCACGCAATCGACCGGGCGGGACAGGTGCTCGCCCATCCATTGGCCGGCGGCCGAAGCGTCGCGGGCGGTGACGGCCTCCAGAGCAAACCCTGGCAACTGGCCCCCATCCAGCGCACGGGCCAGGGACTTACCGATGGTGCCCAGGCCTGCGATGCCCAGGCGCTGAGGGGAGTGTGAAACGGGGGTCATGTGCGATGAAGAGCGGCGGGGGCCTTGTCAGGCGATGGTTCAAGCTATTGCTCCAGCTTAACCCCACTGTCCTTCACCAAGCGAGCCCAGCGTTCGACCTCCGCCGCCACGAAGCGCCGGCCTTCATCCAGCGTCATCACCAGCGGCAATGAACCCGAGCGCTGCCGCGCGGCCACGGCCTCAGGTAATTCAGCTGAGCGGCGTGTCGCGGCATTGAGTCTTTGCAGTACGGCAGCAGGCGTACCCGCCGGGGCGAACAGGGCGCTCCACGCGGAGATCTCGAGATCGGCCATGCCCAACTCGACGAATGTGGGCACCTCCGGCCAGAAGGGCACGCGCTTACCTGCCGCGGTGGCCAGCACGCGCAAGCGCTTGTTCTCCAGCAGTGGCGCCGCGCTGGTTCCATCCGCAAACACCACCTGGACCTGGCCGCTGGCCAGGTCGGTCAGCGCCGGTGGGCTGCCCTTATAGGGCACATTCAGCAGATCGATGCCCGCGCGAAGTTTGAAGACCTCACAGGCCACCTGCGCGACGGTGGTGCCACTGCCGCAAGCCACCTTGCCAGGATGCTTCTTGGCGTCTGCAATCAACTCGGCCAGGGTCTTCCAAGGCGCGTTCGCCGTCACGAACAACGACACGGGCACCATGCCCAGCCCACCCACCATCTCAAACGAGCTGGGCTGATAGCCGAGCTTGCCTGGATAGAAAGCGTAGTTGGCAGCGTGCGTGGCCGCCACCCCGACCAGCAGCGTGTAGCCGTCCGGGCGAGCACGCGCCACGGCCTGCGAGCCCAGGGCTCCGTTGGCTAAAGGGCGGTTGTCCACCACCACGGTCTGACCCATGGTCTCCGACATGTCCTTGGCCAACAGGCGCGCACTCATGTCGCTGCCGCTGCCCGCGGGAAACGGCACCACCAGCGTGATGGTGCGGCTGGGGTAGGCGTCCTGGGCCTTCGCTGCGATGGGCAGCATCGCTGCGGTCGCAGCGCACAGCCCTAGCAGGGCCGTGATCAAGCGGTCGGGGACTGAACCTGATGTGATCAGCGTCATGAGGTGCTCCTCGCGGTGGGGTCGGCGGCAACCCGCCCTGAGACAGGGTGTGCCTGTTGAACTTCTTGGTCGACGGTCTGAATGAACTCTTCCAAGCGCCGGTTGAACATCGGCGCCGCCTCGAAATAGGGCGAATGCCCTATGGCTGGCAGCTCGACCAGCTTTACACCCGCAACCTCGCCGGCGAGTGACCGCAGCGCCAGCGGCGAGATCACGATGTCCTCCTGGGGGGACAGCAGCAGCACCGGGAGCCGCGTGGCTGCCAGCACTTGCGGATGACGCACCCGCATGGCACGCAGCCGGCTGCGCAAGGCCTCCTTGTCCAGTGCCGGTGAGAGCCCATCCATCTGGAGGTAGAGCCAGTGCAAGTCAGGCTGCTCACGCGCCATGCGCAGGCCGGCCGCGGGGTGCACGCCCAAAGAGCGGCACCGCAGCGCAGTCGCTTCCGCTTGCAGTCTCCAGGTCTCGTAGGCGGCCTGATCGAAGCCGGCGCCCAGACTCGAGTCGATAGACCCGGTAGTGGATGACAGGATCAAGCTTCTCACGCGCTGCGGATGGCGCAACGCGTACTCCACCACCGTCCAGCCCCCCATGGACTGCCCCACCAGATGGGGCTGCTCGATCTTCAGGTGCTCGATCAAGGCCTCCAGGTCGTCGGCGAAGCGGGCGGGGTCCGGCTGTCCTGTGTCGGCGGACGAGCTCGCAAAGCCAGGGTGCGAAAAGGTCACGCAGGTGTGGCTGCGGCTGAAGTAGGGCACCTGCTGCCACCACGACATGTGGCTGCCCCCCAACCCATGTGCGAACACGATCGCTGGGCCTTGCCCGCAGACTTCGTAGTGGATGTCCGCGCCGTCCACGCGCAAGCGTCCGATCTGGCGCGCCTGCCAGTGCGCCTGGCCTTCTTCTGGCGAAGCATCAACCTCGACAACCAAAACTCATCTCCGGAAGGGTCCGCTCAATTCATCGGTGGTGTGCACGGGCCGTCTCGCCCTGATGGGCCGCCCGATCAGCGCCTCATGCCGACGCAATGTAGGCCATGGGTACTCGCTGGTACAGTGCATCGCATGCCAACAAAGCGTCAACCCATGTCATCTCGAGAGCTCATTTTCGAGATCGTCTGGGAACCCGGCAGTCTGGGTGGCGTCGCCCAGACCGTCGTCGATGTGTTGCGCATGATCAACCGCATCGCGGCCATCAAGACACCCATCGCAGATCCTCCACTGCGCTGGCGTTGGGTGCGAAGCGACGGAAGGCCGCTGACCACGCCCGCGCTGGCTCAGTTGCCGAGCCAGGAACGGTCCGGTGCCGTGGTGGGGAGGCTCCCCTTGACTTACCGTTCGGCAGCCGACGTCATCGTGCTACCCGGCTGGATGGCGCGAGACGGCGCGGAGATCGACCAGTGGGTGGGCAAGTGTCAGGCCCTGTTGCCACGCCTGCAGAGCACGTTGGCCAACGGGGGTTCACTGGTGGGTGTGTTCACGGGCGTGGCCCTGCTGGCGGCGGCAGGGTGTTTGCATGAGCGCCGGTTTGCGGCGCCGTGGCCCTACTTCGTGGCGCTGATGCACCACGCCTCGGCCGGCAGCGGTGGAGCCTCCGGGTCCATTGATTGGTCTGATGCCCACGACTGGACCAGTGATCGGGGCGTGTGGACTTGCGCTTCACCCGTGGCCACTACCGAGGCCGTGCTGGACCTGATCGGCGGCACCACGCTGGCTGATCTGGCCAGCGCTGCGCGCGACGTGCTGGTGCCGGCTCCCTTGCGTCAAGCGGTGGCGGTGGCGCACGCGCGGTCCGAAGGCACCAGCCTGGATCACAAGCGCGTGCCGAGCGGCATCGTGGAGCGCGCTCGGCGATGGTTGGTTCAGCACCTGGCCGACCCCTACGATCTGCCTGCCTTGGCACGGGCCGCAGCCACGAGCCCACGCACCTTGGCGCGGCACTTCGCGGCCACACACGGCATGAGCCCGCACCAGTATCTCGAGCGCCTACGGGTGGAGCGTGCCTGCCTGCTGCTGCAGACCACCTACATACCAGTTGAAGAGGTCGGCCGCTCCAGCGGCCTGACGAGCCCGAGCACTTTCAGGCGTGTCTTTCTCAAGCACATGGGCGACCTGCCCGCCGAGTACCGACGCCGCTACCGGTTGAGAACGCAGCGCCCGCATTGGGGCACCAAGGCTGGCTCTTCTTCGGGCAGCGAGGAGTCTCGGCGCTTGCCTGAGTAAGCCCAGCACGCAGGCAGTCTGTCGTACACCCTGGTTTGTCCCGCCGACTGACTCGGTACCGGATCAGGGTTCAAACTCTCTCACTCATGCAACTCCAGCACCGTCACCCGCTGGGCTGCCACCGGCCAGGTGCGGCCCACGATGCGCTCGGCGATGGCACCGGAGCGGTACTCGGCCACCACCGCGCGCGGCTCGGCTGAAGGCACTTTCAGCTGGCTGCTGGCCACACCGGCCACGCCGGGCGGAATGCCGGGCGCCGTGGCGCCGTCCAGCAGCACCACGTCGCGCGGCAGGCCGAAGTAGCCGCGCGGCCGCACGAAGAGCACCACGGCACCCGCGCCCTGGGCGTCAGCAGGGGCCAGCCGCTCGGGCCGCAGATGCACCAGCGACGACGAGCGCGCAAAGGGCGCGCGGTAGATGTGCGCAGTGGCGAAGCCGGGGGCCGCCAGCTCGAACTCCAGCGCCGTGCGGGCATCGGTGACCAGCGGGCCCCAGCGGCCATCGGCGGCCACGGTCTTCTTCAGCAGCGCCTCGCCGCGGCGTGCCCCGGTGGCCGGGTCCACCGCGTACACGCTGACTTCAGCGCCGGCCAAAGGCAGGTTGGTGGGCCCCGCGGGCGTGAAGCCCGTGACCAGACCGTCCAGCGTCACACGCGCCTGCGGCGCCACGGCCGTGGTGGCGGGAGGCGCTCCGTTGACGAAGCGCCAGGCTTGGGCGAAGGCCTCGGCGTGGTAGCTCACCTCGCGGTGGTCACGCGCGGGCAGCACCACGTTCTCGGCGCCCTTGAGCGCCGGCCCGTCGGCCGTGACGTTGGTGGGCGTGCCCCGGGCGCCGATCCACACCCCATCGGGTTGGGCGAACTTGTCGTTGTTGTCCGAGCGCAGCGTCATCCACCGCACCCCTGGCGTCACCTCGTCACCGTTCGGCCCCTTGGGCGCGTTCAGCGCGGTGAGGAAGGGGCCAGCGCCGTTGAACTCGTTCA
>Ga0315902_10011727_pt1 | contig 11479 bp, 13 predicted proteins | sample LakEriMetagenome_9_FD_203523 | JGI IMG/M metagenome (GOLD analysis project Ga0315902, IMG submission 203523) | Freshwater fungal communities from buoy surface, Lake Erie, Ohio, United States - Buoy 12 MA117 | ecosystem: Environmental > Aquatic > Freshwater > Lake > Lake biofilm | place: USA... | reverse complement strand
TTGCATGACTTTGAGCCAGCATTCTATTTGAGCTCCGCTTCATTGAAAAAAAAGACACAACATCTGAAAATCGCTTTTAAAATGAGGCTTGGAACAAATCTATTTATAAATTTGTTGGATAAATGGAATTAGGTATGACAGATCAAGTAAATACACGGGACAAAAAAGTAAACACGGTTTTATTGTTGATAATTTTGGCGCTTTTGGGAGGAATGGGATACATGTCCTTTTTATGGTCCAAGAAAAACAGTGAATTGAACACTTGTTCCAATGAAAATAAAAAACTTCAAGCAGATACGGCGTTGATTAATGATATGATGTCGGGATACGTAGATAACATGTCCAGTGACCTGAAACAGGATTTTAAGAACATGTTGGCCACTTATGATGCCCTCATTGCCAAAGACAAAACCAAGGCAGATTCGTTGAACATTCAAAAACAAAAAATACAATCGCTTATAAATGAATTGAATAGCAACAAAAGAATGTCAGCGGCACAGATTATGAGGTTACAACGCGACAATGAGTCCTTGAGAAGGATCCTGAAGGGCTATGTGAATAAGATAGACTCGTTGAATACGCTCAACCTTAAACTCACTTCTGTACTTGATGAAACAACTACAAAATTAACCACTACCACAACGGAACGCGATCAATATAAGGCGGATGCGGAGCAATCCAAGGAGCAGGTTCGAAAAGGGGCGAGGTTACAAGCCTATGGCTTTTCCACTGTCGGACTCCGGATGAAATTGAACAATGTTACAGAGGAAACCAATAAAGCTAACAAGGTCGTACAGGTCAAGTCATCTTTCACGATTTCCGATAATCCATTGACTTCTTCAGGGCGCAAGGTCGTGTACATGCAAATCATGAATCCAGATGGAAAAATCATGCAGTCGAGGTCTTCTAACGTGGTTCAAACTGAAATTGGTTCTGTCGCATTCTCCGACAAGAAGGAGATCGATTACCAAAATCAACGCATCGATTTATCCATATTTTACGATTTGAAAGGGGAAGAGGCTATCAAGGGAAATTATAAGGTTAAAATCTTTTGTGATGGCAATGTGATAGGTACCGATAGCTTTACATTAAAATAAATCAACCAGATAACTTTACAAACATATCCTTTTACAACAAAACCTATGGTTAACATTTTCATTGCCAATTTAGACTGGGAAATCACATCCGAAGATTTAAAAACCACTTTTTCAGCCTTTGGCGAAGTGACTTATGCTCACGTTGTTTTCGAGAAAGATACAAAGCGATCGCGTGGGTTTGGATATGTAGAGATGGTGGAAGCAGACCATGCGATAAATGCAATCACTGCTTTAAATGGAGTTGAAGTGAATGGAAGGAAGCTAGACGTGAAGGTGGCATCCCCTAAGGAAAACAGGCCGCCAAGAAAGGAAGTCAATAAAAAAGTGCAACCTAGAAGGAGTGTTCCTCACGGCCAAGATACATCCTCATACAAAAAACATAGACCGGGTGTGCGAAATCCGAATATGTAAAGGATTGAATTGAAAGGACCATTAAACAAATAAACGACTATGTTGACACCTAGCGAACAAGGTTATGTTCAAGGCACCATTGATGAAAACGGTGTCGGAACAATCGAATTTGGTCACCCGATGAGTAACTCCCTACCGGGAAATTTGCTCATGCAATTGGCATCGAAAATCGAGGTATTTGGTCAAAATGAGCAGGTGAAAGTAATTGTATTAAAGTCGGCAGGTGAACGAGCATTTTGCGCCGGAGCTAGCTTCGATGAGTTGATTTCTATTTCAGACTTAGAACAAGGAAAAACTTTTTTTTCTGGTTTTGCACACGTGATAAATGCGTGTAGAAAGGCACCAAAATTCATCATTGGAAGGGTGCAAGGAAAGGCTGTTGGTGGCGGCGTTGGCCTAGCGTCATCCACGGATTATTGTCTTGCAACCAAATATGCGGATGTCAAGCTTTCTGAATTAGCGGTTGGCATTGGTCCCTTTGTAGTCGGGCCGGCAGTCGAGCGGAAAATAGGTCTTTCCGCTATGAGTGAGTTGGCTATTAACGCTACGGAGTGGCGTTCTGCGGAATGGGCTAAGCGAAAAGGTTTGTTTACCGACGTATATGAAACCGAGGAGGATATGGATGCAGAAATCGATCGGTTGGCTTTAAAACTGTCGAGATCCAATCCGGAGGCGATGTCTATGCTTAAACGTATTTTTTGGGAAGGGACCGATTCTTGGGATACACTTTTATTCGAGAGGGCAGGCATGAGTGGCAAGCTCGTATTGAGCGATTTTACCGTAAACGCCATTCAAGCATTCAAGAAAAAATAACGGACCCTGAGAAAAATTTAAAAATACGTTTGTTCATAAATTAATTCCTCTTATCTTTGCACCCCTATTTAGGGAAAAATTGCATTCAAACTGATATAATTGTGAATACATTAAGTTACAAAACTGTTTCAGGCAATAAGCAGACAGCCAACAAAAAATGGCTTTTAGTGGATGCCGAAGGTCAATCTGTGGGACGCTTAGCGAGCAAGGTGGCCAAATTGATACGTGGCAAGCACAAAACCAATTTCACACCGCATGCCGATTGTGGAGACAACGTCATTGTGATCAATGCGGAGAAGATAGCCTTATCTGGCAACAAGCTTTCTGATAAGACGTACATTCGCCATACAGGTTTTCCTGGAGGGCAACGCACCACAACCGTTAAACAGATGTTGGAAAAGCATCCTGAGCGCATCATTGAGAAAGCCGTTCGTGGCATGTTGCCAAAGAACAAATTGGGAAGGCAGTTATTTACCAACTTAAAGGTTTATGTTGGTCCTGAGCACAAGCAAGAAGCGCAAAAGCCAGAGGCATTTAACTTGAATACATTCAACTGATTAGCATGGAAATAATTAATACTTTAGGAAGAAGAAAAACATCCGTCGCCCGGGTTTATTTGTCAAAAGGTTCAGGCAAAGTTACGGTCAATAAAAAAGATTTTAAAACGGTTTTTCCTACGGCAGTGTTGCAATCCAAAATTGTTCAGCCTTTTCATTTAACCAGTTCAGAAGGCCAGTTCGATGTGACTGTCAATGTTCAGGGCGGTGGTATAAATGGCCAGGCGGAAGCCATCCGTTTAGGTATCTCTCGAGCTTTGGTTGAAGTATCGGAAGAACATAAAACGCTGCTTAAAGCGGAAGGTTTAATGACGAGAGATCCACGAATGGTGGAAAGAAAGAAATCTGGTCAGCCGAAAGCAAGAAAGAAATTCCAGTTCTCGAAACGTTAAAATTCTGGAAGCTGTTTAGTATCCAAACGGAGGGTACCTGTGATTTTCATCCCCCTCTCGTTGCACTTATTTAGGAACGTAAACAAATAATAATAAAATATGTCAAAAGTTAGTTTTGAAGATTTATTGAATGCCGGTGTGCATTTCGGTCACTTGAAAAGAAAGTGGAACCCGGCAATGGCTCCCTATATTTTCGATGAGAAAAAAGGAATACACATCATTGACCTCAATAAAACGATGGTTTTGTTGGACCAGGCATGTGCAGCCATGAAGCAAATTGCTCGTTCCGGAAAAAAAATCCTGTTTGTAGCAACTAAAAAACAAGCCAAAGAATTGCTTGCAGAGCGTGTAAAGGAAATCAATATGCCTTTTGTAACCGAACGTTGGACGGGAGGTATGTTAACCAATTTTCAAACGACGCGCAAATCCATCCGTAAAATGACTACCATTGATAAAATGAAGTCGGATGGTACTTGGGAAACACTCAACAAAAGAGAACGCTTGTTCAAAACCAGGCAGCGAGAAAAGTTAGAGAAGAATTTCGGTTCGATTGCCGAAATGACGCGTCAGCCAGCAGCGATTTTCATCGTGGATATTTTAAAAGAGCACATTGCACTTAGTGAGGCAAGAAGGTTGAACATTCCTACGTTTGCTATGGTTGATACCAACTCAAATCCAAAGTTGGTAGATTTTCCAATTCCTGCCAACGACGATGCGACAAAATCCATTTCTGTTATTATGGATGCTATTTGTGGTGCGGTCAAGGAAGGTTTGGAAGACCGTAAATCTGCTAAAACGGCTACTGATAAAGAAGAGGTGGTTGAAGCAAAAGCAGAACAAGAAGAAAATCAAGGTTAATTTCAAAAGGTTATAGACATGGCAATTACAGCTGCAGATGTTAATAAACTGCGCCAGCAAACAGGTGCAGGGATGATGGATTGTAAAAATGCATTGGTGGAAGCCAACGGAGATTTTGAAGCAGCCATCGATATTTTAAGAAAAAAGGGACAAAAAATAGCGGCGAAACGAGGCGATAACGATGCACGCGAAGGACTCATTTTGGCTCAAGCGGCTGCCGACGGTAAGTCTGGGGTAATTCTTACGTTGAATTGTGAAACAGATTTCGTTGCGAAGAACGACGGTTACCGCACCCTAGTGCAATCCCTTGTTGATTTAGCTCTTTCACACAAACCAAGTTCCATTGATGAGTTGAAAGGCTTGAAATACGACGATAAACTTACTGTTGATGAAAAAATAACAGAGCAAATAGGTGTCATCGGAGAAAAGTTGGATTTGTCTTCTTATGCTACAGTGAATTCAGAAAAAGTGGTAGCTTACAATCACCCTGGGAACCAATTGGCGACGTTGGTTGGTTTAAACAGCAATTCAGATGAAGCCGAAGATGCAGGAAAACAAGTAGCGATGCAAATTGCAGCCATGAATCCTATCGCAATTAACAAAGACGGTGTGGATCAGCGTACGATTGAAAGAGAAATCGAGGTGGGTAAAGACTTGGCAATACAAGAAGGTAAACCAGCCGACATGGCAGAAAAAATTGCCATGGGTAGGTTGAATAAATTCTTCCAGGAAAATACCCTGTTAAGCCAATCGTTTGTTCGAGACAACAAACAAACAGTAGAACAGTTTCTGGGTTCGACTGAGAAAGGTTTAACGGTCACTGAGTTTAAGCGATTCTCCTTAAGTTAGTCAAGATAATAATTAAAATTTCCCGCCGAAAGCGGGATTTTTTTTGCCTTAGTGTCGGGTAAATGAATGAATAACCAAACAATCCTTCCAAAATGAAATACAAACGAATTCTTTTAAAACTTAGCGGTGAGTCATTAATGGGTAACAAACAATTCGGAATCGATAATGCCCGGCTTGCTGAGTATGCGAACCAGATAAAAGAGATTCATGGTTTAGGCGTTGAAGTGGCAATTGTGATTGGAGGGGGCAACATTTTCCGGGGCGTTCAGGCTGAGGAGGGTGGCATGGACCGAACCCATGGCGATTACATGGGAATGCTGGCAACAATGATAAATTCCATGGCCCTGCAGGCAGCACTAGAGTCTGTTGGACTTAAAACACGACTGCAATCGGCGATTGAAATGAAAGAAATTGCTGAACCTTATGTGCGAAGGCGCGCTGTTCGACATTTGGAAAAGGGCAGGGTAGTGATTTTTGGTGCAGGAACCGGAAATCCTTATTTTACAACAGACTCAGCAGCTTCCCTTCGTGCGATAGAAATAAATGCGGATGTGATTTTGAAAGGAACGCGTGTGGACGGTATTTACACAGCCGATCCATTTAAAGACCCTAAAGCCACTAAGTTTGATGTAATCAGCTTCGATGATGTATACGGTAATGGGTTAAAAGTGATGGATATGACGGCCTTTACGCTTTGTAAAGAAAACGATTTGCCCATTGTGGTTTTTGATATGGATACACCCGGAAACCTCTTGCGATTAATGAAAGGTGAGCAAGTAGGTACGGTGGTTAGAAATTGATCGTTATTTTTGGAAAAAGATTAAGCCATGGAAGAAGAACTTCAGATGATTTATGATGAGTTTAAAAACTCAAATTCAAAGACTTTGGGCCATTTGGAAAACGAATTGGTGAAAATTCGGGCCGGAAAAGCATCCCCTGCCATGCTGCAAGGGGTTATGATCGACTATTACGGCTCACCGACTCCCCTGCAACAAGTGGCGAATGTTTCTACCATGGATGCACGTACGATTACGGTACAGCCATGGGAAAAGAACACACTAAACGATATTTCCCGCGGAATCATCAATGCAAATCTTGGTTTTGCTCCCCAAAATAATGGTGAAGTTATCTTAATTTCGGTGCCACCATTAACAGAAGAGAGGCGAAGGGATTTAGTTAAAAAGGCGAAAGCCGAAGGTGAGCACGCCAAAGTGGGCATTCGAAACAACCGAAAAGATGCCTTAGATATGGTGAAGGACCTTAAAAACGAGGGCTTGTCTGAAGATTTAATGAAGGATGCTGAAAACGAAGTTCAGCAAATGACCAATCTATTCATTAAAAAAATTGACGAATTGATTGAGTCAAAAGAAAAAGAGGTTATGACGATTTAAAAAGTCTCCTTATTTGATTAGGATATCTACTCGTCTATTGGCTTGCTCCTCCCTTTTATTTTTAGGTTTTTCGAAAATGGGTTTTTTGTTCCCAAATCCTACCGAGCTTAAACGGTCACGATCGATGCCATTTTGAACCAAATACCGCAGCACCCTACGTGCTCTTTTCTCCGAAAGTCGCTGGTCTATTACCGAAGATTTTTTAGCTTTTGAATGAACATGACCCTGAATTTCGATTTTCAGGTTAGCATTCAACGCGAGAAAATCCCGCAATCGCTTTAATTTCACCGTAGATTCACTCGTAATTGAGCTTGTCCCCGCGATAAACTGAATGTTATCAATTCTGAATTGTTTTCCTGGAGTTACCAAGATCATTTCAATGACAACCACTTGTTCAGCTACACCCGTGAGTTGTACGGCTGTATCTTTAAAAAAGTAACCCATTGCGTCACATTTCAGGCTTAGCTTTCCTTTTGGATTGTCGCCAATGTGAATGGTACTCGCATAGTAGCCTCCGGCTAAATCTTTAATTCCTTGCATTTCAACACCCGACACTACGGGTTTTTTTGTTTTGGAATCAATGAGTTGAATGGTTAATTCGTTGGTGCGCTCTTTCTTTCTGTTGTCATAAACGACCTGTTCCACGTAATTGTCGTCCTGAATAAGGTAGTTGATGTCAAAGTGAACAAAGGACTTGAACTTATCTTCTGTAGAAAACGTAACATAAATGAGATCTCCTTTTGAAACGGAAATCCCTGTTTTTACTGTCTGCAATGAATCCATTCCTAGCTCGATGACCCGGCTTTCTTTAGATAGAAAGGTCAAGAGCATGGGTGCAGAACCATTTTTTATCGAATGGCATGTAGATTCATTTTCCTGGCCTCTAAAAACCGCGCCTTTTAGGTAACTGGAATCTGTTTTTGCTCGAAATCCAAGGAATCCATTGTACTCTGCCCGAAAGACAATCCACAATACATTTTGACTAAAATTTCCATTTAGCTCTGGATAAGCGAGGCATTCAATCCTTTTGCCACTTGTACCCGTAAATTGTATAGTGTAACTTCCTGTTCTTGACAGTTCCATTGCACCTTCGCAATCTGAAATGGAAAATGATTTACCGAACAACTGAGAAAGTGCCCCGTGGTGGAAAAGGAGTATCGACAGTGCAGTTAAAAATATTTTAAATTGATGCATTCTGAAACCCTTATACGGAACACTGAAAAAAAGTTTCAATTCTAATTCTTTCGCTCGCCTCTTATAGTTTGAGCGATAGTTTACCTCGCGTTCGAATACGGATAATGAGCTGGTCTTTCTGTGGGTAAATACCTGAAATGTCTATTTCATCGGTGGACCCGCTTAAAAATACTCCCTTGGAAATCTCGGTGTTTAGTTCTTTGTCCAATGCTTTTTTAGCATCCTGTAAATACTTGGAAACATCGATCACTGCTTTTTCCCGAATAGCATTCGTAATGGCGTCGTGAAACATCCATTTGGCTGTTTGAAGTAGTGCGTGTTTCGAATTCAAATCGAAATCTGCGTCAGGGAGAGAAAGTGTGCTGTTTTTGGGGTTGTAGGTAGGAGTAGCAGTCAAGTAAAAAATTCCCGTTTTGCTGCCGCTGAAATGAACCTTGATGTTTATTTTTTGATGCAATGCACTGTGAATAAACAAGGAATCTATGACTATGTCTTTGTTCTTGAAATGAAAGGTCTGTCCTGAGAAACCCTGGTTCAAAATGCTGCTTAATGAGTCGTAACTTGCCTGTACATCGAGTTCAACCTGAAATCCATTTTCTTCCTTAAAGTCTTCCAAAGGCGGCAATTTCGCCTCTTTCTGTGTGGGTTTGGAGGTTGAAAAATAAGGTTTCATTCGCAGATGAAGGGCTAATTTCGCTTGTTCCTTTTCAAATACGATGGGGTCAACTGCCATGGCAAGTGGTTGAAAGCAAAGGTAACCGTATGGAGCCATGTGGATTGGCTCATTTAAGGACTTCCAAGCACTTTCAATAGACGATTTTACGTCAGCAGAGGCAATTTGTTTGTCAATTTCTTTCTCCAGCCCTTTTAACGCATTCGAAACCTCTTTTTTCAACTGTTTCGTTGCATCGTATTGAAAAACAGTCACTTCACATGGGTCTTTGACATCAAACGATTCCAGTTTGGTGGTGGATTGTAGGTTATAGCTTGGCGTTAGCTTTATACCGGTGGTGAATGACACTTCAGCCCTACGCAGGGACTCATCCACTCCGCATGATGCCGGAATACGTGGCGTCACACAATTGCCTTCTGACCCGAATAAACTCACGCACTTTGGACAGTAGCTCAGTTTTAACCAAAACGCACCATCCACAGCAAATCGTAATAACTTACCGGCAGATGAAAATTCAATGGGGTTTCGCTTAAAGAAATACTGATAACTAACTCCTTCGCAAACCGCTTCGTTTCCTTCAAATTCCTTTGGAACACTTTTTTCAATGTCTTTGAAATACGGTTTTAATTGCAGTTCGATTGGAATCCGAAGTCCTGAAATACCTTGCTCTGGTGGCAAGGGTTCATCAATCGCCTCCTCGGGATCCAAAGGTTTAACCGTACCGCAACCTGCACCAATAAATAAAAAGAGTAAATATAAAACCGGTATTAGGGTGTTTAGTCCTTTCAAAGCTTTGACGTTGGATGTTTAGGGAAAGTTACTTATTTTGCTTCGAATGCCACCTCGGTTGAGCCCATGTTTCCAAATATTCTTTTACATTTGCCTAAACGCGTCACATGAAACTTGTTTTTGCCCTGCTTATCTTGATATCCTTTTCATCTTGCGTACGAACGCATGATTGCCTCTGTGTTACGACGGATGCACAAACTGGAAACATATTAAATCAAGCGTTTGAATACAAGACCACTTCTGAAAAGGCAAAAATTATGTGCAGCAAGCGAAACGACGACATAGGTTCGGTTACCACCGTTTGTAAACTCCAGTAAGCTAAGCTGAATGATGAGTTTTGTCGAGGTTTTTCTGCTCCAACTTGGTTTTTCTTGGTTTTGGAGCAAGTTATTTCCATACATTCTTTTCCCTTTAATAGGTCTTGGAATAGGGTTATTAATACTAAGGTACATTCGTCATAAAACGGTTTTTTTCAAATCGCTTATTTTGCTTATTTTTCCATGTACAACGTTCCTTTTGTACTTTGCTTTTGCACCAATTTATCAAGGAGATTTTGACAACCAAAAGGAATCATCGGCCCTTGAGGGAATGGCGTTAAATTTACCTCCAAGACAATTGACCGTTGCCTCCATTCCCGGATGCCCCTTTTGTTACGAGGCAATGGATAAACTACTCTTGTTAAAAAAAAGAAACCCCCATTTACGCATTGTTTACGAAGTAATCACCCAATCGAAAGAGGACTTGGATTGGTACCGTCGGAAGGGGGGAAAAAACATCCTTGTTCAAAAGGCAGCCAATCCAGAGGCGCTAGTTAAATTGGCAAAAACCGGCTTCCCAACTTTTATGTTACCTAATGGAAGAGGTGAATTGTATTGTTGGTCAAACAGGCATTTTGGCTGCGGTGCATTGGATGAAATTGAGTCAATCATTCGACAGTGAGTCCATTTTTTTTTTGAGAACTGCAATTTCCGTTAATAGTTCAGAAATGGCTCCACGTTTTTCTTTCCCAATCAACCGTTCACGTATACCTGTTTTCGTAAGAATCCACTCATGGAATAGGTAGTAAGAAAGCATACCGCTTAGTGGCAAACTTATGAAATAAACACTGGTCCATACCAAGGATGGGTTTACCATCCGGTAAAACATCCAAGAGAAGAGGAGGTACGTGAGGGGATACAGTACAAGTCCAAATAATACCGCGACAGGGGCATAAAATTCTTTGTTTTTTACCAATTTCGGAACTAGAAATCCTGTTAACTTGAAGGGTATAATACTTTGCATCATGCCATAAACAAGTATCGGGATGGTTGGAATGAGCCATAAAAGTCGTACGAAGGTATTTTGGTTGTTCTTCAGTATAGGAGGGTAGGTGTGCCTATTTGTTGCATGGATGTTCAATTGTTTTGCTTGTTTCTGAATGGCATCGAGTAAAATGCGCACTTCCTTCAACGCATTTTCATCTCGAATAAGGTATTTTACTTGATGATGCAATGAGCGGTATTCATGAAAAAGCCGGCTGACTTTTTTATTGGGAACGTTCAATTGATGATTCCATGCCAGTTCCTCCAAAAGTGCTTCTTCTTCTTTGGATGTAAAGTTAAAAAGGAGGGATTCAACCGATGCTTGCATGGATTGGGTCAACCTTTTTACCGCTGGTTGTTTATCCGATTCGTATTCGTTCAAGTAATCCCTTACGCAAATGGAGTCACCAACTTCCATATAAATAGAACTGCGAAAGGAATCGCCTTGCGAGTAAAACAAACCCAAAGGTACCACCTGAATATCCAGTTTGCCTTGATTGCTGCTTTCTGCATGCAACGCAATGCGTGCTGTACCCGTTTTAAATGTGCGAATCAAACGTTCCATTACACTGTTTCCCTCAGGGAAAATCACAAGGCATTTACCTTCCTTCAGTACTTCATAACATGCCTCGAAAGAGTCTTGGTTATGGACACCCTTTGTTCGCTCTTCCACATTGCGGTTGATTGGAATCATATTTAGGTTTCGTAAAAACCAACTTTTTATCGGGGAGTTAAAAAAGGTGCCCTTCGTTAGAAAATGCAGGTCTTTTCGGGCATAAAGAGCTATGAGCCATGCATCCATCAATGTATTGGGATGGTTAGCAATCAGAATTAAAGGCCCTTTTTTTTGCAGGGAAGCTTGATTGATAACGTGAATCTCTCGGTAATAAAGTCGTAGCCCCCATCCGATGAGGAATTTTAATAGTTGGTACATGGAAATCAAGGTAAACCTGAATAAAACGAAGATAAAAAAAATCTCACTCATGAATTTAAAACCTTCATATTTTATACATTTACAGCATGAACAGACCTACCGCTTACTTAAACAGCAACGACGGTTCCGGGATACTGGCTTTCGGTGAAAAGGCCCACTTCCAATGGAATGAGCACCAAACACTTGAATCATTGCAGGCGTTTATCGATGAACACAAAGG
>Ga0315902_10011714_pt1 | contig 11485 bp, 7 predicted proteins | sample LakEriMetagenome_9_FD_203523 | JGI IMG/M metagenome (GOLD analysis project Ga0315902, IMG submission 203523) | Freshwater fungal communities from buoy surface, Lake Erie, Ohio, United States - Buoy 12 MA117 | ecosystem: Environmental > Aquatic > Freshwater > Lake > Lake biofilm | place: USA... | reverse complement strand
CGCTGGCCGTGATCACCACATTGTTGGTGAACCAGAACGACCGGTGCGGCTCATTGCGGGTCCGCATCACCGAATGGTTGGTGTTGAAGGCCAGCAGGTTGTGGCGGATGACGTTGTCGCGGCCGTAATGCTGGTGGAACCCGGCGTCGGTGCAGCGCGTGGCGACGTTGTTCTCGATGAGGATGCCCGTGCTGCCCTCGTCGGTGTACAGGGCCCAGCCCCCGTAGCGATGGCTCTGGATGTCCCGGAAGAGGTTGTTCCGGATCACCGTGCCCGGCTGGGGCCCCAGCGTGTAGATGCCGCCCATGTCGCTCAGGCGTCCCTGACCCACCCGCTCGACGAGGTTGTGCTCGATGACGTTGGCGCGGCACGGGGTCTCCTGGTAGCCCCAGTTCCAGCCCACCGAGATGCCCGTGTAGTACAGGTCGGCGATGCGGTTGTGGGCGATGGTGTTGGTGCCCGACTGGAAGACGATCACGCCGCAGCCCGGGGCGAACACCCGGCCGAGGCGGACCACCTCGTTATCGGTGATGCGGTGCGAATGGCAGGCGTCCCGGTCGGTCGGCTGCGTGTCCCCGGGCTCACCGATGCGGATGCCGCCGGCACCGATGTCCCGGACCACGTTTCCGACCACCTGCCAGCGCTGCGCGCCCCGGCCGAGGTCGATGGCGTGGCCGCCGAGGTTGGCGAAGACGCAGTCCTCGATGCGGCCGTCCAACGCATGGGCGACCCGGAAGGCGCCCCGGATGGGCACGGCCGACTGGGGTGACTGGAGGCCCTCGGGCGGGATGCCGTCGTCGGTCTCCGCGAAGGTGATCCCGGAAAAGACCAGGCCCTCGACCACCCCGTTGGCGGCGTGACGGTCGGCCGCGGCGGCGCCGTCCACCCGGACCAGTTCGGTGAGGCGCGGCGCCACCACCGGCACCCGGTTGAGGCGCACCCCGGCCGGGGCGAGGCACCGCAGCCAGCCGGTGGCAGGGTCGACGTACCATTCTCCCGGCTCGTCCAGGGCCTCGGGGAGGTTCTCGATCCAGTAGCGGGCATCGGGCTCGTCCATCCAGTCGGGTCGTGCCCCCCCGGGCAGCAGGGCCACCGACCGGGCCTCGTCCACGGGGCCGAGTGGCAGGTGGAGGTCAGTCCACTTCACCAGCACCCCCACCCGGACCCCGGGCACCTGGGCCCACGCTGCCTTCAGATCCCCAGGCTGGAAGGGCAGCTCGATGGGGGAGCCTTTGCCGAGCGCCGCACGGGCGCGGAAGAACCCGCGGTTCGGCGTGCGCGCCCGCTGGGCCCGCCGGCCGTCGATGAAGAGCTGGTGGAAGACCGGTCGGCCGTTGGTGAGGTCCGGCAGGTGGACCTCCCACAGGCCCGGGCGGCCGGGAACCTCGCGCCAGCCGCTGAGCCGTGTCCCACCGCTCACCACCGCCCGGCCCGGGACCGCCGAGCGCAGGATGATGCCCGAATGCTCAGGCCCGAGCCGCAGGGGTTCCTTGAGCTCATACCGACCGGGTTGCAGCAGGACGGTGACCGGATCCCCGGACCGGACCGACCGCGCGGCGGCGGCGGCGGCCCGGAGCGCCTCGGGCAGGGAGCGGAAGGGGTGATGAGGAGCTCCGTTGCCGCCGAGGTTGGCGTCGGGACGGACGACGAGCACCGCCGCCGACACGGGCAACACGGCGAGGGTCCACGAGCACAGCAGGGCGATCCAACGCATAACGGGCGGTTCGACGGGCGGAACCGCTCCGGACATTCGACCGAATTCCGTTTGTCTGTCCTAGTGTCCTATGACAGTTTTGAACTGTTCCTCCGATGATCGCCCGAATCGACTTCCAGTCCGGTGTGCCAGTCTACCTGCAGATCGTCCGGCAGGTGAAGGCGGCGGCGGCCACCGGGCTGATCCGGCCTGGCGACCCCCTGCCCTCCGTCCGGGCCCTGGCCGAAGACTTGCGCATCAACCGCAACACCGTGGCCCGGGCCTACGCCGAGCTGGAGTCCGAGTCGGTGATCGAGACCCGGCAGGGCGCGGGCTGCTTCCTGAAAGACGGCGGGGCCTCGCCCCTGCGCAAGTCGGTCCGCTCGGGTCGACTGGCCGAGGCGCTGGATGCGGTGATCGTCCAGGCGCATCACCTGCAGATTTCCGACGCCGAACTCCGGGAACTTCTGGTCGAGCGCCTGGAGGCCTTCCGTCAGCGCCAAAGAGACCATCGGGCTCCATAAGAACGACTCTTCCCGCTTTCATCCCCCCTTGGCCGATCCCCCGCCACCCCCGACTTCACCCCCCGAACCAACGCCCCCCATGAGCATCCCCGCGATCGAGATCCGCGACCTGAGCCTCCGCTACGACCACACCGAGGCGGTCCAGGGACTGTCGATGACGGTGGAACGGGGCCGCTGCTACGGCTTCTTCGGCCGCAACGGCGCGGGCAAGACCACGACCCTCAAGTGCCTGCTCAACTTGCTGCGTCCGCAGCGGGGAACCATCCGGGTCTTCGGGTTGGATCCGGTGCGGGAAGAAGTGGCCGTGAAGGCCCGCCTCGCCTATGTGCCCGACTTCGTGGCCTTCTATCCGTGGATGCCGGTGGGCGAGGCGCTCGACTACCTGGCGAGCTTCCGGCCGCGCTGGAATCCGGACCTTGAGAAACGCCTGCTGGAGCGCTTCCAGCTCGATCCCGCCGCGCCGACCAGTGGACTGAGCAAGGGGCAGCGCACGCAGTTGGCCCTGATCGGAGCCATCGCCGCCGAGCCGGAACTGCTGGTGCTCGACGAGCCGACCTCGGGCCTCGATCCCCTGATCCGCCGGGAGTTCATCCAGACGGTCATCGGGGCCTATCAGGACGCCGATCCCGGAGAGCGCACCGTGCTCGTCTCCACCCACCTCATCAGCGAGTTCGAGGGGCTCATCGACCGCTTCACCATCCTGGACGGCGGAAAGGCCGTGATGACCGCCGACGCCGACGAGGCCCGGTCGCGATTCCTGCGCGTGCGAGCCGAGTTCGCGCAAGACCCGCCGCCCGACTCGGCCTTGCCCGGGGCACGTTCCATCCGCCGCCAAGGCCGAACCCTGGAAGTGCTGCTCGAAGGCGATCCGAACCCGATCCGTCAGCGCCTCGAGAGTCTGGGTGGCCGCGACCTGACGGTGAGTTCCCTGACCTTGGAGGAGATCTTCATGGAAGTGGCGAAATCGGGAGGTCGACCATGATCGCCGCAAGGATTCCCTGGCGCAGCCCCTGGCCCCGGCTCATTCCGCTGATCCTGCTGGTGATGGCCCCGGCGGTCGGCCAATGGCTGGGCTGGATGGTGGCCTCCGAGACCTGGGAACCGGCTTCCCTGCTCTCCGGGCCGGTCTCTTGGGCCGTGACCCTGTCCGTGTTGGCCGTGCTGGTGAAATGGAGTGGGCTGCCAACAAATCCACGGCTCCGGATGGAAACCGGGGCTCAGATGCCCGGAGCCTGCCTCGTGTTCCTTGCAGCGGGAGTGAATGCGACGTCCGCACAAGCTTTATTCGAAAACAATATCGTCTTTACCACCGTGGCGCACGCCCTCGGCTGCCTCTGGCTCTGTGCCAACGCCTTCGGCAGCGAATACGAACACCGCACCGTGGGGCAATGGTTGGTGCAACCCCGGAGCCGCGGTGAACTCTTTCGCGAGAAACTCGGAGTCGCCGGTGGGATCGCGGGACTGTCCGCGATGATTTTTCTCCTCACCACGAGTCGCCCCCTGGCAGGAGACCCGCAGTTCTTGGCCATGATCTTGGGCCCTCTGATCCTGGGATTGGCCTCTGCACCGTTCTTCACCCTGATCAGCCGCAGCACTCTCGCGGGCTTCGTGTTCACCCTGGCGGCGCCGATGGCCCTCTCCTTGATCCTCCAAACCCTGTTGGATGTTTACCACGCCCGGGTTCATCCAGACCTTCTCGATCGGAGCCGTGAGGAGAAGGCACTGCTCTGGACGGGCGGCGTGATCTACCTCGGTGCGACGGCCCTGGCGGGCTGGCGGGTGTTCCGCCGTCTGGAATGGCGCGAGGGCGGGGCCGGTGGAGGCTCGACACCGGGCCTCCATGCCCTCACCGGGATCTGGGATCGATGGCTCGGTCGTCGGTGGCTCGGACAACAGGCGACCGCGCAATTGATCCGCAAGGAGCTTCGCCTGCATGTCGTTCCCTGGTTGGTGGCGGGCATCCTCGTGGGGCTCTGGGGGCTGAGCTTGCTCGTTCGCAAGTGGGCGCCGGAGAGTGAACTGGGACAGGTCATGGCCAGACCGTCCAACGGTGCCCTCTTCGCCGGGATCCTCGGAGCCTTCATCTTCCTCATCACCGGGGCCTGTGCCATCGCCGAGGAACGGGTGCTGGGAACCCTGGAATGGCAATGGACCCAGCCGATCCCGAGCGTGCGCCAATGGTGGATCAAGGTGGGCATGGCAACGGCTTTGGCATTGACCCTGGGCCTGATCTTGCCGGCCGCCTTGGTCTGGCTCGGCTTCGACACGGAGGCCCTGAGAACCACGTTTGGAGATCTGGAGTGGCAACCCATCGCCACGTATGCCTTGGCTTTGGGGGGGCTCTTCGCAACGAGCCTTTACGCCTCCTCCGTCAGCCAGAGCAGCATGAAGGCTGTCGCCCTGACACCCGTGCTGCTGGGCGGCCTCCCGGCACTCCTTTTCCTGACGGCCTGGGTTGTGGAGACAACACTCGACGACCGATGGGGCAACCTGTGGCTTTGGAGGGATGTCGACGAATTGAGGGATCTGGCTCTTCTGAATCAGAAATCACCCGCTTGGCTTCCGACCCTGGGAACTCTCCGACGGTTGGCTGAAATTGGCGCGATGGTCCTCAGCGCCATCTGGATCGGGTCCGTGGTCCGATCCGCGCGAGTCAATGCTCAACTCCTGCGGATGGAGTGGTCCAATGTATCGCGCCAGTGGGGACGACTTGTCGGAGGCCTGTGGCTGGCCTTGCTTTTCGGGGGCCTGCTGCTCATCGGTCTAACCCGCCAACGGTCCACTTTCGACCAATTCGCTCTCCTCCGGATGCAGCGCGAGGGGTTCATCCAATTCGCCACCCAAGCCGAGCAACAGGGCAGGTTCACCCCGGAGTATCTCAGTCCGTTGGGGATCACCAACCGACCGTCGCCCGAGGCGTTGGTGGATGAACTCATCCGGCAGCAAGGATTCCGATGGCTGTCGCACGATTTCGTGAAGCATTTCCAGCGAAAGCCCGTGGTGGGTGCCCATCCTCGCTTCCTCATGGACCCGGCCTTGGCGCGCCGCTACGGGCTTCCAACCGAACCGACGACCAGGACACCGCCGGTGCCGACGATGACGTCCACGAACGCCGCCTCCGCGGATTCAGCGTCCCCGGCCCCGATACCGGCGATGAGTCGCGAACTGATGAGGCGCTATGGGCTCCTGCCCAGAACGACAACCAACCGCGCGGCTCCGACACCGGGGAAAGCTTCCACCCACTCTCCGACCAACCCAGCGTCAGGCCGTTGACGCCGAATCAGATCAGCGGGTCGACTCGTTGAAGTAGACCTTGAGGTTGTGGGTGGACCGGCCCGAGGCGACGATGTCCAGGTCGCCATCGCCATCGAGGTCGGCGAGCGCGAGGTCTTCGCAGGCCATGCCGTCGTCGTCGACCCACACCTTCATCCACCGGCCCGCCACCGGCACGTAGAGCGCCACGCCGACCTTCACCGAGCGCGGCCGGCCCATCGCCCGCCATCCCGCCACGATCTGCGGCTGGCCGAGGCCCAGCAGGTCGCCGCACGCCAGGGCATGGCCGTCGATCAACCCGTCGTCGACGACCTCCCGCCGTCCCAGGCCAGACGCGGCCGTCGTCGCACCGGCCCCGGACGCCGGCGGATGGAAGATCACCAACTGGTTGCCGTGCATCGGCGAGATGCCGACCACCGAACCTTGCGCATCGCCCAGCGAGCGGATCTCGCCCACACCGCCATTCTCGGGCCCGCCCACCTGGGTCCACGACACCGGTCCGCGGGCGGCGCCCGGCCCGGCCAGCACCCCCCGGAACGCCCCCTCGGCCGAACCCACCAGGACTTCGGTCACCACGTTCGCGCCGGAGCGGGCCACGGGATCGAAGTTGTGGGTCTTGTGCCACTGGTCGGCGACCGTTTCGACCGTCCACGGTCCCCGGCGATCTGGCAGAAGCAGATAGCGCTGGACACGGGCCCCAACCCCTTGGCCGTCCTTGTTGCCGCGCCCGTGCAGGGGCACCGACCACAGCGCCCAGCCCTGCGGTTCCTTCACCCAACGGATGCGATGCATCGTGGGTTCATGGGGCAGGCGGATGGGCGTCCAGCGCGCCGTCCGATCGGCGGGCGGTTCCAGGTAGAAGAGCGCCCCGCTGTTGACCGTGTCGCCGGGATTCCAACCGGCCCCCACGGCGATCTCGGCCTTGCCGTCCCCATCGATGTCGGCGGCGGCCACGCAGACGTGATCCTGCGGCGTCAGGTTCTCGGCGATGACATGCTTCTCCCACTTCGGGTGCCGGTACCAGGCGATCTGCTTGGCATCGCACAGGACGAGGTCCGGACCGCCGTCGCCGTCGACATCGGCCACGGCCACGCCATAGCCGACGGCCACGTTGGTGTCGATGGTCACCGGGCGGAACCGGGGTTCGAGCGGCGCGGCCGAAGCGGTGCCCAGACAGGCGATGAGGATCGTGGACCCGAATCGGCGAATCATCGGCAGGGAGGTCATGGATTCGGAGTCTCCCGGGTCCGGCCGGACGGTTTCAGCAACAAAGTGTGCAGCAGGAGGAATTCCGGGCGGTGCCGGAGGATCTCAGGCGCCCACTCCTGGAAGGTCTTGCCGGACGATCTTCCCGGGGTTGCCGTCCATGGGAAGCCCCCTGGTATCCCCCCGGTTGCGGAACTAAAAGCCGGCGAGGCGGGCGATCCGCCCGAAGAATCCATCCTGTCGACGGGCGCCCACCGACTTGGCACCCGGAGGCACCCATCCCGAGGCGACCAACCAGGGATCGTTGGCGTAGTCATCCACCGAGTCCAACACCACCCGGAGCTGACCTCCGTTGAGGGCGGTCCTCACGATCCCGTCGGCCGCCCGGACGGTGCGCCCCAGGGGCACGAGGTGGCGGCCGGTGGTGGCATAGTGGATGGCGCAGGCCGCAACGAGGTCCTCGATCGACGGCAGGCGGATTCCACGCTGCGCCAGAACCCGATCCATCGGCGCCTTCATCAGGCCAGCCGTGCCGGGCACCAGACCGCAGACCCGGACATCGGTGGAGGTGTAGACGGGGTCGCGGAAGCGCCGGTCCTCCATCAGACGGGACAAGGTCTCCTGGCTCAACGGAGCAGCCAACCCCCGATTCGATCGGACCTGCTGGCATTCGATGAGGAGGTCGCCCCGGCTGTGTCGTTCCGGCAGCGTGAGCAGGGCCACCGACTCCTTCCGAAGGTCGATGAAGAGGTACTTGTTCCGGAGTTCGTCCGGGGTCGTCGCCTCGGAACGCGGGGAGGAATCACCCGAAGAACCCAGCCCGACATCGGATCCGAATTGCCGCACCCGGGAGGATTCGATCACCGCCGGGTGCCCCTCGGCCACGAGAAGGCCGCCGTCGTAGACCGGCCCCTTGGGTTCCGGATCCAACGGAGTCGCGATTCGCAGGAGCTGGTAGGCTCCGGTCGGAATGCCGGCTGGTTGCTGCATCAGATTCCACTTCGATGACAGACGTCAAAAGATCTGGAAAACACCCTCATTGTCCATCCTTTTTGGCCATCCGTGCGCAGGTAGCCAGGGCATGAACCAACCACCGCCGCGGCCATGGGGCACGCCCGCGATGACAGCGACGGAGCGGCACACAACTCCGGGATCGAAATTCCGTGGCGACATCGGCAGGCTCTCACCGGGATGTTGAATGCGATCTGGCTTGGACTGCTCGTGATCTCCGCCCTGTTGGCGGGGATGACGGGGCGCCTGGCCGGGATGACCGACGGGGCCATCCAAGGGGCAGGCACGGCGGTGACCGTATCACTGGGGCTGGTCGGGATCATGGCGCTGTGGCTGGGCATGTTGCGATTGGCCGAACAGGCAGGCCTGGTGACCTCCCTCTCCCGCCTGCTCGAACCGATGCTCGGACGGCTGTTCCCGGACATCCCGCCCGGTCACCCGGCGCTCGGGTCGATGGTCCTCAACGTGGCCGCCAACGCCCTCGGACTGACCAACGCGGCCACGCCGATGGGTCTCCGGGCCATGCGGGATCTGCAACGCCTGAACCCGCGCCCGGACACGGCGACCGACGCCATGTGCACCTTCCTGGCGATCAACACCGGTTCGGTCCAGCTCATCCCCATGACGGCGATTGCGGTGCTGGCCGCCCACGGGTCCAGGAATCCCACGGCGATCGTCGGCACCACCCTGCTGGCCACGGCATGCTCGTCCCTCACCGGGTTGGCCGTGGTCAAGGCCGCCCAGCGGTTGCGATGGTTCCGGCTGCCGGACGTTGCCTCCAACGGACTCCCGACAATCCTGCCAACCGACCCGGCGGCCCGGTCATCGGCCCGCCACCCCGGACCGGACTCGGACCCGTCCGAGGCCGCCCCGGATGCGCCCACTCCCAGACCGCTGAGCCGGATGGGCCGGGTGGCCCTGGCGGGGCTCCTGCTGGCCTTCGCCGGTTTCGCGGTCCAGGCCACGATCCACCCACCGGCTGGAGGCGAGGTGGCCGCGGGGACCACCTCGATCGCGATCCGGGCCCTTGGCGCCCTGTCGCTGGTGGCCCTGCCCTTCCTGCTGGTGGCTCTTCCGGTCTACGCGGCCCTGCGGGGCATCGCCGTCCACGAGCAGTTCGTGGCCGGCGCCCGCGAGGGATTCGAGACGTCGGTCCGGATCATTCCGCACCTCGTGGCGATGCTCGTCGCCATCGGATGCCTCCGGGGGGCCGGCGGCATCGAGGGGTTGACCCGATGGCTTGAGCCGGCGCTCGCCGTCGTAGGCTACCCGGCGGAATTGGTGCCGATGACCCTGCTCCGACCGCTGACCGGCAGCGGCACGCTGGCGGCCTTCACCGACCTGGTGAAGACCCACGGCGCCGACAGCCTGCTGGCGCGGATGGGAGGCACGCTCTTCGGCAGCACCGAGACCACCTTCTACGTCCTGGCGGTCTACTTCGGGTCCGTCGGCATCCGCCGCACCCGGCACGCGGTCCTCGCCGGGCTGGCCGCCGACCTCGCCGGGGCGGTCGCGGCGGTCGCCGTGTGCCGCGCCCTGGCCTGAACGGGTCCGAGGCCATTCGACAGGCACCGTCCGCAGGCAGGCCCATCCCTCCGGCCTTGTCTCCGGATCCGGTTCGGCGGACCCTCCGCAGCACCATGATCCGTCTCCTGAGGAACCTCTCCCTCACCCACTGGATCTTCCTGGCCATGGCGGGCGGGTTGTTGCTCGGCTGGGCACTGCCCGCCGAGTCCCAGCACCTCAAGGTGGTGTCGAACATGTTCCTGAAGATGATCAAGTGCATCCTGGTGCCGCTGGTCTTCGGGACGCTGGTGGTGGGGATCGCCGGTCATAGCCAGGACCTGAAGTCGGTGGGCAGGCTGGCCTGGAAATCCATCCTCTACTTCGAGGTGGTCACCACCCTGGCGCTGGCCATCGGCCTGGTGGCCGTGAACGTCTTCCAACCGGGCGTGGGCGTGGCTTTGCCGGCGGCCAATTCCGGGAACGGCGGGGTCGCCGCGACCAAGGTGACCTTCGGCGGCATCCTCGAGCACATCGTGCCCAAGAGCTTCTTCGAGGCCGCCGCCGCCAACGACGTCCTCCAGGTGGTCTTCTTCGCCGTGTTCTTCGGCATCGCCCTGGTCCAGACCCCCGAGGCCCAGCGGATGCCGATGCTCCGTTTCTGCGAGTCGCTCACCGAGGTGATGTTCAAGTTCACCGGCGTGGTGATGAAGTTCGCCCCCGTCGGCATCGGTGCAGCGATGGCCTACACCGTCGGGCACAGCGGTCTGGGCGTGCTCGCCAACCTCGCCAAGCTCATCGGCACGCTCTACCTCGCGCTGGCGGTGTTCGCCGTGACCGTGCTGCTGCCCATGGCCCTCTGGGCCAGGGTGCCGGTGCGCCGCTTCCTGGCCGAACTGCGCGAGCCCATCCTGCTGGCCTTCACCACGACCTCGTCCGACGCGGCCATGCCCGACGCCATGAAGCGACTGGCCGTGCTCGGGGTCCCCAAGCGGATCGTGAGCTTCGTCATGCCGCTGGGCTATTCGTTCAACCTGGACGGCTCCACGCTGTACCTCGCCGTGGCCTCGATCTTCGTCGCCCAGGCGGCGGGAGTCCCACTGACGCTCTCCCAGCAGTTGGTGATCCTGCTGACCCTGATGCTCACCAGCAAGGGCATGGCCGGCATCCCCCGGGCCTCGCAGGTGATCCTGGCAGGCACGCTCGTGAGTTTCGACCTGCCGCTTGAGGGCGTGCTGCTCATCATCGGCGTCGACGAACTCATGGACATGGCCCGGACGACCGTGAACCTCGTGGGCAACTGCCTGGCGACCGCGGTGGTGGCCCGCTGGGAAGGGGTGTACCCCCCGACCTCGGCTCCCGCGCCGACCGATCCCTGAGCCGGATCGACGCGCGCCGATCCACGGCAATCAGCGGGCCCCCGACCGGATCCACCGGCAGACCTCGAGGATCTCGGCGTCGGTCAGCGGCGGCTTGCCCGACGGGGGCATGACGTCGTCGTGGTCCCCGGGCAGCAGGATCAGCCGCACCATCGCCGAACGGCCCGGATCGCCCGGCACGACCGCCGGCACCCCGCTGTCGCCACCCCGGAGCAACGACTCGCGCCGGTCGACCCGGAAACCGCCCTTCTGCTTCTCGGGCCCATGGCAGGCGAGGCATTTGGACCCGAGCAGGCGGGCGACCTGGACACCCTGGAGCGAACCCGCGCCCCCGGGCGCCACGCCGGTTGCCGCGCCATCCCACCGGGCCATCCATTCCCGGATCGGTTGCGGGGCGTTGCGGGTGAGGAATCCCTGGCCGTGGGTCAGGCTGCCGCCGTGATGGCTGGCCATGAGCAGCAAGGCCAGGGTCGCCCCGAGCGCGCCCCGATACCAACCGAGCCATTCAGGTCCCGAGCGCAGGACGGCCCGGTGAAGGAGCAGCGTCACCCCCGCCACGACGGTCAGGGCGATCCCGCCATTGCGGTGGGCGGTGAGGATCCCCGGGTCGTAATCCCCGGCGGCCGACCGGTACAGGCCCAGCACCGAGGCCAGCACCGCGGTGGCCACCCCGAGACCGAGGGTGGTCGCCAGCACCCGACGCAGGCCGTCGAACGGCCGGAACCAGGCCACCAGTTCGAGCAAGGCGGCGAAGCTGAAGAGTCCGATCGGAAAATGCAGCACCACCATGTGGAAGGGCCCGAGGAAGGCCGCCCCCGAGGCCAGCCCGGTGGCCGGGATCGGATCGGCCATCGCGGAGGCGGCCTCGGCGGCGAGACCATCGAGGCCCACCAACA
>Ga0315902_10011713_pt1 | contig 11487 bp, 22 predicted proteins | sample LakEriMetagenome_9_FD_203523 | JGI IMG/M metagenome (GOLD analysis project Ga0315902, IMG submission 203523) | Freshwater fungal communities from buoy surface, Lake Erie, Ohio, United States - Buoy 12 MA117 | ecosystem: Environmental > Aquatic > Freshwater > Lake > Lake biofilm | place: USA... | reverse complement strand
GCTACGATTTCTGCCAACAACGACAAGAACATTGGTGGGATTATCGCTGGAGTTTACAAGGAAGTTGGTAAGAGTGGTATTGTGACGGTGGAGAGAAGCCAAAGTACAGAGACGTATGCGGAGACTACGCTCGGGTTGAAGATTGACAGGGGGTATTTGAGTCCGTTGTTCATCAATGATCAGAAGAAGGACGAGTGCGTGTACGAGGATGTGATGGTATTGGTGGCTGACATGGAGATTAGCAACATCCTTCAATTGGAGATGGTATTGAAGCCCATCATTCAAGAGAACAAGAAGATTTTATTGATTGCACCGTGCAATGTTAACGTGGTAAACACGTTGGCGGCGAACGTAATGAAGAACAATCTGAAGATTGTGGCTATACAACCACCTAGTTTTGGGTATAAGCAGCACGAGTTGATGCAGGACATCGCTGTGAGTGTGGGTGCAACCTACTATAGCGAGAAGACCGGCGACGATTTGAGCCTGATCAACTACTCGGACCTAGGCCATGCCGCCAAAGTGATCGTCTCAAGCGACAAGACCATTCTCATCAAGTCGTCCTCTCGCTCTAATCAGCAGACAATCGACGAGCGAGTGGCCCAATTGTGGCAATCACACGCACAAGCAGCGAAGAAAGCAGACAAGGATTTCTTGTTAGAGCGTATCGCGTCTCTAACAGGAGGTATTGGAGTGATATATGTGGGTGGAAACACCGACTTGGAGCAGAAGGAGTTGTACGACCGCGTCGATGACGCAGTATGTGCCGTTCGTTCGGCCCTCGAGGAAGGCATTTTGCCGGGTTCTGGGCGCGCTTTGCACCACATTGCTACCCAAGATACCATGTTCTCCTCGATCGTGCCTCACAGCGCAGAGAAATTGGCCGCCATTCACATCCTAAAACAATCCCTACAAGCCCCTCTCGTTCAGATCTTGACCAATGCTGGCATCAGTGTACACTCTGTGTACGATGATGTGACTGAATTCAACATGGGCTACAACTTAAAGACGGGATCACACGGTGATTTGATCAAGATGGGTGTAGTTGACCCGTTGAAGGTAACGCGATGCGCTTTGCAGAACGCCATCAGCGTCGCGGTCACCATTTTATCCACCAATGCAATCGTGACAATGGCACGAGTATACGAACCACAGCCATGAAGCCCATCGGAAAGTACATAGTCATCTCCAACATTGAGGAGGAAGTAAAGACGGACACAGGTCTGTTGTTATCGGCCAGAGATGCTGACGAGTTTAGGTACAAGAAGGCCAAGGTAGTGGCTTCAGGAACGGATGTAACCCACATCAAAGAGGGTGATGTGATCCATTACGACAAGGGTCACTCATTCACGATGGTGATCAGTGGGCATCACTACACGATCATACAGGAGCGGGACGTAGTTATTGTCCTCTAGAGCGGCGTATGCGCTCATTGCGCAGGCGTTCGGCTTCTTGGGCTGCGGCAAACTCGGCCTCTTTCTTTTTATTCTCCTTGATTTCCTCGACCATTGAGGCCATGAAGTTCTTGTAGCGGGTCTCGAGGTAGCGCTTACGGCGTTTTTCCATACGTTGGGTGATGGTGGGAAAGCCATCGCCATTGAGGATGGAGTAGATGTTGTTGATCACGCGCTGTGTTTTGATGGTTACTTCATAGACATCTCGTTTGGCGTACTTGTTTCCGCTTGGGAGTCTTGTGATCCATCCGCGCTCGCATAGACTTTGCAGGCGCTTGACGTTCCAAGGCATGGTCTTCTCGTATTTCTCGAACTGGTAGTTGCTGAAGTACTTTTCATCGTGGATATAGAACAGCACGTCAAGATCATCTTGGTTTAGATTATACTTCATCATGGTGTACTTCCGTACGATCCTCCAGTACTTCATGTAGGAATAGTGTGGGGCATTCATTTAATTAAATTTGATTACATTTGTGATGCAAAAATAACCATACCTATGAAAAAATCACAATCAATGGGCGGATTGCCAAAGGCATCCATGATGAAAGAACCTGCTGCTAAAAAAAGCGCTGGTAAAGTAGTTCCTACAGGCAAAGGTGCAACTGCCAAGTTGATGGCTGGTGCCAAGAAAGCCGCAATGGCCAAGAAAAAAGGTTATTAATCTTTATGGCTAACAAGTCCAAGATGGCGTGCAATCGCCCGGTTCCTTCAGACAGGCCGGGTAAGAAGAAGATGGTCAAGGCATGTGCCGGTGGCACGGAGAAACTCCTGCATTTCGGCAGTGATTTATACGGCCACAATTATAGCGCCGCTGCCCGTAAGTCTTTTAAGGCACGCCATTCTTGCGACACTGCTAGTGACAAGTTAACGCCCAGGTATTGGGCATGTAAGAATTTATGGGCCGGCCCGGGCGGGTCGACCAAGTCATCCCCTAAAGGGATAAAAGGAAAGTACTAATGAAAGACGCTTGCTACAAAAAAGTCAAGGCATCGTACGATGTGTTCCCATCTGCGCGCGCATCGCAGGCGATTGCCAAGTGCAGGAAGGGATCGGGTGCTGTGAACAAAAGCGAAAAGGGGGCAGACCTCAAAAGATGGCAGGCGGAGAAGTGGGTGGACACGAAGAGTGGCAAGGCGTGTGGTGCGGGTGGTAAGAACGAGTACTGCCGTCCGACCAAGAGAGTATCTGCACAGACACCGAAGACCAAATCAGAGATCAGCCCATCGAAATTAGCGGCGAAGAAGGCCGAGAAGAGTAGGGTTGGTATGGGATCGAGGGTATCGAAAGTATAATAGAAAAAAATCTATAAATTTGCAGTATATGGAAAACAACAAAAGCAAAGGATTGGGTGACACTGTGGAGAAAATCACAACTGCCACCGGCATTAAGAAAGTAGTAGAGACCGTGGCTAAGGCGACTGGCAAACCATGTGGTTGTGGTCAGCGCAAGGACGCGTTAAACAGAATATTCCCTTACAATAACGAGAAATAAATGCCGGTCCAATCGCTACAGCACTATCATGGGGCTTTGGTAACTCCTTCCGATACGGAGAGTTTACAACAAAACCTAAGCACGAGCAATCGTAGTAGTTGTCTGTACGTGGGTGTTGGAGGCAACGTGCATATATTGACAGTGGGCGGGGACAACGTCACATTCTTTGGTGTTCCATCAGGGACATTCATTCCTGTACACACATCATGGGTATTTGCAACTGGCACGACTGCGTCGAGCATCATTGCATTGGACATGGTTGGTGGATCAAGCGACGACTGCTACTCTACAGACGTGTGGCAGAACATCAGCATCTTGTGGCAGGACTGGAACACGCACTGGAACGACTGCTTAACATAACTAAGAAAATAATAACATGGGAAATACTTTATTTAATACCACCCCTCAGAACACATACCCGAGTCTGATCAAGATCGGTGATAACCTTCCGCTGTCTGCAACGCTTAGACGCCTGTCAGACGGTAACGGAAACGACTTGCCACTGTTGGTATCTACCATAGGTATCACCAACTATGGTGCGGGCGCAATCACAAGCAATACCGCATTTGGTGCTACTGCATTGGACAGCAACACAACTGGGTCTAATAACACTGCCTACGGACTGAACGCATTGACGGCTAATAGCACAGGCACTACCAACACCGCTATCGGTGCATTGTCGCTTGAGAGCAATACAGCATCCAACAACACCGCATTAGGTTATCGTTCACTTAGGGCAAACACAAGCGGAAGTTACAACGTTGGTGTGGGTGTAGATACGTTGATAGGTAGCACTACAGGAATTAATAACGTTGCTATAGGTGGACTTGCTTTAGAGCAAAACGTAGGTGGAAGTAATAACGTTGCTGTAGGTAGAGATGCTTTATTGTCTAATATAACATCTAATAACACTGCTTTAGGACACGAGGCAGCGAGAGCTAATACGAGTGGGGTGGGTATAACTGCAATCGGTTATCAATCATTAAGAGCAAATACAGGAGGCGTTAGTAATACTGCTCTTGGGTATCAATCGTTACTTAGAAATACAGCAGGTAGTCAAAACGTTGGTGTTGGTCAAGAATCTTTAAGTTTTAACCTTACAGGAAGTAATAATACTGCTTTAGGTAATTATTCGCTTTTATCCAATTCTACAGGTTCAAGTAATACCGCTATTGGTGTAAGTGCTTTATACTTCAACACCGCCTCTAACAACACCGCCGTAGGTTATGAGGCAGGATATAGTGGAACAACCGCTTACGAAATTGTTGCAGTAGGTTATCAAGCCTTGCGTAATTCTACGGGTGCTCAATTATGTGCAGTAGGTTATCAAGCGTTATTTAGCAATACATCGGGGGTAAATAACGAAGCCTTTGGTAATTTTAATCAATACTCAAATACAACGGGTAATGCAAATACGTCACTAGGTAGGGTAAGTTTATATAGTAACGTTAGTGGTTCAAATAATACCTCTATTGGTTTTAGTGCTTTATTCAACAACACCGCATCCAACAACACCGCCGTAGGTTACGAGGCTGGATTTAGTAATACGAGTGGATTATATATAACTGCAATAGGTTTTAGGGCATTAAGAAATTCAACGGGTTCAGAAAATACTGCGATAGGTTACGAATCTTTGACTGCAAATACAACGGGAACATTAAATACTGCGGTTGGTTCGGGTACTAATTCGGGTAATTTTAATGGCTCTTTGCTATTAGGAGTAAATGCAACGGCAACCGCAAACAACCAAGCCGTTTTTGGTAGTGCGGGAGTAAATGCAGGTTCTATCACAACAGAAGTTAACGCTTCATCACAAGTTTGGAACGTTAGAATTAATGGTAACGCTTACAAAATACTTTTAGCCTAAAAATAACTAAATTCGCAATATGACAACATTCACTTGGGCAGTAACTGCCCTTTACACAGAAACAGTAGCTGGAGAACAGGACTACGTAGTGATCGCTAATTACCTGGTATTAGGTGGTGATGGCACTTATGGTGCTGAAATCTCGAACATCGCGCGTTTCTCTACCGAGAACGTAGACAATTTCGTACCATACGAAGACTTAACCGAGGCCACCGTTATCGGATGGATCCAGGCTGAGTTGGGTGTGGACGGAGTAGCAAACATCGAGGCATGCATTCAAGGCCAGATCGACTCTCAGGCAAATCCTCCTGTTGTTCCTGTGAACACCCCATTGCCTTGGGCAACACCCGTAACAAACTAATTAAATCAAATTATATGACACAAGAAAACGCAAAGCAAGTAATCGCAGAAGCCCTGCACATCGCAATCGCCAAAGGTTGCTACGGACTGATCGAAGTTCAGAACATTGTAAAAGCCTTAGAGGTAATCAACGATGTTCCTGTGATTGAGTTCGGAGAAGTTGAGCAGGACTAAGCCAAACCATTAACCAAAACAGAAGGAGCCACACGGCTCCTTTTTTGTGTTTAAAACATATTATTTAAATCCATTATATTTGTATCATGAGTTATCAGAAACTTCAAATCAGTAGAGCAGCCGCTGTAACTCCCAGTGACACGGTAGATATCCCCAGTGTTTCCACTCAAGATGGGACCGGAAACAATGGATGTGTATTGTACGTTGGTGGGTACGGAGATGTTCGTGTATTAACTGCGGGCGGTGACGATGTAACATTTGTTGGGATCAACGGTGGGACATTTGTACCGGTGCAGGTACTTAAGGTTTTCGCAACCAACACGAATGCGACAAACATTGTAGCAATGTGGTAACCGATGCAGATTAGTATATCCAACTTGGTCGGTTCCATGTACCCATTTTACAATGGGGCTGACTACATCATGAACCTATATGTCGACAGGGTAACTGCCGACGGCGGATACTTAGAGGGTGTAGGCTGTGCATTGAACAAACTAAGCGGATACAGTTTACCATCACAATATTCAACACGCGTCCAACTTGACGGCGGCTACCAAGAGGCAGACGTATGTGCAACACGCGCAATACAAGAATTATCTTTATGAGCAATTTATTAGAACAAGCAAGCCTAGTCCTCATCCCGAGCGGATACAAAGAGGATGTAGTGTATAGTGAAATCCCCATTAATGGTGCGGGTGATATGAGTTTCACCAGGGCTAGTAACGGTACCCGGATCAACAGCCAGGGATTGGTAGAGACAGTGCCGTGGAATTTGGTTACATATTCCGAGCAATTTCAAAATGCCGATTGGTTTGGTGGTGGAAATGGTAAGCCAACAATGACCGACAATTTTGCAGAAGCCCCCAACGGGACAATGACCGCATCAAAAATGGAGTCGGCAACCGATGGCTACCAATTGCGACAAAACAACGCCCAAGAAAATACGCAAATGAATTTGAGCGTATGGCTTCGCACCAACACGGGAACAAAAACGATTCAATTATTTTTGAATAACGCAAACACCGCATCACAAAATATCACAGTTACAACCACTTGGACTCGTTACGAAGTAAGTGGACTCGTTACAACTTTGTCGGGTAGTGGGCGTAATGGTTTAAATACATTAGAGGCGTTGACATCGGGGGCTTATATATTAGTTTGGGGATTTCAGTTGAGCGTTGGACTTACCGCCAAACCCTATTTCCCCACAACCGACCGCCTAAATGTACCACGCCTTACATACCAAAATGGGGGCGGGGGGTGTCCGAGTTTGTTGTTGGAGAAGCAGTCAACGAACCTTCAATATTATTCTCAACAATTTGATTTGTGGAGTAATGCAAGTGATTTAACGGTAAGTGCAAATGCCACAACAAGCCCTGATGGTACGCAGAATGCCGATAAATTGAACGAGAATAGTTCCAATGGCTACCATATTATAGGTGATTCCAATTTTAATTCAACTGCGGGAACGACATACACAATGTCTTTTTTTGCCAAAGCGTCTGAAAGGTCATACGCGAGAATTTTAGCCCCCGCATCTTCATATAATACTGATTACGCCTATTTTGATTTAACAAATGGTAGTGTTTCAGTAAGTTCGGGTACGGCTTCAATGCAATCAATGGGCAATGGGTGGTATAGGTGTGTTTGGTCATTGGCTGCGGTTTCAACATCGGGCGGAATAGGTATGTGGATTGGACCAGCACGAAACATGACAGACGCCTACAATACATATACGGGAACAAGCGGAAGCGGGATATTTGTTTACGGCGCACAATTGGAAGCGTCAAGTTATGCCACCTCCTACATCCCCACCACATCATCAAGCGCTACAAGGGTGGCGGATTTAAGCACAAGCGACACCATTCAAACCGCTCAAACATTTGCGGGTGATTTTACTTTCTTTGTTGACTTTGTAAGTTTCACAACAACTGATGCGTTAGGGCCGACAAATCAAATGATAATTGGTGGAGGTAATCAGTCATTGGGGGCAACTTATAAGAGTTATTTTTGGATTACCCAAGGAAGTATTCAATTAACGGGGGATTCAGAAACTTCAATTATTGTGGCAACAAAAACATTTACCGCAAATCAACGCTACAAATTATTAGTCAAAAGAAATGGAACAACTGTAAAAATCTTTTGTGATGGTGTTCAAGTTGGTTCAAGTGCAACAAGTTCATTGAGCATCACAATTCGCTCAATAGGTTGGTCATACTCAAATAATTACAGATTTAACGGATTAATCAATCAAGTAGTTTTATCGGCAACGGGGTTTTCTGATGCTGATTGTCAATCACTCACAACAATTTAAGCAATGACAAAGACCTTCGCAAAATACGAGTTCACCCCAACCGAATGGGCAACCCTTCGCAAACTTATAGAACAAACCACAACCAACCCCGAGGGGGGCGAAACAACCACCTACAAAGATTGTGCGGTTGTAGAGTTGGGATTTTTACCAATTACCCCCGCAGTCCTAAAAGATATGGAGGTTGTAACCCCCGCAGTTTTATCGGATAAGTGGGCGGTAGATATTCTATTTTACACCGAACCACCCGCAGAGTTTACCCCGTTTGAGGTGTGGCCACCGCCAATGGGGATTCATACTTTTTCGGGTGATGACAATTTGTACCTGGTTGGATATTGTGCCAAGTTCCCCGACTCTCCCTATTGTATTAAACCCGATAACCCAACAGAATAATGGCCGTTCCTAAGAAAACCCCCGTCCCTGTCAGTTTTGAACAATTTAAAAAGAATCCAGTTGCGGCCGTGGCTTTTTGCATGCTTGTGGCTGTTAGTTATTTGTATATGGACCTTCGTTCGTCCAATCAAACGCAGATTGACGAGTGCCGCAAAGAGATGGCGGTGCTTCGTGCAGAGCAGAAGCAAGCCTACCGCGCACTGAAGACAGCCGACTCCGCTCTGTCAGCGGCAATTACTGAACTCCGTATAATCAATTCAATGAAAAAATTATGAAACACTTACTCCTGATCTTCACCGGTCTATTTATAACCGGCTATCTGTTTACCGAGTCTTGGGCTGTAGAATCCCCTAAGACAAACGAAATCGATGCGTTGCTAGCCAAGGTATCAAAGAACATAAACAATGCCTCACAGGCCACCGCAATGGCCAAGGAGGTATCGCAGAAGATGGCAGAAGAAAAGGCCAAGGAGAAAGAGCAACTCAAGCAATCAGTAATTGACGCTGTCGCCAAGGTTGAAAAGATGGAAAAGGTGCAAGAGATGTACGCTGCCAAGATGATTGCCAACGGCATCGACACTACCATTGAGGAGATCAAGATGACCGGGCCTGCATACGACGCCTATTTGAACTATGTTGAAGAGGGCGGCAAAGATGACTTTGAATATTTTAGAATGTACTTATGGCGGCAACAAAAGTAAAAAGCAACACGGCATCCTCATGGAAGCCAAAGCCAAAGGTCTCTAGACCCGGCGTTGTTTCCAAGAAGAAGAACTCTTCCTTGAAGACATCCAAAAATTATGTCAAAAAATATAAAGGCCAAGGCAAATGAAAAAGATATTGGAAATTTTTAAGGGAGACAAAGGCGAATTCTCGAGCAAGCGCTTTGTCGGAATCATCGGTGCCTTCGTTTTATTTGGTACCATGGCGCACAACTCAATGTCTCCACAAGAGATAGCCCCAAGCGCTGAACTGGTGGCTGCCGTAGAGTGGGTAACCATTCTGTCGTTGGGCTTCACATCCATTGACAAGTTCAGCGGGAAGAAAACCGAGGAATGAGATACCTGATCATCATACTTCTTCTCTCGTCCTGTTCTGCCCAGTGGCATATCAAGCAGGCGTGCAAGAAGGATCCTGCTATCTGCGCCCCGGATACGCTTACCTTCGTCGACACAATCAAGGTGCATGACTCTTTGTACTTCGAGAAGATCGTAGTCACCAAGGAGATTGACACCATTACCATTGATACCGGTGGCATTCAAGTCAAGGTGATCCGCTACAAGGACACCATCAAGACCATCGTCACTCAAAAACCAAAGACAATCATCAGGACCAAGACCATCACAACCAAGCCAAGATTGATATACAAAGAGCAAGATTATCCTTGGTGGCTTGTAATTGTGGCGGCAATTTTATTTATTTTGCTGATTATTAAACGATAAGACCATGAACCTTACAGAACATTTTTCAATGAAGGAGTTGACTCAAAGTCAGACTGCCATCAAGAACGGGATTCCTAACATCCCCAAAGACCCACAGGTTGTAGCCAACCTAACCCTATTGTGCGAGAAAGTGCTTGAGCCATTGCGCGAAGGCATGAAATGCCCCATCAGAATCAGCAGCGGATACCGCTCACCTGAGTTGAACAAACTCATCGGTGGCGCCAAGGCTAGCCAACACAACATTGGTGAGGCTGTCGACATTGACTTGGACGAGAAGAACGCAGAGTTGTTCTCTTACATCGTGAACAACCTTGACTTCGACCAAATCATTTGGGAGTTCGGAGATGACAAGAACCCTGACTGGGTACACGTATCTTACAAGGCTGCCGGCAACCGCAAGCAATTGTTGAAGGCATTGAAGTTGAATGGCAAGACATCCTACCAAGTGATGGATGCTTCTAAGTTCAAAGCCAAGAAGAAAGCAAGCAAGTAAATTAGTTTAGTCATAGTACATTAGTCCCCCTCCACCAAGGGGGATTTTTGTTTTTAAAAAAGGTATATATTTGTACTAAAATCCAATCAAATGAACTTAACAAAAGAAGAACTAGAAGCAATCCAGCAAATGAATGCTGAGTACAACCGTTTAAGGCTGAACATTTCAGACCTTGAGATGCAAAAACACTCTGTATTGATGATGCTTGATTCCTTGCGTGAGAAATTCTCCAATCACGAAAGGCTGTTGATTGAACGCTACGGTGAGGACGCGGTGATCAACATGAAAACAGGGGAGATAACAAAGAAAGAAAAAGAATAATGGCACCTGCAAAATTTATTGGAATGCTATTCCAATCGCGCGACATGATGCACTTGATGCATCTCAAGACTGAATCCTTTGCCGAGCATAAGGCGCTCAACGCGTACTATGATGGTATCTTGGAGTTCACCGACAGTTTCACTGAGTCGTACTTCGGTTACTACGGGCGTTTGGATATCACAATCCCTCAGTCTACCGCAGAGGATGCTATCACCCACTTGAAGTCATTGGCAAAGACCATCGACGACGAGTACAAGAACTACCCTCATTGCTTGCAGAACATTCTTGATGAGATGTCAGCCCTTATCTACAAAACCTTATACCTATTAACACTTACCTAAGATGAAAATTTCACAGTATAACGTCGACAGTTCCCCGACCGTATCGGATAAATTAATTGGAACAGAAGTATCATCGAGCAACGAAACTAAGAACTATACTATTGGTTCTATTGCTGCCTTATGTGCTAGTGTTTTTGAATTCACTCCTGTGTTGGTTGCTACATCCACCGTAACCCAACTACCCAGTGGTCTTGATAATCCGTTGCAGGTTAGTTTCGGTGCGGCTCAAGGAACATCGGGTGATGCTGTGATGATTGACGCCAATGGCTTGATCACCTTCAACCAAACTGGCTTGTATCTGATCAACGGCTATGGCAATATAGAGCGTCAAGGTTCTTCCGGTGGTGTTACTGTTACTTTGTTCCGCTTCCTGGTGAACGGAGTTCAGTCTGGTAGCACCAAGGGCGTCGAGTTAGATTCTACCGGTGTTATGTTCCCGTATGAATTAACCATACCGATCAACATTACAACCGCTGGTACTACCATGTCTTTCGAGATTATGCGCGACAGTTCAGGCGTAAATAACGGTGGGTTGTACACTCATACCAACTTGGGTGGATGGAGCAATGTGCCATCAGCCGAGATAAGTATCTGGCAACTCCAGTAACATCATTAACAAAATCAAATCTAATCAAATGAAATATGGACATCAGGAAAATAGCGATTGGTCCGGACTACAAGGGGGGTGCTATGCATTATATCGTGGGGCAAAAGGTGCTGAACGATACCAATGAGATACACCTAATCAAGTACGACGAACGTAAGCAATCGATCAAAATTTACATCATCAACCCCAAGCAAGAGGTTGTGCTTTGGAAGGAGTTTTCTTCTACCATCCCTG
>Ga0315902_10011712_pt1 | contig 11488 bp, 10 predicted proteins | sample LakEriMetagenome_9_FD_203523 | JGI IMG/M metagenome (GOLD analysis project Ga0315902, IMG submission 203523) | Freshwater fungal communities from buoy surface, Lake Erie, Ohio, United States - Buoy 12 MA117 | ecosystem: Environmental > Aquatic > Freshwater > Lake > Lake biofilm | place: USA... | reverse complement strand
CAAACAGATTGCATAAGTGAATTGAAAGGCTGAGGCAATATTGGCATACTGGCTGTTGGTCCAACCGAATTTTTCCTGCAGCATCGGAAAAAGGAGGCTGAGTACCTGGCGGTCTAAATAATTGATGGTTGTTGCAACAAAAAGCAATGCGCATACCGTCCACCTGAAACCTGTCGTCTTTTGGGCCATGTCAATCGTTTTACAGTTAGTTTTAAAAGTTCCTTTCAAGATAGGAAATTTCCATTGAAGCAGTATCCGTGAGCCCCAATTTTGCTATAACGTTTTCGTAAATGAGGTGAGGAGCAACACCCTTTTTTTGCTTAATTTACAATTCTCATTTCATCAACGAAACCGCCATCATGAAACATATTATTCTGCTATTTTCTCTTTGTCTTTCAACCTTCATTTCCATCCATTCACAATCTAAGGTTTTGAAGAATGCCAATGTACTGGTTTATACCAAAAACGGCACAGGCTATGTACATGACAACATTCCTTCAGCAGTTGAAGCACTCAAAAAACTTGCTGTTCAGGAACAGTTCAACATCACCGTCAGTGATGATCCTTCAATCTTTACAGAAGATCAGATCAAAAAATATGCATTCATCGTATTCCCCAGCACCAATAATGATGTATTTGCCAGTGACGAGCAACGACTTGTTTTCAGGAGATACATTGAGGCAGGTGGAGGCATGGTGGGTCTACATTCTGTCACCGGCACAGAACGCAACTGGAAATGGTTCAAAATGCTGATTGGCTGCACATTTTCCTGGCATGCAAAGTTTCAGAAGTTCAAGGTCAGGGTTACCGATCCTTCACACCCATCCATGAAAGATGTTCCGCTTGTATGGGAAAGAGAGGATGAATTGTATTTTGGCAAAGAACTCTATCCCGTAACCAATGTGATGATGGCGCATCAATTCACCACACTCGACCAAAGCCAGAAAGACCAGATCAGTAAAAATGCAGGAACGTATAATGAATACTACCCAGCAGTTTGGTACAATAATTTCCAGGGCGGACACGCATGGATCTCAACGATCGGTCACAGCAAGCAAACCTATTCAGATCCTGTGTATGTGAATCATCTGTTACAGGGACTTCGTTTTGTAGCATCGAAGGTTAAAAAAGTTGACTTTGCCAATGCCTATGCTGCCCATCGCGATGACGACTTAAAAAGGTAAGGGATGGCAGAGAAAAAACCATTCAGCAGAAGAGCTTTCATGAAGAGCAGTGCACAAGCTGGTGCGCTGACAGGACTGGCATCGCTTGGCTTTCCAACCATTGTTCCTGCGAAAGTACTTGGCAAGGATGCCCCCAGCAACAAGATCAATATTGGCGCCATTGGTGTAGGTAGAATCTCCCGTGATCACGACATGGCCGAAACCCTCAAATATGATCATGCCAGGATCATGGCGGTTTGTGACGTTGACAGCAAAAGACTGCAAGAGGGAAAAAAATATGTGAATGAGTATTATTCCAAAAAAACAGGTCAACCCTATGACGGCGTAACCATGTATGATGCTCATGAGGAACTGCTGCTGAATAAAGATATCGATGCAGTTCTGATCAGCACTCCGGATCACTCCCATGCTTACCTGGGTATTCATGCAGTAGAGGCAGGCAAGGATGTTTATCTCCAAAAACCTGCTTCCCTGACCATTGCTGAAGGTCGTGCGCTGAGCAATGCCGTTCACCGTACCGGTCGCATTTTGCAGATCGGCAGTCAGCAACGATCTTCTTCACAATTCCGCTATGCGGCAGAACTGGTCCGCAATGGAAGGATCGGTGAATTAAAGGAAGTAATGATCGGATTACCCAGTGATCCGGGCGGTGACGTGGAACCTGATATGCCCATACCAAAAACACTCAACTACGATGCCTGGCTGGGCTCTACCCCATACGTATACTACACCGAAAAACGAGTGCACCCACAGGTCGGTTATGATCGTCCGGGTTGGCTCCGCTGCGAACAATTCGGTGCGGGAATGATCACCGGATGGGGAACACATCATATCGATATTGCGCATTGGGGCATGGATACGGAACATACCGGTCCTACAGAAATATGGGCCAAAGCCGAGTTCCCCAAATCCGGCTTATGGGATGTTCATGGTTCTTTCACCAGTCACGGTGTTTACGCCAATGGGGTGAAGATGACCATCAGTACTGAACTGCCCAATGGTATTAAATACATTGGAACTGAAGGATGGGTCTTCGTTACCAGAGGTGCCTACAAGGCAAGTCCGAATGAGCCCACCGTTCCTAACCAGAAAGCCTTATCAGCAAGTAATCCGAAGATTATTGAATCCGTTATCGGTCCAAATGAGATCAATCTCTACCGCAGCACCGAACACCATGGCAACTGGCTGGAGTGTATTCAAACAAGAAAACAACCCATCACTCCCGTTGAGCTCGGGCACCGTGCTTGTTCTACCTGCCTCATCCATCACATTGCCATGAAGCTCGGTCGCAAATTGAATTGGGATCCGTTGAATGAGCGATTTATCAATGACGACCAGGCAAATTCTATGTTGAACAGACAACATCGTTTCCCTTATCTGGTAAAAGGACTCGCATAAAAAAGATCAAAAATGAAGAAGGTATTGTTATTCATCACATCTGCATTATCCATGACTACGTTCGCACAAAAAACGGTCAGGCTCATCACCTTGGATCCCGGTCATTTTCATGCAGCCCTCATTCAAAAGAGCATGTATCCACAGGTAGATCCTACCGTGCATGTTTATGCTGAGGAAGGGCGCGACCTGAAACTCCATATGGAAAGGATTGACGGCTATAACAAGCGGACCGCTTCCCCAACCTCATGGAAAGAAGAAATATATACCGGCAAGGATTTTTTTGATAAAATGATCGCAGAGAAAAAAGGAAATGTGGTGGTATTGGCCGGTAACAACAAATTAAAGACTGATTATATAGTTAGCTCGATTAAAAATGGTTTTCATGTATTTGCCGATAAACCGATGGCAATCGACAGCAAAGGATTTCAGAAATTGAAAACTGCTTTTGCAGAAGCCCAAAAAAGCGGACTGCAGTTATATGATATCATGACTGAAAGATATGAGATCACTACCATGTTGCAACGTGCATTCTCCATGGAACCTGAACTGTTTGGAACACTGGAAAAAGGAACACCTGAAGATCCTTCCGTGACCAAGATCAGCGTGCATCATTTTTATAAATATGTTTCCGGAAGTGTGCTGACAAGACCCTCCTGGTTTTTTGACGACAAACAACAGGGCGCTGGTATTGTAGACGTAACTACACACCTTGTAGATCTGATTCAATGGGAATGCTTTCCTGAGCAGATCATCAACTACAAAAAGAATGTAAAGATCCTGAATACCAAAAGCTGGACCACTCCGGTTTCAGTAAAAGACTTTACTACAGTCACCAAGGAGCCTGTCCCCTCCTACCTCGAACCCATCCGTGATGCCAACGACAATCTCCAGGTGAAATGTAATGGTGAATTCACCTACCAGATCAATGGTGTACATGCAAAGGTTTCGGTTGTATGGAATTATAAAGCCCCCGATGGAACAGGCGATACCCATTATTCTTTGATGAGGGGCACGAACGCTTCGCTCATCATTCGTCAGGGAAAAGAAGAACAATTCAAGCCAACGCTTTACATCGAGCAAAGATCAAAAGATCCAAACTTTGAACAGAAACTAAAAGCAGCACTGTCAAAAGTAGAAGCAAAATTCCCGGACATCAGTTTGGTAAAGCATGCCAACGGATGGACAATTGCTGTTCCAGACAAATATAACAATGGTCATGAGGCACATTTTGGGCAGGTAACTGAAAAATATCTTGATTATCTCCAAAATAACAGCATGCCTGCATGGGAAGTCCCCAACATGATCGCAAAATATTATACCACAACCAAAGCCAAGGAGCTTGCGGATAAATCCAAATGAAAAAAATAATTCCGTATATCATCCTGCTTATGGCATTGGGTATGGATGTCCATGCTCAACAAACCCAGGACATCAGTTCAGGTGCTGCAAGAACCATTTACGATTTGCTGAGAACTGTTTCGGGTGTAGAAGTCGCAACTGGCTCATCGATGAAAGACCAACCTAAGGTTTATATTCGGGATGCCAGGAACATGAAAGGAAAAATTGCCGCTCTCTTTGTGTTGGACAATGTGATTTATGAAGGTGAAATTGCCTCGATCAATCCTATCGATGTGGCCAATGTGACTGTTCTGAAAGACGCTGCATCTGCTGCAGCCTATGGTTCAAGAGGTTTTGGCGGTGTGATTCTCATCACCACCAAAAACGGGAAAGGATATTTACCGCCAGTGGTGAGCAATTATGAGAAATCTGCCTACCAGTACTTCATCAGCAAAGGAATTGAACTAAGGGTGATTGGAAAGGACAGTAAGACCATCACCACAGGTGTCATCTCAAGAGAATCCGACAGCAGTATCTTCATTAGAAAAAAAGAGATCCACAAAAAGCTTATTGAAAAAGTAGAAATGATAATTGAATAACATGAAAGAACTAAGACAAACCTGGAGATGGTTCGGCCCGAATGACCCCGTTTCCTTAGACGATGTTAAACAGGCTGGAGCTGTAGGCATTGTAACCGCCTTGCATCATGTACCGCATGGTGAAGTGTGGACCTACGAAGAAATCATGGAACGCAAGAACCTGATCGAAGCCAATGGCCTTACATGGGATGTAGTGGAGAGTGTAACGATCCATGAAGAGATCAAAACCCGCACAGGAGGATATCAGGGATGGATTGAAAAATATAAGGAAAGTCTCCGCAACCTGGCCAAGGCCGGACTGCGCGTGATCACCTATAATTTCATGCCAGTAAATGATTGGACGCGAACCACCCTTGAATACACCATGCCGGATGGATCAAAGGCATTATATTTCAACTGGGTTGATCTGGCCGTGTTTGACATTTATATCCTACAAAGAAAAAATGCAGCCGATAGTTATCCTGCTGATGTGGTAGCAGAGGCGGCTACAAGACACGCAACATATTCGCAAGAACAACTCGACAAACTTGCAGGAGTTGTCATGTTTGGCATCCCTGGTGAAAAAAAGATTACGGTAGAAAGCATGCGTGAAAAGTTATCACGTTATGATCATATAGACGCAAATGTTCTTCGCAGCAATCTTGTATATTTTCTTCAGCAGATCACTCCGCTCTGTGATGAACTGGGATTGCAATTGGCCATTCATCCTGATGATCCGCCAGTAGATATTCTCGGACTGCCCAGGATCGTGAAGAACATGGAAGACCTCGAGTTCATTGTCAACTCAGTTCCCAACAAGAGCAATGGTATTTGTTTCTGCACAGGTTCACTCGGTGCAAATCCCAACAATGATCTTCCAGCAATGGCCAAAAAGCTGGGTACACGCATACACTTCACCCACTTACGCAATACCAAGAGAGATGCGCAGGGTAACTTCTTCGAAGATGATCACCTGGCGGGAGATACAGACATGTATGCAGTGCTGAAGGAACTGCTGAAAATACAACAGGAAGTTCCACATCAGATCTCCTTCAGGCCGGACCATGGTCACCAAATGATCGATGATTTGAAAAAAGTCACCAATCCCGGTTATTCCTGCATCGGAAGACTGCGCGGACTTGCTGAGATCAGGGGATTGCAGTTGGGGATTTTGAGGGGATGGAATTAGGAATTATAAATTAGGAATCAGAAAAATACAACATGAATTATCAGGAATTGTTTTCGTTAAAGGGAAAGGTTATCGTTGTTACCGGTGGTACCGGCATCTTGGGTAAGGCTTTTATCGATGGCATCATTGATTTTGGTGGAACAGCTGTCATTGTAGGTCGCAATGAAGAAGAAGGTAAGAAGCGTGCTGATGTGATCAATGCATCCGGGGGCCAAGCTCTTTTCATAAAAGCCAATGTATTGGATGAAAAAGACATTGAACATGTTCGAGATACTACGCTTGCTGCATTTGGCAGGATAGACGGACTGGTCAATGGTGCCGGCGGTAACATGCCACAAGGTGTCATCATGCCCGATAAGGATGTATTTGACATGAACGTTGAAGGGTTGAAGAACGTGCTCGACCTAAACCTCTATGGCACCATCATCCCTACAAAAGTGATCGGTGCAGTAATGGCGAAACAGGAGAACGGCGGCAGCATCATCAACATCTCTTCTGTAAGCTCCAAACAAGTGATCACCCGCGTGTTGGGTTACAGCATTGGGAAAGCTGGTGTAGACTGCTTCACCAAATGGATGGCAGTGGAAACAGCAAAGCGCCATGGCGATAAGATCCGTGTAAATTCCATCATGCCTGGATTCTTCCTGACAGAACAAAACAGAACATTGCTGACCAATCCGGATGGAACATACACCGAAAGAGGCAACCTTGTTGTGAAAAAAACACCTGTCAACCGCATGGGCAAACCGGATGAACTGATCGGAGCTCTTGTTTACTTGTTGAGTGATGCTTCAAAATTTGTGAATGGCACTGACATACAGGTGGATGGTGGATTTGTAGCTTTTGGGGGAGTATAATGTAAGGTTGAAGGGGTTGAAGGGGTTGAAGAAATTTTAAAAACTATAATTGCATATATGAAGATTACAATGACAATGCTGTCTTGCCTCTTGTTTATAATAGCAATGGCACAACAGAAAAGCGAATGGACATCGCTTTTCAATGGTAAAGACCTTAGTGGGTTCAAACAATTGAATGGCAAAGCGCCGTATAAAGTGGTAAATGGTGAAATTGTGGGTACGACCAAGTCTGGTGAACCCAATTCCTTCCTTGCTACAGAAAAATTATACGGCGATTTTGTACTGGAACTGGACCTGAAAATGTTTGCCAACATGAACTCCGGCGTTCAGTTCAGAAGCATTACCGGAGGCGGTGACGCCAAGATTCCGGATCGTGTGCGGGGTTACCAAGCGGAAGTGGATCCTTCCCCACGCGCATGGAGCGGCGGTATTTATGATGAAGCCAGAAGAGGATGGCTTTATTCACTTGAAAATAATCCATCCGCACAGAAGGCCTTCAAACCAACCGAATGGAACCATTATAAAATCGAATGCATCGGCAACAATATCCGCACATGGATCAATGGCGTTCCCTGTGCATATGTGATCGATGACATGACCCCTGTCGGTTTCATTGCCTTGCAGGTTCACGCCATCCAGAACAAGGATGACGAAGGCAAGGAGATCCATTGGAAAAACATCCGCATCAAAACAAAAAACCTCAAGCCCACCCCCTCTGATAATATTTTTGTCATCAATCTCTTAAAGAACAATGTTTCAGAAGAAGAAAAAATACAGGGTTATGAATTGCTTTGGGATGGCAATTCTTCTGCAGGCTGGCTTTCAGCTAATCTTTCTCCTTTCCCATCCAGCGGATGGTCCATCGAAAATGGTGAATTGAGTATCCGAGATGCTCCAGAAGGCAGTGCCAGAAACAATGGCGGTGATATCGTAACCGAAAAAGAGTTTGCAGCCTTTGACCTGCAGTTCGAATTCAAACTCACTGATAGTGCCAATTCCGGTCTCAAATATTATATTGTGGCAAGTCCAGATAAAAGAGCTGGCGTTGGCCCAGAATACCAGATCCTTGATGATGCCAAACATCCAGACGCCAAGATGGGTGCGGGTGGAAACAGGACCATGGCTTCATTGTATGATCTTATCCCGTCTGCTCCCAGTCTGGATCCCAAGGCTTCCAGAAGAGATCGCATCCCCATCGGTGAATGGAACAGGGGCAGGATCATCGCTTATCCCAATGGCAAGATTGAGCACTGGCTCAATGGTTGGAAAATGGTAGAGTACCAAAGAGGAACTCCTATCTTCAATGCCTTGGTGGCCAGAAGCAAATTCGCAAAAGAAAAGGATTTTGGCATGGCAACAAAAGGAAGAATCCTTTTGCAAGACCATGGAGATAAAGTATCTTTCAGAAGCATCAAAATAAAATCACTGTAACATGACACAACGCAGAACCTTCATTAAAAAATCTGTTCAGGCTGCTGGCGCAACCGCCCTTGCCTCCATGGGATTTACAGCAAAATCGTATGGCAATATACTCGGCGCAAACGACCGGGTAAGAGTGGGTGTGATAGGATTCTCTGACAGACATAAGCAGTCTCATATTCCAGCATTCATGCAGCACTATAAGGAGCTGAACTTTGACATCGTGGCTGTTTCCGATATCTGGAAGGTTCGTCGCGAAGAAGGTGTTTCCTTTTTGAAAGACAAAATGCAGCACGACATCATCGGCTGCAAAAACAATGAAGAACTGTATTCGCTGAAAGATATCGATGCTGTGTTCATTTCAACAGCAGATTTTCAGCATGGTTTGCACACCATTGAGGCCTTGAAAGCCAACAAAGATATCTACTGCGAAAAGCCTTTTGCAGAGACCATGGAAGACAACCGTGCAGCGCTGAAAGCAGCCAAGGCTTCAGACCGTATCATCCAGATCGGCTCACAGAGAAGATCCGGTGCCAACTATCATGCTGCAGAGAAATTCATCAAATCCGGACAATTCGGTGATATCACCATGGTAGAGTTAACCTGGAATGTGAACCAACCCGGCAGATGGAGAAGACCTGATCTTGTAGCCAAATGCCGTGAAGAAGACCTGGATTGGAAACGCTACCTGATGAACAGACCTTTTGAAAAATTTGATCCACGGAAATATCTTGAATATCGTCTCTTCTGGCCCTATTCATCAGGAATGCCTGGTCAGTGGATGAGCCATCAGATCGATACTGTACATTGGTTCACCGGTCTCTCCCACCCCCGCAGTGTAGTTGCCAACGGTGGCGTGTACCAGTGGAAAGACGGCCGCAGAAACTGGGATACCACTACTGCAGTCTTTGATTATGGACCTGCCGATGATCTTTCCAAAGGATTCCAGGTGGTCTTCATGTCTAGGATGCACAATGGAGACGACAATGCCAGTGAAGTTTACTACAGTGTTGGTGGAGAGCTCAACCTGATCAACAATAAGGTTTCTCCAAAAGGGGGCCTCACAGAGCGTTTTGCCAAGCCGATGAAAATGAAACCCTTCCTCTTACCAGAATTGAACCTAACTGATAATGCAATGAAAGTAGAGACTGGAGCCAATACTGGTGGAGATGCACTCACTTCAGCGCACGTTCGCAACTGGATGGAATGCATCCGCAGCCGCAAGCAAACCAATGCTCCGGTTGAAGCGGGCTATACCCATTCTATTGCTACCATCATGTCGAATGCAGCTGCACGTACAGGTGAAAAAGTAACCTTTGATGAAAAGACACAGGAGGTAATGGCAGGTGGAAAAGTCTTCAAATACTAAAGTCAATTCATCCGAATGGATGACGGCGGCCGCCTTGGTGGCCGCCAATTTTTTTTACGGCACCAATGTGATTGCCGTTAAACAGCTCGCCCCGCATCATATCAATGCTTTGGGGCTTTCCTTTTCCAGAATTTTTTTCACTGCGTGTATACTGCTGCTTTTGCCCCTATTCAGTAAGAAAAAAGAGAGCATTGAAAGGAAGGATCTTGGACTGATGGTCATAGCTGGATTGCTTGGTGTCACCCTTAATCAGACCTTTTCGATTATGGGCATCTCTGCTACCAATCCTATTCACTCTTCCTTGCTGATCATGTCTACACCAATTATTGTTACGGTGTTGGCAGCCATCTTCCTGAAAGAAGGTTTTGGAGGTAACAAGATCATTGGATTGCTGCTGGGACTTTCAGGGGCTTTTCTGCTGATTTGGACCAGGGCATCTTCTTCCTCTGCACATCCTGCCACGCTTTTTGGCGACTGCATGATCCTTGCAGGATCGGTCTGCTATTCAACCTATCTTATCCTGATCAGAAAGATCTCTAAAAAGTATTCTCCCATAACTATCCTAAGATTTGTATTTCTGTTTGGGGCCTTGTTCAGCATACCCGTCAGCCTGAAAAGTTTTGTGGCTGCGGATTGGCAGGCCTTTGAAGGATTGGACTGGTTCGCAATCTTCTACATCGTGATTCCAGGAACACTGGGAGCGAACCTGATGATGAACTGGGGAGTGCAGCAATGGGGGCCATCCAAAACAGGAACCTTTGTTTACTTTCAACCCTTGTTTGGTACATTGGGAGCAATCGTACTCATGGGAGAAACCTTCAGCTTGTTCAAAGCCATTGCGGGCATGCTGATCATTGGTGGTGTCTGGATCAGTTCCCTGAAACGGAAGGGATAATCTTCTGATTTTTTAGCCAGACAATGAGTGCGTCTGTCCATTTTCTATCAGAGGTCTTGTTCACCAGACCGAATCCATGTCCACCTTTCTCATAAACGAAAAGCTCTGAGGCCACTCCATTCTTTTTCAGGGCATCCATATATTGAATGGAGTTTTCGATGGGCACTGCCCTGTCGTCTTTTGCATGCACTAAAAATGCTGGTGGTGTATTTTGATCAACCTGCAGCTCATTGGAATAATACTTTATGAGGCTTGCTGTTGTATCCGGACTCAACAGGTTATTTCTTGAACCCAGGTGTGGAAAATTGATAAAACTAACAACTGGATACAATAGCACCTGAAAATCTGGCCTCAATGATGTCTTGCCTTTGAATTTATTTTTGGGATCATTGTAATGAACAGCGAGCGATGATGCCAAATGTCCGCCAGCAGAAAAGCCCATGATACCAATCTTGTCTGCATCCACACGCCACTTCTTTGCATTCCTGCGTACCATATAAATGGCCTGCTGCGCATCCTGAAGTGGCGCTACCTCCTTGTGATACTGATTTTTTGCAGAAGGGATGCGGTATTTTAACACCAATGCATGCACGCCAATGGAATTGAAAAACTTTGCAACATCAGTTCCTTCATGTTGTGCCGCGAGGATTCCGTAACCGCCACCGGGGCAAATGATAACACAAGGTTTGGAAGAATTATCATCACCGGCAGCAAAAAATGCATATCCGGGAATGGACACCTTTGAGATACGCAAGATACCACCGGTAGTGGCTTCTGACTCCTCATTTTCAGCATCAATGTAATTCGGGATCTTTCCTTTGTACAAGGGCTGATACTGTGCCATTGAAAACGTAGTGGCCATCGTGAGGTAGATTAAGACGAAGACTTTCTTCATACTCAGGAACGTATGCTTTTGATGAGTGCAACCACTTCAGCTGCTATATTTTCAATGCCCTGATAATCCTTTGCTTCCATCAATTTCTTGCTCACCAATTTACTTCCCATGCCCACAGCTTTGCATCCAGCTTTGAACCAGCCTTCAATGCTTTCTTTTGTAGTATCTACCCCACCTGTTGGCATGAAGACCAGCTTGGGGAAAATCTCCTTGATGCTGCTCATGAAATCAGGACCCAGAATATTACCAGGGAAGAGTTTGATGAATTTTATGCCTGCATTTTCAGCAGCAATGATATCAGTAGGGGTCATACAACCCGGACCAAAGAAAATATCGTTCTTCACACAATGTTCTGCGACATCGGGG
>Ga0315902_10011711_pt1 | contig 11488 bp, 28 predicted proteins | sample LakEriMetagenome_9_FD_203523 | JGI IMG/M metagenome (GOLD analysis project Ga0315902, IMG submission 203523) | Freshwater fungal communities from buoy surface, Lake Erie, Ohio, United States - Buoy 12 MA117 | ecosystem: Environmental > Aquatic > Freshwater > Lake > Lake biofilm | place: USA... | reverse complement strand
AAGACTCTGGAAGCCAATGGCTACAAGGACATCTCTGATCTTGCAGACTTCCAAGTTGGCTCGATTATCAATACTCGTAAGTGCTTTACGATGATTAAGGGTTTCTCGACTGCTAAGGGTTTGTATCGTACACTGTTCGAAAACAACAAGTCGATCGTTGTGTTCGATGACTGTGATGCTGTTCTGAAAGATCCAATTGCTCTGAATCTTCTCAAAGGTGCTCTGGACTCTTACGGTAAGCGTATTATTTCCTGGAATGCCGATATGAAGGACGACGATCTGCCACGTTCATTCGAGTTTACTGGTCGTGTGATCTTCATCTCGAACATGGAACAGGATCGTATCGACCAAGCCATTCGTAGTCGTTCGATGATGATTGACCTGTCGATGACTCTAGACCAGAAGATCGATCGTATGGAGTTTATTGCTGCATCCGATGAGTTCTTGCCTGAGTACGATGCCACCATTAAGACTGATGCTCTGAAGCTGATTCGTAGCATTAAGACTGAGTGCAAAGAGATATCTCTCCGTACTCTGATTGCTGTATCGAAGGTTCGTGCCAGCAACAAGGACTGGAAAGATCTGGCTACCTACATGTTGACTGCTTAATAGGAGAATAGTATGAGTAAGCGTAAAGAAACCCCTGAAGAATTTAAAGCACGTGTCGAAGCTGGTGTTGCAAAGGCGATGCGTAAGAGTTATGATCTAGTTGCTGAGGGTCGCCGACAGCTTGAAGAAGCAAAGCGTAAAGCAAAAGAACTGGCACAGACTGCCTAAGGAGTTATTATGAAGATCAATGTAACAATCAATGGCATCTCGTTCTACACTACTAGTGCTGCTATTAAGAGAGGTGTAGGTAATAACAGTAATGTAAATGTGGCAGTGCAGCAAGTGTTCGCAGACCTACACAATGCAGTGGGTATTGGTACTACGATTCGTCTCTACGACCACCAAATGAAACAACATACATACGACATACAATTGAGGAGAGTATAATGGGCGCAATTAAGGAACAAATCAACGATATCCTCGAAATGCTCGAAGATACCAATATGGACTTTGATGTAGTTGCAAAGTATTTCGGTATGACGCCACGTGAAGTGTACGATATCGCCTGTGATTATAGCGAGTACTTTGATGACTCCATGGATGGCGACCACGACTCGGCTATGGCTTCTGCTGGGTTTGGAACTGATGAGGACTATGGTTACTATGGGGATGAATAAGCGAATATAATACCCTTACCACACAAAAGGGATTATCTGTAAATCTGTATTTGAAGGGACTCCTACCTCATGGTCGAAACACGATTAACCCCACCCCATAATATATCTCTTGTCTTGCAAGATTCTCTGTAGTATAATAATCTCTATAGGGTTACATGGTTGCGAATCAATTGCAGCCAAAAAATTTCTCCGAGAAAATTTTCACTGTAAAAGGTTGCATATGAAAGTATTTGATACATTTGAGATTGTAGAGGGTATGAAACCCTGTAGGAAGAAACCGATTGTAATTCATGCACAGTCGATTCCCACTGAGTTTCGAGTCAATACCTTGGAGGGTAATTATAAGCAGGGTAAGGCTGGAGATTATCTCATGTGTGGTATTGATGGTGAGTTGTATATTTGTGATCGAGAGATCTTTGAGAAAACTTATGATTGGGTGCAAGAATGAACGAACGAATTAAAGAACTTGCTGATAAGATATGGGAAGAAAAATACTGGACTAATCCTAACACGGATAAACTTTTGCCAGCACAGTTAAACAGATTCGCTGAGTTGATTCTACAGGATGTCATGTCCATCTGTGAAAAGATGGGTGATAGAGGTATGGATGGTCACTATTGTGTAGATAAGATTCGTAAGGAATTTGGAGTATGAGTCTAGATGTCTATCTTTCAAAGATGATGCCCACTGAGGTTTTTACTGGGAATATTACTCACAATCTTGGCAAGATGGCTGACAAGGTTGTTCTTTCTAATGGGCAGACTCTCTATCAGATTCTTTGGCGACCCGATGAATGCACTCCACCCTATACGAAGGCGAGTGAGATTGCAGAGTTGCTTGATGAAGGATGGAATATTTTACTTTCGAATCCCGAGGAATATAAGAAATACAATCCAGAGAATGGTTGGGGCAACTATGATGGTCTGGTAAATTTTGTGTATCAATATCGTAATGCTTGTTGGGATGATCCCGATGCGAAGATTGGAGTTTCGAGATGAAAGAAAAGTACTTTAATTTTTTGGATTCCCTAAGAGACAGTGGACAGATTAATATGTTTGGGGCTGCTCCGTATCTTGCAGAGTTGTATGATTTAAATAGATACGAAGCAAAACAAATTGTATTGGAATGGATGAGCACCTATGGCGAACGTAAAGCAAGGCAATTCGACACGACCACCACAGTGGTGGAAACATCTACGTGACTGGAAGCGAGTCTTCTGGAAAAAGGAACGTAAGGCACAGAAAAGGAATATTGACAATGAGCAAAAAACTAGAGATTCCCTATGAAGTAGCCGATGGTATTACATTGGCGACTCTACAAGATCATCTCGAATACCTAGAGCAAGAGCTAAAGGATCATGTTGAGAATGGTAAGTGGATGCATCCCGAAGATGTATTAAAGAGTCGTGGTGAATATATCCCTGCATTAAAAGTGCTTGTGAAATTCTTTGGTGGAGACTATGAGTAGAATCTTTCTTCTTTGTTTTCTGCTGACTGGTTGCACCACCTATGATCACTCTATTCATATGAAGGATGTAAACATTAACACAACAACGATTGAGAAGAAATGTGGTATAAAGTGTACTCCAGTTCGCAATCCAGAGAATCCCTATAAATGACGGATGATGAAGTATTAAAAATGTATAACGAGATGCTAGAGTATTTCGGCACACTACCCAACCCAGAACAAGAACCACGAAGATTTGCATACTATGTAAAATTGTATCGATACTATAAGGAAAGAAAATGAAAGTCGCAGTCTGCTCCGATCTGCATCTAGAGTTCGGAGATCTACATCTAAAGAATGAACACGATATAGATGTTCTCATTCTCTCTGGCGATATCTGTGTTGCAGCAGATATTGGTAAGCCAGATCCAAATAACTTTATGGAGGGTGCACGTAGTAATCGCATCGTGGACTTCTTCAAGCGTTGTTCGTTTCAGTTCCCCCATGTTCTCTATGTAATGGGAAATCATGAGCACTATCATGGTGATGTTGCGACCAGTGCAAGTAAGATTCGCTCTATGCTAGAGTCACATATGCTGAGTAATGTACGACTGCTCGATAAAGAGTTTGTTGATATCGATGGGATTCGCTTTATCGGTGGTACGCTATGGACTGATATGAATAACGAAGATCCAATTACTCTTGCACACATTCGTGGTATGATGAATGATTTTCGTATTTGCTCGAATAGCAATCGCACTGTGTCACGTAAAGTACCCATCTATCAGAAAGACGAGAATGGTAATTACGTCACTGAAACTGTGGATGGAATCAATCGTATAGTTCAGAGTGGTATAAAGATGAAGTCTGAACCAGCAACATGGTCGCCAGAAGATGCAGTCGAAGATCATAAGGCGATGAAAAGTTTTATTGAGAAGACTGTTGCTGAGACAGATCCGTCCACGAAGATTGTTGTGATTGGTCATCATGCACCGAGTAAGTTATCGACTCATCCTCGTTACAAAGATGAGACACTAATGAATGGTGGCTATAGTAGCGATCTCAGTGAGTTTATTCTGGATCGTCGTATGATTAAGTTGTGGACTCATGGACACACTCACGAAGACTTTGACTACATGCTTGGTTCTACACGTGTAGTCTGCAATCCTCGTGGCTATGATGGCTATGAAGAACGTGCAGATCGTTTTGAACTCAAGGTAGTAGAAGTATGAGTGAGTATATCCCAGACAAGTGGGTCGTTGTCAAGATTAGCAGAGACAATGTGGAGACAATCTACAAAGTCTTTGCTTGCTGGTATGGTGGATACACAGGATCTGATTCTTGGAAGTTAAACAGTGGCATCACTCGAGCATTTTTCGGAGGAGAAGTCTATTCCTTCGAAGGTTCTTCTGGTTCTGTCTATGAGTGCCATAAGAATCTTTATGGCACGAACATGTATGGACAAGGTGTCCTTAACAATATGATTAATAACGCTGCAAAGAGTGGCGTGGCGATCGAGATAATGCCAGAAGATACAAACTGGCTGGAGTTGAAATATGAATAGCTGGAAAATTACTCTGGAGGAAGATCCAGAAACAGGTGACTTGCTAATGCCAATTCCTACTGATTGTCTAAATCAGATGGGATGGGATATTGGTGATGTATTAATTTGGGAGGATATGCAAAATGGATCTTGGTCTCTACGAAAGAAAGACGATGGAACTACTGAAAATGCCACTGAGTGATCAGGAAGAAGCAATTGTTTCACTAATGCAAAAGATTAATAAACTTGAGCATGAGAATCGAGAGCTAAAGGAAGAACTTAGAATGTTAAAATGGTCAATAATGGAGCACGATTGATATGCCAAAATTTACACTTATTGGTGAGCACACAGATATCTACGGTAAACCTGATGGTAGTAAAATTACCTATGAATTTTATGTTGATGGACTAAACGATGTTCTCGAACACGTTGATCTTTTTATTCGTGGTTGTGGTTACATGCCACCTCCAGGAACTCTTGACTATGTTGTTGATGATTATAGCGACTTTGGTGGTGGATCAACTCTTGCTGATTATGAAATGCATGACGACGTTCAACACAGCGAATCTTATTTTGATATAGAAAGAAACAAATGAGTAAAGTCTTTACAGATGTGCATGTTTTCATGATTGCAGCAGGACAAACCATTCCACCATTCAATGCAAATCGTTCAGATCAGTCAGATTTGTATATGAAACTCATTCAAGAAGAGTTTTCTGAGTTAATGGACGCTGAAGCAGTGTCTGATGACGCTGAAATTTGTGATGCATGCTTTGATTTAATGTGGGTGATTGTTGGTTACATGAAATCTCGTGGCTGGGATTGTGGAGAACTTTGGGATGAGGGTGCAAAATCCAATTTATCCAAGATTGACAAGGTGACTGGCAGGGTTATTAAGCGTGAAGACGGTAAAATTCTCAAGCCAGAGGGTTGGAAACCACCAGATTTTGCAAAATTTGTAAAATAATTGTTGTTTTGCAACAATTTTTGATGTATAATATGATTATGATTACACTTTACCTTGATATGGACGGAGTTCTTGCCAATTTTGACAAGGCATATCGTCAGTTAGATCCTCATAAAGAGGATCGAGTGCGTTTTCGTGATGCTGTAATGCTTCATCGCATCTTCGAGGACTTAGAATTCATGCCTGATGCACAAGAATTGTTGAATCATGTGTCAAGATTGCATGATGTTCGTGTTGAAATTCTTACTTCAATGGGTACTTTTGAAACAACACGTGGTTTACAAGCAAAGTTACAGAAAATGCACTGGCTTGATAAGCATAACATTCCTTACAAACCAAATTTTGTTCGTACTAAGTCAGAAAAGGCACAGTACGCAACACCAGAGTCAATCTTAATTGATGATTCTCCAGGATGCATTGGTCCATTTATCGCAAGTGGAGGACACGGCATACTCCATAACCATGCCAGTGAGTCTATTCGAATTTTAGACTCAACAATTTTACAGATACGTGCATTACATGCACTACGAGAAGGAATGTATGAATGACTTACTACGCACTACGTTTGAATGGATAAAAGATGACTGGAATAGCCATCCTTTTAGGTTTTTTATTGAGTTGTTGGCTTGGGCTATCAGCATTGGTTGCTCGATCACAATGGCTCTCACAGTCCCCACTCCTCCCCTACTTATACTATATCCTATCTGGATCCTTGGCTGTGCTATGTATGCTTGGGCTGCTTATACTAGGAAATCTTTTGGCATGTTGGCTAACTACATCTTGTTGACTACAATTGATACAGTTGGTTTGATACGTATGTTATGATAAATTTAGATATTTACGGTGAACCAATTGTTGAGCAACATAAGAATTGTAATTGTTGTAAACGATCTTTACCATTAAGTGCTTTTGGTAACGACAGTGGAGGTAACAAACTTCGATCATGGTGTAAAGAATGTGATGCAGAATATCGCAAAGGTGCTAATGCTGTAAAGAAAAATGCACCACCGCCAGAAGATGATCATTGTTGTGAAATATGTGGGTGTTCTGCAGATGAATTAAATTCAACAGTACAACATGTCACTAAAGTTGTTTCTCCATGGGTATGTGACCACGATCACCAAACATTAACTTTTAGAGGATGGTTGTGTAGAAAATGTAATCTTGGTCTTGGTAATTTTAATGATAGTATAGAAAGAATGCAAAACGCTATTGAATATTTAAAAAAACATAAATTATGAATATATTTTACTTACACCCTGATACTAAAGAATGTGCCAAGCAACATCTAGACAAACACGTTGTCAAGATGATTCTCGAATATGCACAACTTCTTTCTACTGCTCATCGTCTTCTCGATGGCACAGAGTATGAGGGTCGTACAGTAAGTGGCACTCGCAAAGCCATGCGTTGGTTACTACCAGATGAACGTGAGACTGGTTTGTATATGGCATCACATATGAAGCACCCATCAGGTATGTGGTGTCGTCAATCGCTAGATAATTATTGGTGGTTGTATAATCTTTGGCGAGATCTAATGCGAGAATATACATTTCGTTATGGAAAACATCACGTTGCAGAAAAGTTAATTCCATATCTTTCTTCTCCACCGAGCAAGATTCCATCTACAATAGCAGATGCGATGCCACAGTGTATGCCAGATCAATATAAGGTTCCAGGAAATTCTATTCAAGCATATCACAATTATTACATCGGTGCGAAACAACCTTTTGCAGTGTGGACTAATCGTCCGATTCCAGAGTGGTATGTTCAAGCGTGGAAAGAACAGAATCATAAACCTATTGCACAGATAGATAAGAAGAACAGTAAAGTTCGATTCAGAATGATTTCTTTATAAATACAGTTATGCCTACATATTCATTTCGAGATAAACAGACAGGTTTTGAATTTGAGAAGTTTCTTTCCTTTACAGGAAGAGAAGAATACCTACAACAAAACCCACATATCGAGCAGATTCATACTTCTGCGCCAGCATTCACTGGCGATCATGTAACTCTTAAAAAAGACACAGGGTTTAAGGAGGTGCTACAGCGAATACACGAAAAAACTCCAGGAAGTCAATTAGATAAATCATCATCGCAACTATAAAGGAGTCCGCATGGCTCGAAAACCAAACGCTGCACTCGCAGTCGTTGATAATAATGAACCACGTGAACCAAGAAAACCAAACAATCAACTAAGATTACGACTTGATGACCTAAAAACTTTTCAACCATTAACAGAAAATCAGAAAAAGTTTTTTGATACTTATAAACGACAGGATTATTTTGTAGCATTACACGGAGTAGCTGGAACAGGTAAAACATTTATCGCTTTATATAAAGCAATTGAAGAAGTATTAGATAAAAGTAATACGTTTAATAAAATTATTGTAGTAAGATCTGCAGTACAATCAAGAGAGATTGGTCATCTTCCAGGAGATGTTTCAGAGAAGATGGAAATCTATCAACAACCATATCGTCAAATCTGCGAAACATTATTTGCTCGCAAAGATGCATGGGATAGATTAGAAGAACAACACCATATTGAATTTATCTCTACATCATTTATTCGTGGTATGTCGTTTGATGATGCAATTATTATCGTTGACGAAATGCAGAATATGAATTTTGAAGAGATTGATACTGTGATGACTCGTGTTGGTTATCGCTCTAAGATTATTTGGTGTGGTGATTATCGCCAAACCGATTTAAGAAAAAATAATGACAAGTCTGGTCTATTGAAGTTTTTTGATATTGCGCAGCATATGGGTGCATTTACTCGTATTGAATTTACTCCAGACGATATCGTGAGAAGCAGTTTGGTCAAAGATTATATCTTGGCTAAACTAAAATACGAAGATATTGTAGAAGGAAAACCAAATGCTAACAGCTGAACAATTTGCTCACTTATTCCCAAGAGCACAAGACCCACAGGGATGGGTTAACTCAATGAACAATGTATTCCCAACATATGACCTTAACACACCAAAAAGAATTGCTGCATTTCTTGCACAGTGTGGACATGAGTCTGGTGGATGGACAGTGTTCGAAGAAAACTTAAATTACTCTGCAAAGGGATTGATGGGAATCTTCAAAAAGTATTTCCCTACTGAAGATCTCGCTAATCAGTATGCAAGACAACCACAGAAGATTGCTAATCGTGTTTATGGTGGTCGCATGGGCAATGGTCCAGAAGCGTCTGGTGATGGATGGAAGTATCGTGGACGTGGACCAATCCAGTTGACTGGAAAAGATAACTATCGTGCATTTGCTCAAGAGATGTTTGATGACTGGCAAAATCTTTTTGATAATCCAGACTGGGTAAATGCAGATCGTGACTTTGCTTTGATGTCTGCAATCTGGTTCTGGAACAAGAACAAACTAAATCGTGAAGCAGATGCTGGCGATATTAAGACAATGACTCGTAAAATCAATGGTGGTTTTATTGGTCTTGAAGATCGTATTAAACACTATGAGGAAGCAATGCACTTATTGCACGGATAATGAAAACATTTATACATCATGATTTACCCAAACTTGAACGTGACACCAAACCCGATGGAACTCGTTTATACAAAACACCATCGGGTTTTGCCTATCCAAGCGTCACAACGATTACAGGATTGCACACAAAAAAGGCAATCATGGAATGGCGAAAGCGAGTCGGAGAAGAAGAAGCAACAAGAATCTCTACCAGAGCAGCAAACAGAGGAACAAAAATTCACAAACTCTGCGAAGACTATCTGCGTGGAGAACTTGATGAACCAGATATCTTTCATGCAGAGATGTTCAATTCCATCAGACCAATGCTCGATGACATCGACAACATTCACTGCTTGGAAGATCCGCTCTATTGTGACCACCTACAGGTGGCAGGAACAGTTGACTGCATCGCAGAATATCAAGGTAGACTTAGTGTCATAGATTTTAAGACATCATCTCGACCAAAAGATCGTGATGATATTCATAACTACTTTATGCAAACTGCAGCATATGCAGTTGCGTTTGAAGAGAGAACTGGAATTGCAGTTGATCGAATGGTTGTTATCATGGCAGTTGAAAACGATGATCCAAGATGGTTTATTGAGAAACGTGATAACTGGATTGCAGGATTTAAAAAATTAAGACTTGACTATAAGAACAAGTATGGTGTATAATAGATAATATGGATGACGATCTTACTAGATTTTTGATAGGGTTTATAATAATTGTAATTATAATTATTTTAATCTTATCGTAAGAATTGCTGTATGAAGCAATGAGAAAGGTGTTCTGGACGAGGGTTCGATTCCCTCCACCTCCACCATAAGAGAACTATGACATGGGATGATATACGAAGAGTTAAAGTTTTACTAACATGTTACTTGTTAGTAATCTTTGCATTAGTTTTCTTATGATGGGGGTGACTAGGTTTCGACAGGGCAATGAGTAACAGAGTGGACAGCACGACACAGAGAGTCGTAAAAAGTAAACAACGTAAACGCAAACGACGCACAGTTCGCATTAGCAGCCTAAACACTGCTTAGGGTTTCGGTAGGTTTCCTCGTAACAGAATAACCTACCATTAATTTTATTCACTGAGGATTATATGACTGTATTGCCATTGAAAGATAAAGTTCTTGTAGCAGAGAACAAGAAAGAAAATACTACTGCGAGTGGTATCGTAATTGAAGGTGCAGGTGGATTAGGTGAGTCCAAAACTGGAACTGTTTTAGCGATTGGACCAGATGTAAAGGATGTCAAAGTTGGCGATGTCATTTATCTTGAGTGGAACAAAGCACAAGTTGTTACTATAGATGGTAATCAACGTGTTATGATTAAAGAAGAAAATATTGTTGCTGTAGTTGACAATGTATGAGTTAGTAGAACAATATAAACAAATGCATAAAGACGAAAATCTTTATGCTGGTTCAGCCTTAACTATACACAAGGAAAATATTCGACAGTACTTGAGTTTGTCGAAGTGTGAATCTATTTTAGATTATGGATGCGGTAAAGGGATACAATATCATAAAGAGAATATCCATGAAACTCATTTCTTTGGTATTATACCATCTCTCTATGACCCAGCAGTAGAAGAATATTCAACACTACCTTCTAAAAACTTTGATGCAGTAATTTGCACTGATGTGTTGGAACATGTTGAAGAAGAAGATGTTGATTCTGTTATAAAAGAAATATATTCTAAAGCAGACAAATTTGTTTATCTTGGTATATGTAACAAGTTGGCAGATTCATTTCTACCAGACGGAAGAAATGCACATGTGACTTTAAAATCTATTGACTGGTGGATCGAGAAAACATTACCCCACGCTAAGTTGCTAACACTTATGTTTGTTTATGGGGATTGTAAGAATACTGCGATACTCATTGACAATAAAGTGAAGATGAAGAAATGAAAACTGCACTTCTCTGCAATGGACCAAGTAGAGAGTTATACCAGTCAGACGAATCGTATAAGTATATTATCGGATGTAACATTCCGTGGACTAGGGTAAACTCTACAGTTGTTATGGATGTTGGTGTTCTTGAGAAGTTTGACTCAACATGTTTTATAATTGTGAGCAGAAAAGCATGGCTTGAGTGTCCGATGAAATTTAGAAACAAACTAATTGGACAAATTATTGGTATGTTTGATCCATATCCAGAGTATGATTCTGCTGGACATGCAGCATGTAGAAAGTTATTAGAACTTGGTTCTACTGAGATAAATATCTATGGTTGTGATTCTTGGTTTACGAATAACACTGAAAGTTATACGCACCAATATGTAGATGGAAGATCAGTAGACATGAGTAAGAATGTGAGTGTTTGGCGAGCAAGATGGTATGAACTCATGGCTAAAAACTCACAGGTTAAATTTAATTTTATAGGAGATCCTAAATGAAAGCATTAATCACAGCAGTAGCACTAGCGTTTGCAACTGCATCTTTTGCAGCTGATGCACCAAAGAAAGATGTAAAGCCAGCAGAAAACACAAACTGCGTAAAGAAAGATAAGAATGGTAAGTGTCCACCACTACCAGATTCTCCAAAGCCAACACCAAAGAAAAAAGCTGAAGAAAAGAAATAATCTTTCCTAAATAATTATACACAGTGGGTTGAAGGATCCCAATAAAACCTTCATTACACACAACTCATTACACACAAGGAGTAAAACATGAGTAACTTGACCCCGTTCGAGATTCGCCTTGAACTATTAAAAATGGCGAAAGACATGCTTAACGATGACTACTACGGTAAGCGTGAAGTTATTAGCAATAGTTGGCATGCCCAATTAGAAGTTGCTAAAATTAATGGTGGT
>Ga0315902_10011709_pt1 | contig 11489 bp, 11 predicted proteins | sample LakEriMetagenome_9_FD_203523 | JGI IMG/M metagenome (GOLD analysis project Ga0315902, IMG submission 203523) | Freshwater fungal communities from buoy surface, Lake Erie, Ohio, United States - Buoy 12 MA117 | ecosystem: Environmental > Aquatic > Freshwater > Lake > Lake biofilm | place: USA... | reverse complement strand
GAAGACCACCTTCTTCAGCGCTCCGCAGTCGGTGCGCTCGCTGGTGGCCGCCTTCCTGGAGCCGTCGATCATCGTCGGCAGTTATCTGGGGCTGTGCGCCGTGTTCAATGAGCCGGTGGTGCGCTCTGACCTGGTGATGTGCCTGCTGGTCTTCGCCATCCTGTTCCCCGGACGCAACCGCTTCGGCGAGAGGCCGCTGAACGCTCTGGTGGACATCGTCTCCACCTGGGTGGGCCTGCTGGCCATCCTGGCCCTGTGCGGCTACGCCACCAGGAGCCTGGGCCTGTTCGACACAGAGCTCGTGTTGTGGTGGGCGGGCGTCGCGCCGATGCTGCAGTTTGCCGCCGTGCTGGCGGGGCAGCATGTCATCCGCCGCCAGGCCGTCCGGCCCGGCAACCGGCGCACGGCGGTGGTCATCGGCGCCGGCGCGCTGGGCTTGAAGGTGCAGCGGGCGCTTCAGGCCTCCACGGCCGAGGGCATCGACTTCGTCGGCTTCTTCGACGACCGCATCGACGAGCGGGTCGACCCCGACGCGCTGGCACAGCGCATCAGCGGGCTGAAGGACGCCGCCTTCTACGTGCGCGCCCACGGCATCCGCGAGGTCTACATCACCCTGCCGCTGGGCTCGCAGCCGCGCATCGTGGAATTGCTGGAGGAGTTGCAGGGCACCACGGCCTCGATCCTCTTCGTGCCCGACGTGTTCGGCATCAACATCGTGCAGGGCCGCCTGCAGGACTTGAACGGCGTGCCGGTGGTGGGCATGTGCGAGACCCCCTTCACCGGCACCAATGCCCTGGTCAAGCGCATCGAAGATGTCTTGCTGGCCAGCGGCATCCTCTTGCTGATCGCCCCGGTGCTGTTGGCCGTGGCGCTGGGGGTGAAACTCAGCAGCCCCGGGCCGGTGATCTTCAAGCAGCGGCGCAACGGGCTGGACGGCGAGGAGATCGTGGTCTACAAGTTCCGCTCCATGCGGGCGATGGACGACGGCGCCGTGGTGCGCCAGGCCACCAAGGACGATCCGCGCATCACCCCCTTCGGTGCCTTCATCCGCCGCACCTCGCTGGACGAGTTGCCGCAGTTCATCAACGTCCTGCAGGGGAGGATGAGTATCGTCGGGCCCAGGCCGCACGCCGTGGCCCACAACGAGGAGTTCCGGCCCATCGTCAAGGCCTACATGGTGCGCCACAAGGTCAAGCCCGGCATCACCGGCTGGGCGCAGGTCAACGGACACCGCGGCGAGACCGACACCGTCGACAAGATGAAAGCCCGCGTGGAATACGATCTGGAGTACCTGCGCAACTGGTCGCTGATGCTGGACCTGCAGATCGTCGCCCGGACCGTCAAGCTGGTGTTCTTCGACCGGCACGCCTATTGAGACCGCCCCTTTCCAGCACCCCGAAGGAGCCCCAATGAAGCCCTCCCTGCGCATTGCCCTCGTGTCCGTGGCAGCCGCTGCCGCCTTGCCCGCTGCCGCCCAGACAAACCCCTATTCGCTGGCGGTCTCGCAGAAGTTCAGCCACTCCAGCAATCTCTTCCAGACGGCGGGGGCCACGGTGTCGGACACCCAGTCGGTGACGTCGCTCATCGCGGGGCTGGACCAACCCATCGGTCGCCAGCGGCTGTCGGCCAGCCTGTCGGCATCGCTCAACCGCTACCAGGACAACAGCCAGCTCAACAACGAGGGCTACGCGCTGAGGGCCGGCTGGGACTGGTCGACCATCAACAACATTTCGTTGTCCTTGAAGGCCGACGCCTCGCAGAGCCTGGGCGATTTCTCTCCCGCCGGACTGCCGTCGATCACCACCAAGAATCTCGTCAGTTCACAGGGCTTCGGGGCTACCGTGCGCCAGGGCGTGGTCACGCGGCTGACCACCGAGGCCTCGTTCAGCCATCGCCGCACGCGCAATTCCAACGCGCTGTTCGGCTCGCGCGATCTGGACACCGACGAGGGCTCGGTGGGCGTGAAGTACCGTTTGGGCGGGGCTACCAATGTAGGGGCCGCCTTGCGGATGACCCGCGGCGAGTACCCGGACTACCTGGTGTTTGGCGGGCAGACGCTCAGCGAAACCTTCCGCCGCCGTAATCTGGACCTGAATGCGGACTGGCAGCCCAGTGGAGTGAGCCGCCTGAACGCACGGGTCAGCCTGGGCAAGGAAACCTACAACCGCGACACCGTGCGCGACATCTCCGGCCTGACCTATTCCATCGGATGGTCCTGGAAACCCAGCGGCAAGGTCTCCCTGAATGCCGCGCTGACGCGTGACACCGGCGACGAAGCGACCACCTTGACGCTGGGCGACTTCGCGCTGACGGGCAACGCCGTGAACCGTGTGCGCAATGGCCTGTCGATCTCGGCCAACTACGCGCTCACCGCCAAGATCGGGCTGAGCGCCAGTGCCTCCACCTCCAGCGGCACCGTAGTCACGCCCAACACGGGCGCCACCGGCCGCGAGCGCACGCAACGCATCGCCTTCGGCGCCAAGTGGGACCCCACCCGCACCGTGCGCGTGGGTTGCGACTTCAGCCGCGACAGCCGCGACGCCAGCGCGCTGGCCACCGCCTACGACGCCGACGTCTTCGGCTGCTTCGCGCAGCTCACGCTGCGCTGAGGCGCCGCAGCGGCACCGCACATGCCCACCGTACTGCTCACCGGTGCGACCGGCTACATCGGCTCGCACACCTGGCTGGCACTGCTGGCCGCGGGGTTCCAGGTGGTGGGGCTGGACGACTTCTCGAACAGCTCGCCCGAGGTGCTGACCCGGCTGCGCGAGCTGTCGGGGCAGTCTCCGGTCTTCGAGAAGGCCGATGCCGGTGACGCGGCTGCCGTGCAGGCCGTCTTCGCCCGCCACCGCCCGGACGCGGTGGTGCACTTCGCCGCCTTCAAGGCCGTGGGCGAGTCGGTCAGCCAGCCGCTGGCCTACTACCGCAACAACCTGGGCGCGCTGCTGAACGTGGTGCAGACCATGCAGGCGCACAACTGCCGCCGTTTCGTCTTCAGCTCCAGCGCCACGGTTTACGGCACCCCCGAGACCCTGCCGCTGACAGAGGACGCGCCGCTGTCCGCCGCCAGCCCCTACGGCCAGACCAAGCTGATCGGCGAGCAGATCCTGCGCGATGTGGCGGTGGCTGACGCCGCCTGGCGCCACGTGAGCCTGCGCTACTTCAACCCGGTGGGCGCGCACGCCAGCGGTCGCATCGGGGAAGACCCGCGCGGCACACCCAACAACCTGATGCCCTACGTCGCCCAGGTGGCCGTGGGCCGCCGCCCGCACCTGAATGTGTGGGGAGACGACTACCCCACGCCCGATGGCACGGGGGTGCGCGACTACATCCACGTGGACGATCTGGCCGAGGGCCACGTGGCCGCGCTGCGCCATCTGCTGGACGGTGGCGACACGCTGACCGTCAACCTGGGCACCGGCCGCGGCTACAGCGTGCTGGACGTGGTGCGGGCCTACGCCCAGGCCAGCGGCCGTGAAGTGCCGGTGGCTCGCGCGGCCCGCCGCCCCGGCGACGTGGCCGCCTGTTACGCAGACCCGGCGCTCGCGCAGCGTGCGCTGGGCTGGCAGGCCCGCCATGACCTGGACCGCATGTGCGCCGACAGCTGGCGCTGGCAATCGATGAACCCGAATGGATACGAAGCGTGAGCCCTTCCGACACAAGTCCCTTTGAAGCCGGCACTGCGGCGCCGTCCCTTGAAGTGGTTCCCGTGGTGATGGCGGGCGGGTCCGGCACGCGGCTATGGCCGCTGTCGCGATCGGCCTACCCCAAGCAGTTCCTGGCCCTGTCGGGCACCACCAGCCTGTTGCAGCAGGCGGTGCAGCGGGTCTGCGCGGCGGCGGCCGTGGCAGGCGGCAGTTCCGCCGCCGGGGCCGATCTGCGCAGCCACCCGCCCATCGTCGTGGGCAACGAGGACCACCGCTTCCTGGTGATGGACGAGCTGGCGCAGATCGGCGTGGCGCCGGCCGCCGTGCTGCTGGAGCCCACCGGGCGCAACACCGCGCCGGCGCTGACGCTGGCCGCGCTGCAGGCCACCGCCAACGGCCAAGACCCGGTGCTGCTGGTCACTCCCGCAGACCAGACCGTCATCGACCGCGAGGCCTTCGTCGCCACACTGGCCCAGGCCGCCCGCCGTGCGGCCGGCGGGGCCATCGTCATTCTGGGCATCCGCCCCACCCGGCCCGAGACCGGCTTCGGCTACATCGAGGCCGATCTGTCCCTCGGCCGCAGCGATGCCGCCCCCGTGGCGCGCTTCGTGGAAAAGCCCGATGCCGCCACCGCCCAGCACTACCTGGACAGCGGACGCTTCTTCTGGAACAGCGGCTTGTTCGTGCTGCGCGCCTCGGTGTGGCTCAAGGCCTTGCAGCAGTTCCGGCCCGACATCCTGGCCGCCTCCCGCGCTGCGTTCGACACCCGCAAGACCGACGGCGCCTTCGTGCGCCCGGGCAAGGCCGAGTTCGCGGCCATCCCGTCGGAGTCGGTCGACTACGCGGTGATGGAGAAGTGCCCTGGCTCCTCATTTGAGCTATGCATGCTGCCGCTGGACGCCGGCTGGAACGACCTGGGCGCCTGGGACGCGGTGTGGCAGGTGGCCGACAAGGACGGCGACGGCAATGCCGCCCAGGGCGACGTGCTGATCGAAGGCGCGCGCAACACCCTGGTGCACGCCACCCACCGTCTGGTGGGCGTGATAGGCCTGGAAGACGTGGTCGTGGTGGAGACGGCCGACGCCGTACTGGTAAGCGACCGCTCGCGCAGCCAGGACGTCAAGCGCATCGTGGGCCAACTGGGCGGCTCCTCCCGCCCCGAGCACGCGTTGCACCGCAAAGTCCACCGCCCCTGGGGCTGGTACGACAGCATCGACTCCGGAGCGCGCTTCCAGGTCAAGCGCATCATGGTCAAGCCCGGGGCGTCCTTGAGCCTGCAGATGCACCACCACCGCGCCGAGCACTGGATCGTCGTCTCCGGCACCGCCGAGGTGACCGTGGGCGACAAGATCATCCTGCTGTCAGAGAACCAGAGCACCTACATCCCGCTCGGCCAGACCCACCGCCTGGCCAACCCCGGCAAGGTGCCGCTGGAGATCATCGAGGTCCAGTCGGGCAGTTACCTGGGGGAGGATGACATTGTGCGGTTTGAGGATACGTACGGGCGGAGTTGAGGGCGTGGCGGTTCTCATCACAGGCGCTGCCAGAGTCACCCGTGCCTGAGATCAGCCGGTTCCTCGGCATCCTCATCTACATGAACTGGATGGATCACCCTCGTCCGCACTTCCATGCGAGATACGGCTCCTATGAAATCCTCGTCGAGATTGAAACGGGTGTGGTTCGCGGAGACTTCCCCAAACGTGCGCTGCGTGCCGTACTTGACTGGCTCGATCTGCATCAGGAAGAACTGATGGAAGATTTGGCTTTGGCACAGGTACGCAAACCCCTCAAACCCATAGCCCCATTGGAATGACCATGTTCCTGCACACCACCGAAGTCACTGTGCTTCCCGGCTTCCGACTTCGCCTCAGCTTCAACAACGGGGTGGAGGGTGAGCTGTGTCTGCTCGATGAACTGTGGGGCGAGATGTTTCAACCCTTGAAGGACGAGGGGATGTTTGCCACCGCCCGGCAGGATGATGAGCTTGGCACGGTGATCTGGGCAAACGGTGCAGATTTCGCACCGGAGTTTCTGCTTGAAGTGCTGCAGAGGCAGCAACGTCATGCAGCCTGAGATCCACCCATGACCCTCCTCATCACCGGCGGCGCCGGCTTCATCGGCAGCAACTTCGTGCTGGACTGGCTGGCTGACCCGTCCTGCGGTGGCGAGCGCATCATCAACCTCGACGCCCTCACCTACGCAGGCAACCGCGAGAACCTGGCCTCGCTGGAAGGCGACGCCCGCCACGTCTTCGTCCACGGCGACATCTGCGACCGCACCCTGGTGGACAAGCTGCTGACGGACCACCACCCCCGCGCGATCGTCCACTTCGCCGCCGAAAGCCACGTCGACCGCAGCATCCACGGCCCCGGCGCCTTCATGCGCACCAATGTCGACGGCACCTTCACCCTGCTGGAGGCCGCCCGCGGCTACTGGAGCAACCTGCCGGAAGGCGAGAAGGCAGTATTCCGCTTCCACCACGTCTCCACCGACGAGGTCTACGGCAGCCTCTCGCCCACCGCCCCCGCCTTCACCGAAGCGCACCCCTACGAGCCCAACAGCCCCTACTCGGCCAGCAAGGCCGCGAGTGACCACCTGGTCAGGGCCTGGCACCACACCTACGGCCTGCCGGTGCTCACCACCAACTGCTCCAACAACTACGGGCCCTTCCACTTCCCGGAAAAGCTCATTCCCCTCATGATCGTCAATGCCCTGGCCGGCAAGCCGCTGCCGGTGTATGGCGATGGCCAGCAGGTGCGCGACTGGCTCTACGTGGGCGACCATTGCAGCGCCATCCGGGCGGTTCTGGCCAAAGGGCGCTTGGGCCAGACCTACAACATCGGCGGCTGGAACGAGAAGCCCAACCTGGAGATCATCCACACCGTGTGCGCGCTGCTGGATGAACTGGCTCCCGCCACCGAACGCGGCGTCAAGAGCACCGCCACTGGCCAGCCGATCACCCGCTACGCCGAACTGATCACCCACGTGAAGGACCGCCCCGGCCACGACCGCCGCTACGCCATCGACGCGCGCAAGATCGAGCGCGAGCTGGGCTGGCGCCCGGCCGAGACCTTCGACACCGGTATCCGCAAGACGGTGCAGTGGTACCTGAACCACGCCGACTGGGTGGGCCGCGTGCAGAGCGGGGCGTATCGGGAGTGGGTGGACACCAACTACGCTGCCAGATGAACATCCTCCTCCTCGGCTGCAACGGCCAGGTCGGCTGGGAACTGCAGCGCAGTCTTCAGCCGCTGGGCACCGTGGTGGCGTGCGACTTCGACTCGCCGGAAGACCGCAAGGCCGACTTCTCCCAGCCGGAGTCCCTGCGCGAGCTGGTGCGGCGCCATAAGCCCGGCCTGATCGTCAACTCCGCCGCACACACCGCCGTAGACAAGGCCGAGAGCGAGCCTGACTTCGCGCGCCTGCTCAACGCCACAGCGCCCGGCGTGGTGGCGCAGGAAGCCAAGGCCCTGGGCGCGCTGCTGGTGCACTACAGCACCGACTACGTCTTCGACGGCAGCGGCACCGAGCCTCGAACAGAAGACGCCCCAACCGGACCGCTGAGCGTCTACGGCAGTACCAAGCTGGAAGGCGAGGAGCTGATTCGCGCCAGCGGCTGCCGCCACCTCATCCTGCGCACCAGCTGGGTGTACGCGGCCCGCGGCGGCAACTTCGCGCGCACGATGCTGAAGCTGGCGGCAGAGCGCGACCAGCTCAACGTCATCGACGACCAGATCGGTGCGCCCACGGGGGCTGATCTGCTGGCTGACGTCACCGCCCACACCGCACGGGCGGTGCTAAGGCAGCCCGAACTGGGCAGCACCTACCACTGCGTGGCGGGTGGCCAGACCAGCTGGTTCGGCTACGCACGCTTCGTCATCGAGTGGGCGCGGCAGCATGGCCTGCCGATCAAGTTGGCGCCGGATGCCATCCGGCCGATTGCTACCAGCGCCTATCCCACGCCAGCCAAACGGCCGCTGAACTCCCGACTGGATACAGCCAAGATGCAAAGGACTTTCGGGCTAGTTCTCCCGTCGTGGAACAGCGGGGTGGAGAGGATGCTGCGTGAGGTCTTCTCCCGCTGAATTGTCTTTCGTTGCAAACTTTGACTAGACTAGACCAAGTTTTAGACCAGAGACCGAGACCGAACATGACAGCAAACACCGTCAACATGCTCGAGGCGAAGACCCATCTTTCTCGACTGGTAGAGGCCATCGAGCAAGGAGCCAAGCGCGAGGTGATCATCTCGCGTCATGGCAGGCCCGTCGCCCGGCTGGTCCCCATCGACAGACCACCACCCAGCCAACGCATCGGGTTGGCGAAGGGTCGATTCACAGTGCCAGATGATTTTGATGCCCTCGATGAAGAGATTGCCAGCCTGTTTCTTCAGTCGGGCTCGAAGTGAATCTGCTTCTGGACACTCACATCGCTCTGTGGGCGATCACAGGTTCGGCCCGCTTGCCAAAACGCGCTCTCAAGGCAATTGAAGACCCATCCGCGCAGGCTTGGGTCAGTGTGGTGAGCCTGTGGGAGATCGCCATCAAGCACAGCAGAAGGCGCCTGGCGGTATCTGCCGAGGAAGCCGTCAGCGTTTTTCAGGATTCGGGCTTCAGGATACTTTCTCTGGAGCCTGCACATACTGTCACCCTCGAATCACTGCCAAGCCATCATCAGGACCCTTTTGATCGGATGCTGGTGGCACAGGCCATCAGTGAACCGATGCGCCTCGTGACGGCCGATTCCGTCCTGGTGCAGTACAGCCAGCTCGTCTTCAAGGTCTGACCGGACATGAACCCCACCCGCAAAGGCCTCATCCTCGCCGGCGGCTCCGGCACCCGGCTGCACCCGGCAACGCTTGCCATCAGCAAGCAACTGCTGCCGGTCTACGACAAGCCGATGGTGTACTACCCGCTGTCCACGCTGATGCTGGCGGGCATCCGGGACATCCTCATCATCAGCACCCCGCAGGACACCCCGCGCTTCGAGCACCTCCTGGGTGACGGCAGCCAGTGGGGGCTCAACCTGAGCTACTGCGTGAAGCCCAGCCCCGATGGCCTGGCGCAGGCCTTCATCCTGGGGCGCAACTTCATCGCCGGCCAGCCCAGCACGCTTGTGTTGGGCGACAACATCTTCTACGGCCACGACCTTCAGCCCATGCTGATGCGAGCGGCTGCGCGGCCTGATGGCGCCACCGTCTTCGCCTACCACGTGCAAGACCCTGAACGCTACGGTGTCGTCGCCTTCGACAGCAACCGCAAGGCACAGAGCATCGAGGAAAAGCCCAAGGCGCCCAAGAGCAACTACGCCGTCACCGGCCTGTACTTCTACGACACCCAGGTCTGCGACATCGCCGCCGACATCAAGCCCTCGGCCCGGGGCGAGCTGGAGATCACCACCGTCAACGCCCGCTACCTGGAGCGGCAGCAGCTGGGCGTGGAGATCATGGGCCGCGGCTACGCCTGGCTGGACACCGGCACCCACGACAGCCTGATGGAAGCCGGCCAGTTCATCGCCACCCTGGAAAAGCGCCAGGGCCTGAAGGTGGCCTGCCCGGAGGAGATTGCCTACCGCAGCGGCTGGATCAGCGCCGAGCAGCTGGAGCGCCAGGCCCAGCCGATGCTGAAGAACGGTTACGGGCAGTACCTGCTGCGGGTGCTGAAGGAGCGGGTGTTCTGATGAGACTCACCCCCACCCCCCTCCCCGGCGTGGTCATCGTGGAGCCCGCCGTCTTCGCCGACGACCGCGGCTGGTTCATGGAGACCTTCAACGAGCCACGCTTCCATGCCGAACTGGCCAAGCTGGGCCTGCCCGCGCCGCGGGCGTTTGTGCAGGACAACCACTCGTGCAGCAAGGCCGGGGTGCTGCGGGGGCTGCATTACCAGGTGGCGCCGCACGCGCAGGGCAAGCTGGTGCGGGTGGTGAAGGGCGCGGCATGGGATGTGGCGGTGGATATCCGGCCGGGCTCACCCACCCGGGGGCAGTGGTTCGGGCTGGAGCTGACGGCCGAAAACCGGCGACAACTGTGGATACCCGAGGGCTTGGCGCATGGCTTCCTCGCCCTTGAGGACGACACCCACTTCCTCTACAAGACCACCGACGTCTACGCCCGCGACTGCGAGCGCGCCATCGTCTGGAATGACCTGACGCTGGCGATCGACTGGCCGCTCAGCCGGGTGGGCGGGGTTCCGCTGGTGGCGGCCAAGGATGCGGCGGCTGCGCACTTTGACGCAAACCCGGCCGTCTGACGGGCCGATATCCCCCATAAAGAGCCCGCAAAGGCCCACAAAGGCCCCGGGCGCTCCTGATAATCCGTCGTCATGAAGATCACCGTCGTCGGCTCTGGCTACGTGGGCCTGGTCACGGGCGCCTGCCTTGCCGAAATGGGTAACCACGTGCTGTGCGTCGACCTTGACGCCGCCAAGATCCGCACCCTCAACGACGGCGGCCTGCCCATTCATGAGCCCGGGCTGCTGGACATGATCAACCGCAACCGCCAGGCCGGGCGGCTGCAGTTCACCACCGACACCGCCGCCGGCGTGGCCCATGGCACGCTGCAGTTCATTGGCGTGGGCACGCCGCCAGACGAAGACGGTTCGGCCGATCTCAGCTACGTGCTGGAGGCTGCCCGCACCATCGGCCGTCACATGACCGACTACAAGGTCGTCATCGACAAGAGCACCGTGCCCGTGGGCACCGGCGACAAGGTGCACGATGCCGTGGCTGAAGAGCTTCAGCGCCGCGGCGTGAAGGTGGACTTTGCCGTCGTCTCCAACCCCGAGTTCCTGAAGGAAGGCGCCGCGATAGACGACTTCATGCGCCCTGACCGCATCGTGGTGGGCGGCGATGACGAGCGCGCCATCCTGTTGATGCGCGCGCTGTATGCCCCGTTCATCCGCAACCACGACCGCCTGCTGGTGATGGACCTGCGCAGCGCCGAGTTCACCAAGTACGCGGCCAACGCCATGCTGGCCACGCGCATCAGCTTCATGAACGAGATGGCCCTGCTGGCTGACCAATTGGGCGTTGACATCGAGCTTGTGCGCAAGGGCATCGGCAGTGACCCTCGCATCGGCTACCACTTCCTGTATGCCGGGGCCGGCTACGGTGGCAGCTGCTTCCCCAAGGACGTGAAGGCGCTGGTGGCCAGTGCCCAGCAGGCGGGGGTGCAGCTCAATGTGCTGCCCGCGGTAGAAGCCGCCAACGCCCGCCAGAAGGCCGTGCTGGTGGACCGCGTGGTGCACCGCTTCGGTGAAGACCTGTCCGGGCGCACCTTCGCGCTGTGGGGCCTGGCCTTCAAGCCCAACACCGACGACATGCGCGAAGCGCCCAGCCGCACCGTGATCTCTGCGCTGCTGGCCCGCGGTGCGCGCATCCGCGCCTATGACCCGGTGGCCATGGATGAGGCCAGGCGCCTGCTGGCCGGTCAGGACGCGGTGGAATTTGCCCCCAGCGCCGCGGCGGCGCTGACAGGCGCCGACGCCCTGGTGATCGTCACCGAGTGGAAGGAATTCAAGAGCCCCGACTTCGAGTTGATCAAGTCAGCGCTGTCGCAGCCGGTGGTCTTTGACGGCCGCAACCTCTACGAACCCGCGCTGATGCGGGCCATGGGCATTGAATACTTCGGCATAGGGCGGCGAGCATGAAGCAAGTCACCACCGCCACCATCATGTGCGCCATGATGGTGGCCACCTCCATCGCTGCCACGGTGCTGCGCCCCAAGCCGCGTGACCCATCGCTGCCGCCCGCCATCGTGCTGGCCGATGCCGTTCCCAAGCAGTTCGGCAACTGGCGTGAGTTGCCTGCGCAGGCCGTGCAGGTGGTGAACCCGCAGACGCAGGAACT
>Ga0315902_10011708_pt1 | contig 11491 bp, 6 predicted proteins | sample LakEriMetagenome_9_FD_203523 | JGI IMG/M metagenome (GOLD analysis project Ga0315902, IMG submission 203523) | Freshwater fungal communities from buoy surface, Lake Erie, Ohio, United States - Buoy 12 MA117 | ecosystem: Environmental > Aquatic > Freshwater > Lake > Lake biofilm | place: USA... | reverse complement strand
TCCGTAGCTTTCTATAAGATCTTCGGTTTATCAAAACTATTTCCACGATCCAAAAAATTCGGGCAATACCATCTCGGTCATCTGAGTGAATTTAAAACCCACGAGATAGATATACTCAGTGGAGCATTTATGCTAATGAGAAGAGATGCATTAGCGAAAGTTGGTTTGCTGGACGAATCCTTCTTCATGTACGGAGAGGATATTGATCTTTCATACAGAATTTTAAAAGGTGGCTATAAAAACTACTATTTCCCCGAGACGAGGATCATTCATTACAAGGGTGAGAGCACTAAAAAAAGTTCTGTCAACTATGTATTTGTCTTTTACAAAGCGATGGTCATTTTTGCCGAAAAGCATTTTTCTCAAAAAAATGCCCGCCTTTTCTCATTTTTAATCAATCTAGCGATTTATATTAGAGCTTCATTGGCCATTTTTACGCGTTTTATTAAAAGCGCAACAATCCCATTCATAGACTTTTGGATAATCGCCGGAGGCCTTTATGCCTTGACAGACCAGTGGTCAAGAAGCAATATTGACTTTCCCGATGATATCCTAGACATCGCAATCCCTTGCTATGCACTTGCTTGGATGACCAGCATACTTTTTAATGGAGGTTATGATAAACCGATCAAATTACAGAAATATGTGCGTGGAACATTCATGGGTACGTTAATCATTCTTATTGTTTATGCCTTATTACCCAAGGAATGGCAATTTTCAAGACTATACATTCTGACCGGTGCGATTTGGGTAATCCTTTACTATTTGTTGTCGAGAATCTACCTACATTTCGCATTAGGCGAAAACTACAGCCTCGCTAAGGATAAACACAAGAAATTTGCAATCGTAGGATACAGTGAAGAGTTCAAGAGAGTTTCTGATATTTTGAAGCAGACAAATGAAAAGATCGATCTCATTGAGCATGTATCACCCGGAGAAGAAAAAGAACCAGGAGCTGTTGGAACCTTGAATCAATTGGATCAGATAACGCACATACATTGTATCAATGAGATCATATTCTGTGCAAAGGACACTTCGGCTCAAACGATCATTCATTGGATGAGTGCTATCGATTCGGCAAAAACAGACTTCAAGATCGCACAACCTGATAGTTTATCTTTGATCGGTAGCAATTCGATCGAAACGGCTGGAGACCTTTATGTTTTAAACATTAATTCCATCACCAAGCCTGAAAACATTCGCTCAAAAAGAACTTTCGATCTGGTATTATCACTCATAATTGTTACAGCGCTTCCCATCAATATTTGGTTTTTCTCCAAAAAGAGAAACTTCCTTCGAAATATTTTCAAGGTAATTTCGGGCAAATTATCCTACGTAGGATACGATGTAACCGATTCTTCATCGGTTTTTAACTTACCTCGAATCAAATCAGGAATCTTCAGTCCATCAGACGGATTATCGTTTAATGACGGTACATTGACGGATAAGTTGAATCTTATTTATGCCCGCGACTATTCTATTCAAAAGGATTTGGGTATCGTGCTCAAAGCTTGGCGTAAACTGGATAGATAATTCATAATTCCTTCCTTGTTCAAACCGAATTTTAACTTATTTTTGTGCTCGAAAAAAAAGTAATCCATTCTTTGAATATGGCACAGATTGAAATCAGACTTCCTAAAATGGGAGAAAGTGTAACAGAAGCTACTATCACCAATTGGTTGAAGAACATTGGAGACAAGGTTGAGATCGATGAACCTCTTGTTGAGGTAGCTACAGACAAAGTTGATAATGAATTACCGTCTGAAGCAGGAGGAGTTCTTATCAAGCGCTTTTTCGAAAAGGATCAAGTTGCACAAGTTGGCGACGTGATAGCTCTGATTTCGACCGATGGCGGCAGTGTCGCAGCTGAACCAATTAAGGAAGCGACCGCTTCAGTTGATGCCGTGAAGGACATCACTGTACAGGTTGAGGCTGCTGCATCTTTAGTGAACGGAACATCTGAAAATATTGATAAGAATGGACCTTCAGGTAAATTCTATTCTCCGCTAGTTAGAAGTATTGCGGAGAAAGAAGGCATTTCGATGGCAGAACTTGAGTCATTGAAAGGTTCTGGTCAATCCGGAAGAGTGACGAAAAAAGATATTCTAGATTACGTGGAGAGCAGAGAGATTTCAGCTGTAAGCGAGCCTAATGCCACTGAGGCTGTAAAGGTGTCAACTACCGCTTCGGTTTCTTCGGCTGATTCGCACGGTGCATTCTCACACATAAAAGGACCTGTTGTCTTGCCGAATCCTGGAGATGAGATCATAGAAATGGATCGAATGAGAAAACTAATCGCCGAACATATGGTAATGTCAGTGCATGTATCACCACATGTTACATCCTATGTAGAAGCAGATGTAACGGAGATCGTAAACTGGAGAAACAAGGTTAAGAACGAGTTTTCTAAACGTGAAGGAGAGAATATCACTTTCACTCCAATTCTGATTGAAGCCATTGTCAAGGCAATAAAAGACTTCCCGATGATTAATGTTTCCGTAAGTGGAACAACTATCATAAAACGCAAGGATATCAATATTGGTATGGCCACTGCTCTTCCATCCGGAAATCTAATAGTTCCCGTGATCAAAAATGCTGATCGACTGAATCTGGTAGGATTAACAAAATCTGTCAATGAACTTGCCAACAGCGCTCGCAATAATAAATTGAAGCCAGAAGATATTCAGGGAGGAACTTTCACGGTAACAAATGTTGGTTCGTTCGGAAATGTTATGGGCACACCTATTATCAACCAACCACAAGTGGCAATCATCGCTCTTGGGGCGATCAGAAAGGTTCCGGCTGTCATTGAAACTCCGCATGGGGATTTCATCGGTATCCGACACAAAATGTTCTTGTCTCACTCTTACGATCACCGTGTAGTAGATGGTTCTTTAGGCGGTCAATTTGTTCGACGTGTTGCTGATTATCTGGAGCAGTTCGATCCCAACAGAGAATTATAATTGATCCCACTCAAGCATTAAACCACTCATAATGAAAAGATTATTAAATCTTTTGGCTTTGTCTATGCTTCCAGTTCTGGGGTATTCTCAGCTAACAGAATTCGACGTTCGCAAAATGGTACAATCCGCTCCGGAAGAGCAGCTAGTGGTAGAAAGTTCACGTATGCTTCAGGAGAATTATTTCTATTTCTCTGAGATCGTCGTCGATCGATTATTGGAAATTAACCCCAAAAGTCCAAACTACAATTACAGAAAAGGATACATTATTCTAGATTCTCGTCATGATTGGATGGCCGCATTACCATATCTTATGATCGCTGCTACTGATGTTGATCGTAATTATGATATGTACTCTTCCAAAGAGACAAGTTCACCTACCGATGTCTTTTATCATTTGGGAAGATGCTACCATCTTGATGAACAAATTGATAAGGCAAAAGAATTTTACACGCGGTTCGTTACTGAATCAAATGGGAAGTCTGAGTTGATTCCCAAAGCGCAACTTAAGCTTATCCAATGTGGCATAGCCAAGGAAATGATAGCAAAACCGAAAAGTGCAATCGTTTATAACATTGGAAATAATGTCAATTCAGTCTATCCAGAATATTCACCGGTGATTTCACTTGATGGTACAACATTGTATCTCACGTCGCGCCGCCAATGGGCCGATCAATCTACAGATGATTACCGAGACCCCATGCTGAACCAGTACCCTGAAGATATTTATATGAGTATTCATGACCTTGATCAGGCATATACGGATCCTCAAAGACTGAGCTTTTGCCAGGGAAAATTAAATGAGGCTACCGTAACAGTAAGTTCAGATGAACGACGGATTTACACATATGAAGATAGAACGGGGAGCGGAGATATTTACTTCTCTGATTTCAAACTTAATCAGTTCCAGGCTCTTTCCCGGCTCCCGAACAATCAAGTAAATACTAAATACTGGGAAACACACTGCACAGTTACTCCCGACGGCCAACAAATGTACTTCGTGTCTGATAAACCCGGGGGATTGGGTGGTCGTGATATCTACCGAATCGTGAAATTACCAAATGGAGACTGGAGCAGCCCAATCAATCTTGGACCTGTAATCAATACACCCTACGATGAAGACTGTCCATTCATAGCTATTGACAACAAGACTTTGTACTTCTCAAGTAATGGGCAGAAGAGCATGGGAGATTTCGATATTTTTGTTTCAGTAAGGGATGAAAAAGATGTCTGGACAGAGCCATTCAATCTGGGTTATCCGATCAATTCAACGGGTGATGATGTTTTCTTTACGACCACAGCAGATGGCCAAACTGGATATCTTTCATCCTTCCGCAAGAACGGTTTTGGTGAAAAAGATATTTATCGGATAAAAAGTGAAAATCTTGGAATAAAGAATTTAGCTTTATTAAAAGGAAAGATCAAAACTTCCGATGGTAGCCAGATACCTGAATCCGTGATAGTGACACTGAAATGTCTTAATTGTGAGGACCAGCGTGAGCAGGTTTTGAGCCCAAGATTACGGGACGGTTCTTTTATACATGGTTTGATTCCTTGTCGTGACTATGAGATAGGATTCAAATTTGATACGCTTTCAAAGAACATATATTCAGATAAATTCAGTACTGATTGCACTAAAAACTATCAAGAGATCTACAAGGAAGTAATCTTGGATGTGAACAGAAAACGCATCATTCCTCAGCTTGAATATACCCTAGACGGAACAGTTGCCGATAAGAGAACTCTTCAGATGCTGGAAAGCTCGATAGTAGAATTCATTGATCCAAAAACAAATCAGATCGTTGAAACTTTGAAAACGGATGTAAATGGCTTCTTTGCTTCTAAAACTCTGAATGATAATGTTTATGGTGACACAATAATGTTTCAAATTAAGATCGCAAAGGAGGGGTATCTTACACAGACATTTGAGTTGAAGGAGATTCTGGGAACAAAAACGGACATACACTTGTCTTATCTGCTTGAGAAGCCGGAGATCGGTATAGATCTTGCCAAAACACTTGATCTGAATCCGATATACTTTGACCTGGACAAATCAAATATTCGACCGGATGCGAGGATCGAATTAGACAAGATAGTACAGATCATGAATGACAACCCGACTATAGAGATAGAATTGGGATCTCATACTGACTGCCGTGCAACAAAAGCATATAATATGTCCCTATCGGACCGTCGTGCGAAATCATCCGCAGAATATATTCAGAAACGAATCAACGATCCAAAACGGATTTTTGGGAAAGGCTATGGCGAATCAAAGCTGGTCAATGATTGCGAGTGTGAAGATAAACAAACTACACCTTGCAGTGAAGAACAGCATCAGGCAAATCGTCGAACAGAGTTTAGAATCGTAAAAAATTAGTACTTTAAAAATTGATCAACCATATAACCCAATGAGACTAAAACATTTCATTCCTGTTGCCCTTGCATTTTTCGTGTCAGATTCATATTCTCAGTTCAGTGATGATGAGATCAGAACAAAAATTTCAAATTCTGATCAAAACACTCTGTTAAAGGACAATTCGCACTTGATACAGGAAGGATTTTTGTATCAGGCAGAATGGGTAGTAGATAAATTATTAACATTTCAGCCAGAAAGCCCAAATTATAATTATCGAAAAGGGTTTCTTGTTTTGGAAATCCGTAAAGACCATAAAGCGGCCATACCATTTTTACAAAAAGCAATCACTGATACTAAACCTCACTTTGATGCGTTCAACACTCATGAGAACAGCGCTCCGGCCGATGCGTACTTTTATCTGGCAAGCTGCTATCATTTGAACAATGAGATAGAGCTGGCTCTCGAAATGTACCAAAAGTTCCTTGATAACACTTATTCAAAATCCAGCTTAATACCTCAGACTACTATTCGAATAGCACAATGTGAGGTAGCCAAGAGATCCATTACAAACCCGGTGAATGTTTCACTTTTGAACCTTGGAAATGCTATAAACAGCCCATTCCCGGACTACAGTCCTGTGGTGTCATTAGATGGTTCAGCTCTCTATTTCAGTTCCAAAAGACCATGGGAGGGCGGAAAAACCGATAATTTAAGAGACCCTGCATTAAATCAATACCCAGAGGATATTTATGTAAGTTATATGGACTTTGATTCTGAATGGACTGAAGCCATCAGACTTGATTTCTGTCAACCAAAACGAAATGAGGCTACCGTTGCAATCAGCGGTGACGAAAGGCGCATTTATTTGTATGAGGACTCGACAGGTTCCGGGGACATTTACTATTCAGATTTTTACAGCCAAAAGTTCAACGAAATCTCCCTACTCAATGAACCCGGCGTGAATTCTCCTTATTGGGAGACTCATTGCTCCATGAATATCGATCAAAACGAACTGTATTTTTCATCTGATCGCCCGGGAGGACTCGGTGGAAGAGATATTTATTACTGTAAAAAGTCAGATAATGGATTATGGTCAGAACCTTTCAACATGGGATCAGAAATCAATACTCCACAGGATGAGGATTCTCCATTCATTTCAGTCGACGGCAAGCAGTTATACTTTGCTTCAAACAGTGCGAAGAGTATGGGAGGCTTTGATATTTTCCTAAGTCAACGAAAGAATGATGGTACGTGGAATGTTCCAAACAACATGGGCTATCCTTTTAATTCAACAAATGATGATATTTTTTACACAACAACCATAGATGGGCTTCGGGGATATCTTACTTCTTTCAGATCTGATGGCAAGGGAGAAAAGGATATATATGAAATCAAGAACGACTTCCTTGGTTTGAAAAGTTTGGCTGTACTAAAAGGACTAATCCGAACAATGGATAATACGCCATTACCAGAAGATATTCAAATTTCAATGGAACTTACATGCACCGATTGTGGTGAAAATTCTGCAAAAAGAATAATCTATCCACGGTTAAGAGATGGCATTTTCATTACTGACCTTAGACCTTGCCATACTTATGAACTGACTTATGTAAATGCATCTGACAAGGTCAATCTTTACAAAAATAGTTTCAAGACAGATTGTACCGACTCCTATCAAGAAATTTACAAAGAAGTTATTCTTGACAAAGTTAGAAAAACCATCATTCCTGTAACGAACTATACTCTTGACGGACTTATTGTAGACAACAACAATTCATTACCGATAAAAGGTGCCAGATTAGAAGTCTTTGACAGAAAATCAAATTCAATAGTGGCAACAGTTAATACATTGGAAGATGGCCGATTCAAATTAGACATCTTAAAGGATAAAACCTATGGTGACAGTTTGAATTATACCTTTAAGATTTCTGCCATGAACTATTTAACGAAGAGTTTTGAACTTTCTGCAATTTTGCAAAATGAGGAAAAAATGAACCTAGTTATTCGCTTGGACATATCTACTCCTGGAGCAGATCTTGCTAATTTATTTGATATCAAACCAATCTATTTTGATTTTAACAAATCCAACATAAGGCCAGATGCTAAAATCGAATTGGATAAGATCGTAAAAATCATGAATGATAACCCTACACTCGTTATTGAATTTGGATCACACACGGACTGTAGAGGAACAGAAATTTACAATAAAGCTCTATCCGAGAGAAGAGCAAAGTCCTCCGCTGCTTATATCAAGTCGAGAATTTCTGATCCATCGCGAATTTACGGTACTGGTTATGGCGAATCAAAACCACTGAATACTTGTGAATGTGAAGGAGATAAGATAAGTCAATGCTCATCTGAACAACATCAAGCAAACAGAAGAACTGAGTTCAAGATCATCGGAAAATAATTGAAAAAACCGACAATATGTCGGTTTTTTTTTGATGTTTTGCAACTATTCCCTAAACATCTCGTAGATTAGGTGGTCACATTGATAAGTGTGTCGAAAACAAACACGAACTTACTGATATGAGAAAATTAGGTCTTCTTCTACTACAAATGATCACTCCCATCCTGCTTCTGGCTCAGATGACAGATGAGGAAGTATTAAAAATGATCGAAACTTCTTCGGAACAACAGCTCATTCCGGAAAATTCCAGAATGATGCAAGAAGGGTTGCTTTATCACGCTGAATTGGTAGTTGACAAACTACTAACTTTCAAACCCGAGAGTGCCAATTACAATTATCGTAAAGGATTCTTAGTTTTACAGATCAGAAAGGATTATTTGAATGCTATTCCATATTTTGAAAAAGCAATACTCAATACCGATCCAAACTATGATGCATTTGGTATCTCTGAAAAAAGTGCGCCAACCGATGCCTTTTTCCATTTAGGATCCTGTCATCATTTGAATGAAGACATCGACAAAGCAAAAGAATACTACAACCGGTTTATCAGTACCTCGAAACCGAAATCAGAGTTATTACCTATTGCAAAGTTACGACTGATGCAGTGTGACCTCGCGAAAGAAGCAATGGCTAATCCGGTTAATGTTTACCTTAAAAACGTTGGAAATGTGGTAAACAATGAATACCCCGACTATGCCCCCGTAATATCTTTGGATGGAACCTCCCTCTACTACACCTCAAGACGACCTTGGGATAATGGTAAAACAGAGGTCTACCGTGACCCGGCAATTAACCAGTATCCTGAAGACGTCTATGTTAGCTATATGAACCTTGATTCGTCATGGACAGCTCCTTTGAGGCTGGATTTTTGTATTCCTAAACGAAATGAGGCGACCATTGCCGTGAGCACAGACGAAAGGCGCATCTATCTTTACGAAGATTCAACAGGTTCCGGAGATATCTACTACACGGATTTTTACGCCAGCAAATTCAACGCAATCGAAATGGTTACGGATAAGGATATCAATTCGAAATTTTGGGAAACACACTGCATGATTTCACATGACAAATCAAGAATGTTCTTTGCATCAGACAGACCCGGCGGATATGGTGGGCTGGACATATACATGAGTCGAAGAAAAAATAACGGCACATGGGGAGATCCAGTAAACCTCGGAGCTAAAGTGAATACACCCTACGATGAAGATTCTCCCTTTATCTCAGTAGATAATAAAATGCTTTATTTCTCTTCAAACGGCGACAAAAGTATCGGTGGTTTCGATATTCTGGTTTGCGACTTATTGGAAAATGGTTCATGGTCAGAGTCACGAAACCTTGGATATCCGTTCAACTCATGTAATGACGATATATTTTACACAACAACAGTTGATGGTCTTCGTGGATTCATGACATCTTTCAGAAAAGGTGGGTACGGCGAAAAGGATATCTATGAGATCCACAATGATTTTCTGGGACTAAAGAATCTTGCAGTATTTAAAGGAACCATCAAAACTACCGATGGCTCTCCCCTTCCTGAGGACTTTGCGATCAATGTAAAATTGACTTGTGATGACTGCGAGGAATATGAAAAAAACAGAACGATTTTTCCCCGACTGAGGGATGGAATGTTCATGACAGGTCTTAAACCTTGCAAGACTTATCGCATTGCTTACTTTAATGCTTCTGACAGTTCAGTAATGTATGAAGAGTCGTTCACAACTAAATGTGACTTAGCATATCAAGAGATTGTTCGAGAATTGATGCTGGACGTGCCGGGTCGTAAATTGATATTCCCAAAAGACTCGGTTGTTGATATTCCACCTGTGGATGTGGTTACATGGAAAAATCTCGAGTTCATCCACTACTTCGATTACAATAAGAACAAGTTGTTCACGAACAAAGGGAAATTAAAGAATTTTGTGAAGGATGTAGAAAAACAATTGAAAGATGGACGTTCGGCAATAACTATCAATGTATACTCGTCAGCTTCTCAGGTACCAACAAAGACCTACGAAACTAACGAGAAGCTGACACAAATACGAGCTGAAAATATGAAATACGATCTACAAACCTATTTTGAAAGTCAGCCGGAGTTCAAAGGAAAAGTGAATGTCGTGATCGTTTCAGCTGTAGTTGATGGACCTGAATATGTGAAAGACTTTAAGGATCAGAAAAAATATAAACCATACCAATTCGTCGGTTTGAAAACTGAATAATTCAAAGCCCGGTCAAATGATCGGGCTTTTTTTCGATACTTACTTTATCTTTGGATAAAAAAGTATGAATCTGAGCTTAGAACGCCCCTTCGCAATATTTGATCTCGAAACAACTGGGATTAACATCACGAATGATCGAATTGTTGAAATCGCGATCATTAAAGTATATCCGGATGGCAAGGAAGAAAAATATTGTAAAAGGGTTAACCCTCAAATGCCTATTCCCAAAGAGATCAGCGCTATTCATGGTATTTATGATGAAGATATTGTGAATGAGCCGACTTTTGAGCAATTGGCAGCGGAGATTGAAGCATTCATCGGTGATGCAGATCTGGCCGGATACAACTCCAATAAGTTCGACATCCCGGTTCTTGCTGAAGAACTGATGCGCGCGGGTTCTGATTTCGATATTTCGAAACGCCGCTTCGTCGATGTTCAAAATATATTCCATAAAATGGAGCAACGAACACTTGCAGCCGCCTATCAGTTCTACTGCAGAAAAACGATAGAGAATGCCCACAACGCGCTGTATGATGCAGAGGCAACCTGGGAAGTACTGAAGGCACAGATCGAGCGATACCAGGACCTCTCAAATGATGTTAGTTTTCTGGCTGATTTCTCAAAAGGAAATACAATGAATCTACTCGACTTTGCCGGCCGACTTGCCACAAACGAAAAAGGGGAAGCCGTGTATAATTTTGGAAAACATCGGGGAAAGACCATAAAAGAGGTCTCTGTTGTCGAACCCGGTTACTACGGCTGGATGCTGGATGCAGACTTTCCGCTTTATACAAAACAATGTCTTAGAAGGGAAATGGAAAAGATCAAGCAAGAGCGTGAGCATCATAGAAAAGATCAACAGACCGAAGACCTGACGAGCAAACTGGAAGCATTAAAGAACAAATTCAAATAAAATGAAGATTATCTGTATTGGAAGGAATTACGCGGACCATGCCATGGAAATGAAGTCTGAGGTACCAAAATCACCTGTTTTTTTTATGAAACCAGATACTTCACTACTAAAAGATGGGGCAGATTTTTATATTCCGGATTTCACAAATGATCTTCATTATGAATGTGAACTAGTTGTAAAGATCGATAAGGCTGGAAAGAATATTGCTGAAAAGTTTGCTCCGAAGTATTATAGTAAAGTAACATTGGGTATCGACTTCACTGCACGTGATCTTCAGCAACAATGCAAAGAAAATGGCCTGCCATGGGAGATCGCCAAATCATTTGAACATTCCGCTCCAATTTCGAACGAATGGATTGACGTAAAAGAACTTGATTTGAACAACACGCATTTTGCACTCAATCAGAACGGAAAAACGGTACAAAAAGGACATACTGCCGATATGATCTTTTCGATTGATAAAATCATCGCATATGTTTCGAGGTTTATGACCTTGAAGACGGGAGATCTAATATTCACAGGTACACCAGCAGGCGTAGGACCTGTAAAGATTGAAGATAAACTGGAAGGTTATCTAGAAGACAAGAAAATGTTTGAATTCACGGTAAAGTAATTACTTCCCTTTAGCCTTTA
>Ga0315902_10011707_pt1 | contig 11492 bp, 5 predicted proteins | sample LakEriMetagenome_9_FD_203523 | JGI IMG/M metagenome (GOLD analysis project Ga0315902, IMG submission 203523) | Freshwater fungal communities from buoy surface, Lake Erie, Ohio, United States - Buoy 12 MA117 | ecosystem: Environmental > Aquatic > Freshwater > Lake > Lake biofilm | place: USA... | reverse complement strand
TGTCGTTTCTGGGCGTGTGGGAGATTCCCATCCCCGGCTTCATCGGCGAGCAGGCGGGGCACGTGCAGTCGCAGGAGGGCCCCGCCGGATCGTTTCTCAAGGGCGTGCTCGGCACGGTGCTGGCGACGCCGTGCAGCGGCCCGTTCCTCGGCCCGGTGTTCGGGTTCACGCTCACGCAGCCGACGGCCGTCACGTATGCGGTGTTCGCGGCCATCGCCACCGGCATGGCCCTGCCCTACATCCTCGTCGGCCTGTTCCCCGCGCTCGTGCGGTTCATGCCTCGGCCGGGCGCGTGGATGGCGACGTTCAAGGAACTGCTCGGCTTCGTGATGCTCGGCACGGTGGCCTATCTCTTTTACATGCTCCGCCAGCAGCCGGCCTGGTTCGTGCCCACGTTCGTGATGCTGATCGGCATCTGGATGGGCTGCTGGTGGGTGGGCCGCCTCCAGGAGCGGCAGGGCGTGGTCGGCTTCGGCCGCTGGGTGCAGGCCGCCGCGATCGGCGCCGCGATCGGCACGGCGGGCTTCGCCTGGCTCGGCCCCCACGCGGGCGGCCACGGCCGGCTCATCGAATGGCAGGAGCCCTTCTCCGTTCAGGAGCTGGCCACGCACCGCATGGGAGGCGCCACGGTGCTCGTCGACTTCACGGCCGACTGGTGCCCGACCTGCAAGACCAACCTCGCCACGGCGATCGAGCGGCCCCGGGTCGCCGAGACGATCCGCAAGAACCGCGTGGTGCCGATCCTCGCCGACTTCACCGACCGGTCCCCCGAGATCGACCGCTTCCTGGCCAGCATGGGCAGCCGCTCGATCCCGTTCCTGGTGATCTTCCCCGGCAGCGAGCCGGGCCAGCCGCTCCGCGACCCGCTCGTGCTCCGCGACGCGATCACGGAGTCGCAACTGCTCGCCGCGCTCGAGCAGGCCGGGCCCTCGCGCTCCCCGCCCCCCACGATCCGCGCCGCCCAGGTGCCGTAAGAGCCGGATGGGGTCGGGGCTGTCCGTGCCCCGAGAGCCGGTGCATCTGATCGACCTCTACGAACGGCGTGCGTGCTTAACGCAAAGCCTTCACGCGAGTGTCGTAGTCGGAATGCGACCCGATCCAAAACCACGTGATCGTGTCACCGTCGACCAGCCCGAGTGCGAGCCAGCCGATGCCGACTCGCACGGACCACACGCAAGTCGCACCTATCAGCTTGAAGGCAAGACTCGGATGGCGAGGATCATCGAGCCAGAGTTGATAATTCTTGCGGGCTGTTTGCCTGACGTCATCGGGAAGTCTTCTCAGGCACGCAACGAAGTCGTCCTCCAGCTTCGACTTCACAGATCTTCGATCCGCATGTCGCGCGTTTGGCCGGAACGGATTTTGGCCCGCACCTCTTCGGCGAGTTTCTCAATTTGCGGCAAAGAGGCGTCAAACGCCTCCTCCCAGCGGGTGTCATCTGCGATTTCCTCGAGAATCAAGGCTGCGATCGTGTCCTGCTCGGCGGGACTACACTTTCGCAGTTCGTCAATCGCTCGCTCAAGGAGTGTCGTCATAGGTCTTGCCTTCGCGAAAAAAAGAGACTCGTAGTGACCGAAGCAAAGCGTTCCCATCAATCCAGACACCGAAATTTTCTAGGAAAATAAAGGCTGGTCAACGAGACGGCCACAATCGCGTCGGTATGCGTTCGCAACCGCTCAAGACTGCCGCAAGCAGCGGACATCACGCCATCGTCAAGCCACCGAAGGCATTATCGACGTGATGAACCCCACGCTTCGCGGCGACTGCCTTCAGTCGCTCGGCGCTCGTTGCACAGTAGCTGCCGAGCCAGCGGGTCTTGCCGAGGAGCTTGTGGATGTGGGCCCGCCAGGAATCGGGGCTCGTGCCAAGCCGCGTCATGATGCCGGCTACTTCCCGCGTGATGCGGGCTTTGCCCGTGCGGCAGAGCCGGGCTGACCAGTCCACGAGTTCGAGGTAGCTCGACAGCGAAAACCCGGGCAGCATCCCTTCGCGGGCTGCGCCGGCGCAACCTTGGGCAGCTGCTTTGCGATCCTGGAGCGGGCAGAGCCAGTGGGATTGCTCGAGGTCGGCTTCAATGCGGGCCGCGGGTATGGATGTGGCTGCGGCGGCTGCCTGAAGTGTTTCGAGGTCGCCGCTCTGTCGGACATGATCGACCCGCTGCTTGATCGAAGTGTGCGCGGCGGCTTCGGGGGTTTTGGCGATGCCGGCGGCGAACGGGTTCAGGTCGATGTAGGCGCAGGTCGCGAGCAGGGCTTGTTCATCGAGGATGGCGATCAACTTGTAGCGGGCTTCCCAGAACGTGCCCTTGCAGTCGTCTTCCTTGTTGGCGAGTCGGGCGAGCGGTTCCTTGAGAGCCTTCATGAACCAGCCGAGATCCTGGAGTCGCGCCCGGTAGCGGGCTACGCGGGCGGTGTCTTGAACCTGCTGATCGATCCAGACCTGAACCGTGGACGGGTTATCGACATCGAGACAGGAAGGCCGGTAGACGGCGATCCAGCGGCGGACGACCTCATCATCGCTCCAGCCGTCGGCGATGCCGGGGTCGAGGCGGCAGAGGACGTGGAGGTGGTTGTCGAGGATCGCGAAGCCGCAGACGGAGACGGCGAAGTGCTTGGCGAGGAGTTCGAGCCGGGCTTCGATCCAGGCCTTGCGGTGCGTCACGCCTTCGCCGCACAGGAAAGCCCGCCGGACGCAGCGGGAAATGCAGTGGTAGTAGCGGGTGACCGCGACGTCCACCAGCTGCCGCCTGGGCATCGTCATCGCGGGGCTCCTGCAGGATTCGGGGGCACTGAACGCCCGTATCCTACGGCTCCCGCGGCCGGTCGTCAAGGATTATGCCTGTCCTTTTGCAAGTTTTGCAAGGATTAAGGATTATGCCTGTCCTTTTGGATTTTTTGGATTCTTTTGGATTCTTTCTCGAGGATCGAGTCGGCCGCGACGGCCAGCCGGATCGACACGCTCGACTTGCCGTCGGGGATCGTCACCGTGCCCTGGCCCGACGGGGAGAGGACAAGCGGCATACCGCCGACGGAGAGGGTGGTGGCAGGGGTGAACGTCGCAGAAATCGGCTCCCGCCCCGGATTTCCGAAGGATTATGCCTGTCCTTTTTGTCTTGTCTTGTCTCATCTGTGTCTTGTCTCATCTGTGTCTCATCTGAGGAGTTCCAGCCGGGCTTCGATCCAGGCCTAGCGGTGCGTCACGCCCTCGCCGCAGAGGAAGGCCCGCCTGACGCAGCGGGAAATGCAGTGGTAGTAGCGGGTGACCGCGACGTCCACCAGCTGCCGCCTGGGCATCGTCATCGCGGTGGCTCCTGCAGGATTCGTGGGTACTGCACGCCCGTATCCTACGGCTCCCGCGGCCGGCCGTCAAGGATTATGCCTGTCCTTTTGGATTCCTTTTGGATTCCTTGTTCTCTGCGGGCCTCCGGCCCTTCGTTCACTGCATGTCCGCTGCGGTTCGGCCGCTGCGGTTCGGCATTCATGCCTGCGCTTGCTTCCACAGCCCGGCGACATGGCAGGAACATCCCCTTCTGGGCTCCTGACCCACAAAGTTCCCGGAAGGACCCATTTTTCAAACTGTAGAAGACGGGCAAGGGGTGGGCGTGGTGTGCGCACACCGCCGCTCTTCAGTTCAAGCCATTCTCGCAACGCTACGCATCAACTCGCTTCGAGCTGGGCAGTACCGTTGGAACATGAACCGATGTCCTGCCGCGACTGGTTACCGTTCACCTTCGGTCACCTCGTTTGTCGCGGCAGTGGACGAATCTATCGTCCTTGACGCGCGAAGTTGACTTTCCAAATTCCAATCGTCTGGCCGCTCGTCCTGCTGGAACCAATTACAGCCATCGCGTACCCACTCAGCGAGGTACTGTTCAAACGATTCTCCGCCAGCAGTTCCGGGATCGTCATCATTTCCAAACTCAAAGCCACAACAATGGCAGACTTCATACGATGCCAAGCCAAAATGGTTTGCATATGGCGGTGTCAAACCTCGAACAATCGAATGAGTAGGGAGCCTTGCGTATGGCCTCGCCTTCAGCCCAACGTAACCACAGCATGGACATGTGAACGATTTCAGTTTCATTGCTTAGTCAACGTCAAGAATTATGCCTGTCCTTATCCGGTCCCCTCATCGTGCACGCCCTCTTCAGTTCCAACCGTTCTCGCAACGCAAGCCGTCAACGCACTTCAAACATCACGCATTGGAACGTTCACTGACATTCCGCCGGAACTTGCGGCCTTTCTACTTCGGTCACGTTCACTGTCCGGCGGTTTCAGTGCGATGAGTCTTCTTTTGCTGCTTTCCGATTCGCCAATGTCAGCACAGGGATTACGACGACAACCAACAAGACTCCAACAAGCACGATTGGCGATAGTAGAACGAACCCGATTGTCTTTAGCCATGCAATGTCGAAGGCAGTGCTACTGACCAATGACGCTATACCCAAGACACCAAGCACCGATGCAACACCCGCCCACAAGTTCGGCGACAACAACCATTTCATTCTCCGCCTCCTGTTTGCGCGTAAATATACAATCCGGCTGCTGTCGCGATGCCAACGTAGAAGACTCCATCAGGACCATAGATAAGCACTTTTGGACCAACAAGCGACGACGTCCGAGTCAACGTGCCTGTTGCCGTACTAAGTGAACCAGATGGAGCATAGCGAACGCCTCCAAAGAACTTCCATCCAGAGTACGGACCAATCGGAATTGGCCGTTTGAACAACGCCAATGCTTCGTCTGGGATCGGAACCGCGTTCGTAGTCTTACCCGGTGTTAGGCCAGTACGAAGAACCTTTAGAACTGTCGATTCTCGTGCCACATGAGCAGGTACGGCGAAGATACCATGTGAGCCACGAATCGCGCCAGTTGCAGCGATTCCAATGTCTCCTGCTTCATTCGTTAAGTGAACAAGCTTGGACGCTCCACTAACTGGGGCAACTACATTCTTCCCCGCCCCGATCGCCTCGTCAACAAACCTCCTCACGCTCGCCGGCAGTGCACCAGCCGAATGTGCGACGCCGCGGGCGATGGGCCGTGCGGCAGCCATAGCGGCGGTGCCGACGGCTGAGGCAGCTTGTGTAGCGACCCGTGCTGCCCGCGCTGCGATTTTCACCGCAGCTGCCGCCTGGTCACCACCAACGGGAACAGCCGTCGCGGCGATTCCTGCCGTCGCCAACGCCAGGTCTGTGCTTGTCGATTTCCCAAACGGCATCTCCGCTAAGGTGTACACCAAGTCGATCGCGTCTGGAATAATTCCCGCTCCTGGGATCGCTCCAGTCGCAGCCAGCCCGCTGTGAACGGCCATGCTGAAGCTGTCGTACGTCAAATTATCCCAGGCCCACTCCGACCAATACCTCTCCCGCGGCCGGGCCGAGACGCTCTGATTGCCGGCGCGGCGGTAGAGGTTCGTGTCCCCTCCCGCAAACCCCAGCGGATCCTGGCTGATGAACTCGCTGGAGACCGGGTCGTAGTATCGCGCCCGGCTGTACTGCAGGCCGGTGGTGGCGTCGTACTCCTGGCCGACGTAGAAGAACCCGCTGTTGCCGCCGACGTCGGTGAAGTTGCCATCGGGACCGCTGATCCAGAGCTTCGCCAATTCCGGCGTGCCAAAGGCCGAGAAGCGACGGGTGACGATCAGGCCGCTTTCAGCGCCGGTGGTCGTCCCCTTCGCCAGATAGTCCTTCACCGTGCCTTGCTGGTCGGTGAGGGTCCAGACGGGTAGCCGGATGTCGCCCGGCCCCCGCTGCTCCTGGATGGCGAGCAACTGATCGGTGCCGGGGGCCCAGAGCATTGCCTGGGTGCTGGTCGAAGTCGCCATTTGGTCGCGGTTGTCACCCTGCTCGGTCCACACCACCTGGCTGCCGTCATGGATGCTGACCCTGTGGAACTCTCCGCTGGTGTCGTTCGGATCGGTCTTGTCAAACGTCACCGCCGCGCGGCGGCCGAGGACGTCGTAGGCGTAGGTCGTGGTGTCGGCCAGCGTGAACGAGACGGAGCCGTCAGCGGCGATCGTGGCCGAATGGTTCGTGACGCTCGTGAGCCGATTCTGGTGGTCCCACTGGTAGGTCGTCTTGGCCTGCTCGAGGCTCACGGGCCGGACGAGGATCGCGTCGGCGGGGATCTCGCCGGTCCAGTTGCTACTGGTCGAGAGCGTCACCGTGGCCGTGAAGATGCCGGTGGAGGACACGCCGCCGATGCGAGTCCACTGAACGCCGTCGTAATCCAGGCCCGCGGGGGCCTGGCGGAAGTTGATCGGTTGCGAGGTGGTACTCGCGAGCGCGCCTGAGCCGTCGGAGGTCGTGAGCGTGTAACGCTCGGTCTGAAGCCCGGCAGAAAGCGGTGCCCAGGTGGCGTAGACCTCATATGCCCCGGCCGGTAGCGCAGGCGTCTGCCAGGTGGCTGTGGCAGCGGACGACGACAAAAACCCCGTCCCGACCTGCTGGCTGCCACCGTAGCCAGCGGCGGATACGTTCCAACTGCCTCCGGTGGGCATGGGCGAGTCGTCAACGGCCTGCACGCGTCCTGCCGCGCTTGCGGCCAGGGCCGTGCGGCTGACACGGTTCCCTTCGGCGTCGTAGGTGTAGACGAAGGACGGGTCGAGCGCCAGCCGGTTGTCCCTGTCGGTCAGATACCCGCCGCCGGTGCGGGTGCCGTTGGCCGTGAAAAAGGTTTCTTGGCCGCCGGCCTGCGTGGTCTGGTCGGTGAGATCGTAGTCGTATGGCCGCTCGAAAGCCGGAATCGGCTGGTTGGCGATATCGCGGACTTGGGGCCGGTTTTCGCGGTAGGTTTTGATGCGGTCGAGTGCGTCGTAGGTGAAGGTGTACTCGACCTCGGCCTTGCCGGCGCTATCGGCATGCGTCAGCGACTCGAGCCGGCCGTTCGTGGCGTGGAACTTCGACACGCTCGTGCCTGTCAGGAACGAGTTGGCGATCGTGATGCCAAAGATGCCGCCGGCAGTGTTGCCACTGAACCGGGTCGTGCCTTTCACGCGGCCGTCGGCGTGGTAGTCGAAGTTGACCCCGCGGGCGAAGATCGTCGGGCCGCTTTGGCGGATCGAGGTCGTGCGGTCAAGGTTGTCGAATCCGTACGACGTGGAGAGATCGGTCACGCCGTTGACCGCCACGGTCGAGCCCGTGCGGTTGCCGGCGACGTCGTAGGTGGAGCCCACCTCGGAGTCGAACCGGGAGGGGGCCGTCGTCGGGGCGACGCCCGGCAGCGTGGTCGTGACCTTCGTCGTGCGATAGAGCCCGTCGAGGTCGTAGCCGACGCTCGAGTACGGCGTCGTGCCGTATTGATCGTCGGCCGACTTCAGATTCCCGGCCAGGTCGTACGCGAACGTCGCCACGTAGCCGTTGCCAGTGGCGCCGAGCCAGCGCTCGGTCGTACGCCGGTCGAGGCCGTCGTAGTCGTACTGCGTCTGCCGGCCGTTGCGATCGGTGACGAGGCGGAGGTTGTTCTGCTTGTCGTACTGGTAGGAGCGGCTGACGAGCTGCGGACTGCCAGTCGGTTGCAGGCGGGCAAGCGTAGCGTCGCCCGTCTTGCGATACGCCCGGTCATAGGAAAACTCCGTCACGTTCCCCGCCGGGTCAGTGAGCGACACGAGATTGCCGACGGCGTCGTACGTGGTCGTCGTGACGTCGTATTCGCCGCCAACTCGCTGGCGTCTCTCGATTCGCTTCCGCGCCAGCCCGTCGTAATCGTAGTTCGTCGTCCGCGACTCGGCCGTGCCGGAGGCCTGCGTCGTGGACTCCACCAGCCCGTCTGCAAGATAGGCCGTGAGGGTGACGAGATTCGTCCGGTCGGTCACCTGGTACGGCCGGTCGAGGTTGTCGAACGTGGTCGATGTCTTGTAGTCCATCCCGAGCGACGTGGCGACTGTCTCGATCCGGTTCCCCGCCGGGTCGTAGGTGAACGCCGTGAGCACCGGCGGGTGATCGGCTGCCGTGCCACCAGGCCCGGGGCCGGGATCGGGCTGCATGACCAACGTCGGCAGGTTCTGGGCGTTGTAGTCGGTGCGGGTGAGGTTGCCACGCGGGTCGGTCACCGTCCGCACGTTGCCGACCGGGTCGTAGCCGGTCTTGACCTCGGGCCGCACGGTGCCCCCCGTGCCGCCGGGCGCCGCACTCCGCACGACGACACGCCGATCGAGTGCGTCGTACTCGTACTCCGTTCGGCTGAGAGCCGACAATGCCTGCGACTGGAGCGGATCGTAGACGAGCCGGAGGTTGCCCACGGCGTCGTACTGCATGACCGTCGTGGGGCGGGGGCCGCCGTCCACCGCCGCGGACTGGATCACCTTCGTCAACCGGCCCAGGGGGTCGTATTCGCGGTCGGTCGTGCGGCCGAGGCGGTCGGTCGTTTGAATCACCTCGCCGGCGTCGTTGTAGGCGTACTCCATCCAGGCGGCGGCCGAGATCGGGGACGAGATCTTGTCCGCATTGAAGTGATTGACCGTGACGAACGTGTCGCGAATCTTGCGGTTGAGCGGATCGTAGATCGAGACCACGTCCCAGTCGCCGTTCTTCGCATCCATCACCTTTGCCAGGTTGTCGGAGCGGTCGTAATCGTACGTCGTGACCGTGGGCTGGCCGCCCGTCTCCACGGCCGGGGCCGTGACCGTGATCAGCCGGTTGGCGGCGTCGTAGGCGTACTGCGTGACTCGCTGCATCGGATCGGTCACCGATGCCTTGTTGCCCGCGTCGTCGTACGTCACCGCCGTCAGCGGCGCCACATGCGTGCTCACCCCGCCGGGCGTGGGCCTGGTCTCGAGCGTCAGCCGATGGACCGCGTCATACCGAAACGTCGTCTTCCGGTCGGCCGTGCCGGCGGCGATGTTCGTCGCCGGGAGCGTCTCGCTGGCCAGGTTGCCGACGGAGTCGTAGGTGTAGGTGAACACGCTCGGGCCGAGGCCGCTGATGGAGGGCAGCGTCTTCGTCTCGAGCTGGTTGCGGGCGTCGTAGGCGTACGACGTCTTGTTGAGATTCGCGTCGGTCACCGACACGACGTTGCCGCTGGTGTCGCGGAGGGTGATCGTGGTGGGCCGTGCCGTGATGGTGCCCAGGCCCGGGCTTACGCCAACGACCTGCGGGGCCGCAGGCAGCTCCAATGTCTCCTTGCGGGCAGCGTCGTCGTACGTGGTCGTGGTCGTCCGCAGCAGGGGATCGACGGTCTTGGTGAGCCGTCCCACGCGGTCGTAGGTGTACTTCGTGATCGGGGTTTCGGGCGATCCCGAAACCGTGCCGCTGGGCTGGACCTGGATCGCCTCAGGCGCCGTCACCGTCACCAGCCGGTCGAGCAGGTCGTAGACGTATGACGTCTTCCGGTCCGGCCCCACGCCGTCCATCTTCTGCGTCCGCGACTCCGGGTTCCGCTGCGGGTCGTACGTGAACGTCTGCACGGTCTTGTCGGTGGGCTTGGCGGTGAGGCCATGAATCCGCACGGCATTGGCATCCAGAATCCCCGCCGTCACCTGCTTCACGAGGCCGGAGAGCGTCGCCTGGCCCTTCTTGTCGCTCGGCTGGAAGTAGTCGGTCACGACCAGCGAGCCGCGCGGGTCGGTGGCCTTGATCACGAGCCCACCCTGCAGATCGCTGATCGCCGCCGGAGCGGGCGTGTACTCAAAATACGACGTGCGGCTTTCGGGCGCGCGGATCTCTTCGGTGTTGCCGCGGGCATCGAGCACGTACGTCGTCGTGTTGCCGCGGCCGTCGGTTGCGGAGGTGAGCACGCTGAACGTCTGGCTATACGTCCACGACTCCGTGATCGGCCCGCCGCCGGCGAGCTTGGCTTGAGGATACGTCACACTCACGCGGTTGCCGCGGCCGTCGTAGTCGTACTTCGTGACGAGCGCAGGCAGCGGGCCCCCGAACCCACCCGCTCCGGCCGGCTCCGTCGCTTCGATCACGAGGCCATGCGTGTTGCGGGCCCACAGCCACACGTCTTGCTGCGGCCTGCTCTTCGTGACCGGCGCCGCCTCGGCGGTGGACAGGCCGAAGCGGTCAGCCTGATACGTCCACACGGCAGTGCGCGGATCGGTGTAGACCGCCTGCGGCTCGGGGCGGGAGCCGGCCGGCGGCGCGGCAGCGCCGATCTTGCCCGTGGCGGGGGCGTGCAGCGTGCCGTCGAGGCCGTCGGTGAGGTACGCCGCGAGGGCGAGCGTGATGCCGCCGGTGTACGTCCCGCCGCTGACGCGATCGCCCGTGCCGAACGTGAGCTTCGTCTCGCGGCTCTCAGGATCGGTGACGGTATCGAGCCGCTGCGCCGGGCCGGCATACGTAAACGTCGTCACGATCCCGCCCGGCTGATTGGCCCCCGGATCGGGCTCGGTGATCGACTGCAGGTTATGGCCGACCACGGCCACGCTCGTCATCCGCCCGGCAAAATCCTCGATCGCCGAGAGTGACTTGTTTGCGTAGCCGTACGTCCAGCGCAGGCCTCCCTGGGTCGTGATCGTCTCGACCTCGTCGGCGACGCCGTCGGTGTCCTTGTCGGCGTAGGCGAATTCGACGCGGTTTTCGTTGCGGTCGGTCGTGCGCTGGAGTAACCCCTGGGCGTCGAACCGGTAGCGGGTGCCGGTCTTGGCGAGGAGCGTAAAATCACCGGCGGCGGGCGCGTTGCCGCCCGGGCCCGCATAAAAACCGTTCGTGTCGTCGAGCGGCCCGGCATCGAGCTGATTGAAGCTCCCCGCGGGAGTCGTAAACGTCCAGTTCTGCACTGCCATCACGGCGTCTGCCACGACGAAGCCGTCGGCGAAGGCGGTCTGGCCGGTTGCGGTCGGATAGGACGTGGCCACGTCGATCGTGATCGTTGATCCGCTGGCAACATGAAAAAACCCGAGGCTCCGCCACTGGACGCCGTGGGCGTCGAGCTCGCCCGGCACGTACCGCTGGTTCACGAGGATCGTGGTCGTCGTGCCGACGCCGCTCACCGGCCGGGCGCCCGAGACCGTATAAGCGGCGTTGGTCGCCCGGTCGCCGTCGGCCGTCCACGTGGCGAAGAGTTGATACGTCTGGCCGGCGGCGAGATTCGCGAGCGTGAGTCGGCGGGTGGCGGTCTGCGACTTCGTGCCGGCATTGCTCGCGAGATAGGCCTGGTCGTGGCCGCCGATGGCCGTGCCGGTGCGCCACAGGGAGTCGGCGGCGCCTTCGGTGGCGAGGATGGCGGTTTTTGTATTGACGTCCGCTGCGTACCAGGCGGTCGTGCCGTCGCCGCGGACGAGCGTCATGCCGTTGCCCGTGGCCGCGCCCAGGGGCGCGAGGCGTGACGTGGGCGTGGACCGTGTCGGGAGCGGCGTGGCCGATCGCATCACCGGCGAGATCCCGTCGCCCGGCACGAGCCGGTCGAGCAGCGGCAGCCACCACCGCCGGCCGAACTCCGTCTCCCCAAACGCCTCTTCCGCCCGGTTCACGATCTCCGTCGCCCCGCGGATCGTGCGGACGCGGCCTTGGGCGTCGCGGAGGGCGATGTCGTAGTCGTAGCGGCCGGTGG
>Ga0315902_10011706_pt1 | contig 11493 bp, 10 predicted proteins | sample LakEriMetagenome_9_FD_203523 | JGI IMG/M metagenome (GOLD analysis project Ga0315902, IMG submission 203523) | Freshwater fungal communities from buoy surface, Lake Erie, Ohio, United States - Buoy 12 MA117 | ecosystem: Environmental > Aquatic > Freshwater > Lake > Lake biofilm | place: USA... | reverse complement strand
CTTGATATCCTTATCCCGAAAATATTCGGGATCAGTACTATCAACAACTGATGAGAAATATTCCTCATCAGTAATCATCTTAAGACAGAAGATCTTCTCAAAATGATCTAAATCAATTTTATCCATGCCTTATATTATTTGGTGTCTTTACGATTTACACCGTATTCTTTAATAAACGTTTCGTTACTGCTTTTCCAAACAGGATTTTCTACTGACAATAATCCAGGTGAACGATGAATAACATTAATTGGATAAACCCCAATCTTTAATTTTTTCATATTAGCTTCTAATGAAGCTGAAATATCATAATGATGGAATGTATAATTCTCATTGAAATTGAAACCAACTTCCTTTGCTCTTGGATTGTATACAGCGAAAAATAATCCATCAATGATAACAACTCTAGATGGAGAAGGGCCGAAATTAGTTACCATAATTTGTTTTTCATTTACAGGGTGTGCTACAAATCCTCTATGATCTTTTCTATCAGTCATTAAATGCCAAAGATTGATACCACCAATTCTCGGATTTAATCCACCTGCTAATCCCACAATATCATAATCTAATTTCTTAGCTTCATTTAACTTTTGTAAAAGTCTGGCATCATCAATATAAACATCATCATGAACAAATACAATCCATTCATAATCTTTGTATTTTTCATTATTGAGAATGGTATTATATTGCTTTGACAATCCTTCTTTATTTTGATAGAATACTTCTAATTCAAAATCAGAATTTAATTTACAATCATAGTAAGACTTATGCAATTCTGTCTCTTGAAAGTTGTGTTTATTTTTTTGTGTGCAGCCTACGATTAAATTTTTCATAATGTAAAAAATGGTGTTGTGTTTTTAAAATTGCCTACTAATTCAAGCTTTCTGGTTACTTTATAAAGTACACCTTCTTCTAATTCCAACCAATTCTTTGATTGTATAGAACAAAAGTCTCCCTTTTCATTAGCAAATAAAGTACTACCTTGTCTAGCAAGGAAAATATTACCGGTCTTTTCATTGAAGATCCATAATGCAAATGTACCTTCTAAAAGAGAAAGCCCTTCACAAATAATTTCTTCTTCTGAATTCTCTGGTGATTTTGTTTCTAATGCATGTAGCAAATGTGGAATATTGCTTGAATCTACCGGATTTTTATTCCAAGCACAATACTTTTTGTTTATATCCTTATAATTCGTTAATACACCATTATGCGCTACAACCCAATTATGTGCAACAAATGGATGTGATGTGGCAATATCATGTTCTCGTTGTGAAGAAGTTGGTGCTTGATTATGTCCAAGATAATGTGTTATATTTTTATTCTTACATGTATTAAAAATTTCTTCTGGATTCATTGATTCCATTTTTTTAGGATGGCCTTTTAATCTTGTAATGAATAAATTTCTCTTTTTATGTTCAAGAAAAGCAAACGACGAAGCGAAACTACCTCTATCGATAGTAACATCATGAAGTATATCAAAGAGATTTCTGTCTTTGGAACCATAGATTGCGCACATAATATGCTATCATATTACATTTAATTTTTAATAAATCAATAAATATAGTTATGTCTATTTTAAGAGCACCGGGTTGGGCAGCACGCATTGATGCAACATTAATTAATGAAGCACCACAAACATATTTTGGTGAGTTAAACAAATATGTAGAAATGTATGCTCAAAAATATTATTCAAATAGCATTGAAACTGGTACTATTGATAGAATCAATAAGTTGATTATTAAAATGCTTCGCTTTGCGATTATTCGCGATTGTAATAATAAAAATGACGAGTTTGCGGCAAAAATCGGGCAAGAGGATAGCGAAGCAAGAAACGGCGGTGAATTAAATTCTACTGATGTGGGTGGGTTAATTAATGTAACGGGTGATGCTGCTTTTTCTGGTAAATCATCTAATTTTGCTATTGGTGATATGATTTATTTTGCTAGAAAGGGCGATTCAAATATATCATTTAAAATTGATGGGGCTAATGTTATTAAGAACGAAAATACTGATGATGGTATTAATGGCATGATTCTTGTAAAGAACACACAAGATCAATTTTTAGCTTTTAATGATTTCGTACAGCAATATAAAATTTTAGAAAAAGAAGCAACTGGATTATTTGATGCCATGGGTAATCGAATTCGTCATGGTGTTGTAGAACATCGCATTTCATTGCAGAAAATATATGATTTAAAAATCAAAGGATTTGGTTCCAAAGTCATAACAACAGCTGCAAATACGTTAATTGAAAATTTAAAATCTTCTGTTGAAGATAGACCAACTGAATATATGCAAGATATATCAACCAGTATTTGGGCACATAAAGCTACAACTACTTCTCAAGAATATGTTGCGAAACGAGGCGGCGATGAATCAACGCCCGATGTGAGATTCAAAGTAAATGAATGGTCAAAAGTTCTTAGTAAAATAAATGGCGTATCATCAGAGATCAAACAAGAAGAAGAGACTCCTATTAAAGAAGATAAATTAAAAGCTTTGCAATTACTAACGGCCATTTTACAAAAATTTAATAATATTATTTCTGATAATGATGATGTTGCAGAAGGAATTATTTCTGCAGTTGAAACATTAAGAATGGGTACAGCATCAGATTTCGTAGACCAGTTAATTGAAAATCTTTCAGTGTTAACCTATGATAATGAAGATGTCGCAGAGATGTATGAAGAAATTGTAAATGCTTTGACTTCATACAAAGAATCTGTCAAATTAACCAGAAAACAAACTGATCGTTTATTGCAAGAACAATATATTAAACGTAAACAGTTTGCTTATCGTATGGAAGAATTGTTTAGAGGATAATTTCTTTGCATCCTCTTTTACTATATACTTCTTCTAATTGATCTTGTTGTTTATATTGAAGTGGGTCTTTATAACCCGCTTCCATAAAGCCTTGTAATCTTAAAGATGATGATGCTGAATAAGCATCTGGTTTTTCTTCTCCTGAATAACAAGTATAGGTCAATCCAAAGTCTACTTTATTCTTTACACCTAATTTAATAATTTCTGCTTTACTTAATTCAATTAATGGTGCTTTGATTTCAATTCTCTTTTCTCTATTCAAAGAAAGAACATTATTAATTGATTCTAAAAATTCTGGTGATCCGTCCCAATAACCTGCTAATGAATCTGCTTGTGCAGCACCATGCCATACTTCTGATGCACCTATTGATTCTGCCCAAGCTGCTGCGATAGATAGAAACATCATATTGCGATTAGGAACATATGATTTTGGTTGTGCTTCACCTTTAATTTTACGTACATCTGGTGTTTCAATATCATTATTAGTTAATGATGATGTAGGTGCAATATCTTTAATATAAGAAACATCGATAGTCTTATATGACTTCAAATTGGGATATAATGACTTTAATTTTTGAATTTGTTTAGCAGCACAATCTAATTCTTGTGAATGCCGTTGGCCATAATTAAAGGATAAAACATGTACAAAGTATCCTTCTGATAGAGCCAGATGTACAAGTACGGAGGAATCCATACCCCCAGAAAAAGGAATAACCACATGAGTATTAGTCATGTGGTTATTATAACTCAATTTAAATTGTATATCAAGAGCGTTTAAACGACGCCATCATTCTTTGTTTTTTATCTGCTGATCGTTTTAGCATTGTATTCAAAATATCCTCCGCTTTCTTTGCTGATTCTGTATCTTGTTTATTATTAGCAATTGCTGTTAATGCTTCAATGTGTTGGCTGGGTATTTCATTTCTCTCACTAATACTGTTCATTTTATCTAGATAAGACTTAATAGCTTTTGGATCTGCTTTATTGACTCCCATTTCAATTTGAGGGGGTGTCAATTTAGGGTAACCCAAAGATTTTTGGTGTATATCACTAGCTAAATGACCTACACCCGTACCCATACCTAACATCATCAGTAAAGCAGCAGTAGCATCTTTCCATCCCTCAGAATAAATTTCTTTATAAGCTTCGAAGATTAAATCTGTATCATTTTGCATGATATTATTTATTCTTCTTCTTCGACTTCAGTAGCTTCTGGATCTTCAGATGAAGAATAAGCCCATTCAACTGCAATCTTCTTTTCTACTAAAGGAATAATATCATTTTCCCAAAAATCTACATTATTTAAAAAGCTCTTTGCATATCCAAGCTTTTCTCCATTAAAAGCATATGTAGCACCAGATTGTTCAATAATACCTAATCCTACTGCAAGATCTAATAGTCCATGATACTTATCAGCGCCATTAGTAAATGATACATATAATTCACCTTCGAGATATGGTTTAATAAAACGATTCTTTGAAGTCAAAGCACGAATAATAATACCAACATAATTTCTTTGGAATGTAGCCAATCCTGATGAATCTGATTTAACAACATCTTCTTTAACTGGCTTTCTCATCAATTGAACAGAAACAGAAGGCATATAGATAACTGATTTACCGCCAGGCATAGTCTTAACTAAAGAAGGATGCAATTCAGCTGGATTATCATATAAGTGATTAGTAATAATAACAGGTGTCTTAGTAATAGCAGACAGCTGTGTTACTGTTCTTAATAAGGTCTTAATAGCTCTTGCTCTTGAACCCATATCTGGTGCTACTGAATCTTTTTCAATACGAGATTGCTCCATTTGACTTTCAAGATTACCCAATGAATCAATAGCAATAATGAATTTACCTTCTTGACCTTTTTCTTTAACTGATGTCAAAAATTTATGAATAGCATTACGACATTGTTCCACATTGAAGGTTGGTACATATTTTACTTTGGTTGTATCTAATCCTAATCTCGCAGCACTTTCTGGATCTACCGCGTTCTCAGTATCAAAGATAACAGGAATCATTCCTTGTTTTTGAGCATTAGCCAAAATCTTCATTACTAAAGAAGATTTAAAGGTTTGTGATTCGCCATACAACATAGTAACCCTTCCTGAAGGAATACCACCACCACGAATCTTACCAGAGATAATAGCATTCAAAACATATGAACCTGTATCAATCCACTTATCAATAACTGATAAAGTTGATTGTGATAAGAATGTCGCAAAAGGATTACCATCATCTAAAATTTCTAATGATTTTAATAGGTCTTTGTCCATAACTCATATTAAATCAATCCATAAAAAAATCCCGAGAGATTTAAATCTCTCGGGATTTTACACACAACACTCAGCAAACAAAATTATTCATCAAACAACTTAATAACAGGAGGTTCGTCAGAAGTTTGAGCGACAGGTGGTGGATTACAAATACGGGTATATTGTTCTAATAGACGACTGTCTACTTCTACACCAACACCCAAAGCGAGATTATCTAGATTAAATTCAAAAACAGAACCACTACTGCGCGTAGCTTCTGAAAGAAATTCAGGAAAGAATAATGGAAACAATTGAACTTGTAATTGCCCATTTTGCAATTGATTGACATTAATCATGCATGGATTCTTTACTTTTAAACGACCACCATCACGTGAAAGTTCTTCACCGACAATAGTCCTTCCGATTTGGTCAATAAAAATTAGTTGTGACATCTTTAATATATTAGTAATAATGCAATATTTGTCAACTCTTTATTCACCGAATAAATCATCTAATTCGAACAAGACTTGCTCACTTGGTTTTCTAGGTGTCCAATTGACACATTGATAAAATCTTTCAACAGCAGCATATACAATCTTTTCAAATAATAATTCTCTGTCGGGCAAAAAGATTGATTTAAACTCTTCAGGAAAGACATACTTAAATCCAATACAATTAATTCCGTACTTATTTGGTTGCTGAACATAGAAATATTTGATCTTATCACCCGAAGCAATCTTCTCATGTTTACCTGATAAGTTTAATTTATCTAAAATAATATTATGGAAATAAGCAGCCTTGACATGATTAGGCATGCCTTTACTTACTTTAAAATCATGACACATATTAGCATATTTTTCATAACCACGAATGCCGCTGGTTCTTGATACGTCTTCAATAGGTAATGCTTGGAATACATCATATGCTTCTTTTAAGACTTCATTTGTCTTGGCGCATGATTTTGTAGTTAACATTGTTTCGATGATCTTTTTTACATATGGTTTAACGTTCTTAGGCATTGTTGTTCTTACTACATCAACACCAGTGTATTTCCATTTATCACAAGGTATACCTTCATCATCTAGTACATGTAATACATAGCGCTTCTTTTCTAAAAAGAGCCCTACATCTGCCATTGCTTCTCTCTTAAATGCTAGTCGACAATCTTTTGAATTTAAAGCATTCTTAGCCCAGGTTTGAATTTCTTCATTTAATGAACTTTCTAAACCTTCCGCATGTTCAAATCCTTCTTTTGTTATTTTACCATTACTACTGAATTCAATAGGCAATAATTTCAATGATAAATAAACGCTGTCTGTATCCCCATATATTGCAACAGTTTCTAAGGTTTTTGCATCTACAATATTGCTATGTTTTGAAATATATTTCTTTGCAATCTCTCTTGCTTGCTTAATAACAGCTTGCCCCGTCAATGTAATTGATGAAGCAATATCATCATCACCAATAGGTGCATGTTTATTGCCGAAGTAACCGTAACAACTATTAATAAAGATTTTTATACTTTGTTGCTTTGCGTTAAGCTGTGTAATCTTTGTTTCAAGAAATACTTTTCTATCTTGTGCTAATTCTTTATTTGAATATTCTTTCTTATATTTCTTTAATTCAGTTTGAATGACTTTTCTTTTTTGATAATAAAAGTCTACCATCTCTGGTACAATCCCTTTATTCTTTTGTGTAAAAAGGACTTTTGCTTTACTAATAGCTACATCTTCTTTCTTAACAAATTGTGCAAATTTTGGTTTTGATAATTTAAAGACTTGCCCATTAACATGCTGTACCGTTACATCTTCATCTGTTGTTTCGATGATCTTACCTACCTTTGTTTCTGGTGACATGTTCAATGAAATCATTAGGTTGGGATATAGTGAATTAGCATCAAATGATACAATATCTTCTTGAAATCCATTTAATGGTTCAGCAACATATGCACCCGGATTTCTAGAACCATCATCTTCCTTTCTGATAAACGTGGAAATACGTTGTCCTTTCTTTCTAGCGCGAATAGCTGCCGCACCAGTGATGATTCCTAATGTACCCAATGCGCCTTCAAATGTTGTGCATCCAATATATGAAATCATTCGAATCAATGAAAGGAATTGTAGTTTCTCTTCAAGCTTAACCAAAATATTAACGTCCTGAATGTTGTAATCAATAAACGTATCCCAATCATCTACCATGACATCATACAGATCCTTTTCAATAGCTACTTTCTTCTCGCCCAATTCTAATTCACCAATGCTATCTAATTTATAGCTTTCTCTATTTGCAAAAGAGAATCGCTTGTATACATCTAAGTAATCTACACACGAAATACCATCAATATGATAACTAGCTTGTGTCTTACCGAATGTGCCAATGAAGGTTCTTACATAGGTTCTCTTTACTGGTGATATTTCATTCATACCTGCTTCGCCGAAGATATTCTTCAATCGATTAATAATGTATGGAATATCGAATCCTGCACTGTTCCAACCTGATAATACATCTGGTGGATCATTCTTAAAGAACTCAATAACACCCGCCAGAAGATCTTCTTCTGACTTACAATAATGATATACAACATCATTGCGCTTAGCTTTATATGGTTTTAACCCCCAAGCATAAAACTTCTTTGAGAAAGAATCATATATTGTTAATACGTTAATTGGTACATCGGCTAATGTAGGATCAGGAAATCTATCTTTACATACAGCCTCAATATCAATAAAGTATGTCTTTAAAGGAAATTTAGAAAAATCATCCCCTTCATTATGTTGCCAAAAGATATCTAATAAAGCTTGTTGTACTGCACCGAAATGTTCATACACTCTCTTTATTCCAGATTCTGTAATATATTTCTGGCGTTCATATGCATTATTAAAAGATCTCTTAGCTAATGGTGTATTATAAATTGATACTTCATTACCTCTCTTGTCTTCATAATAATAATAGGGATGGTATTTCGTTGTATATGAAATACGATCCCCATCATCTGACCATGTATAAATTTCTACGGTTTGGTCTTTAGGATTATAACAAGCGTTGCGATACCCAATCATAGAAAAATGATAATAGGTATCGCAACTATAATCAAGGATTATATCGTCTCAAATTGACGCGGTTTTGATCGCGATAAGGATACTTATATAATTCCATATAACAATCCAAATTACGATCGTGTTCTAAGAAACGATTCTCTGCGACCTTATATCTTTGAATGGCTTGATTCTTATAATGACCGGCTCTGCCTAATTCTTTTGCAATACAATCTAACATTTCATCACCTGACTTAAATTTAAGCTCAGCATCTTTATAAGTTTCCATATCTTGACATGCAACAGGAATTCCATAACAACATGCTTCGATATATTTCAGGTCTGACTTGGCTTTATTGAAGCTATTATTTTGTAATGGAGCAACAGACATTTGGATTTCTAAATCAGAAATCTTCTTAGGATAGTCATAAAGTTTCTGCCATGGGTGGAATTCAATATCCCCATTTTGGATATAAGGGCGTAAGGCTAATGGGAATGCACCAATGAATACCCATTGATATTTCTTACGGGAATCAATCACCGCCTTTAATACGTGCTCAAAGTCATCCTTTTGACCCACACGATTTTCTACATCAAAGTGTGCACCAGAACCGGCATATAATACGCGAGGCTTCTTCTTATGTTTATCATAATTACGTGATACCTTTGCTTCGCTGAAATAATTACCCATCCAGAATCTTGGTACGAAATTTGGAATAACTGTGATTTCATTCTTACCTGTACGTTCACGATACAGTTCTTTCATATAATCACATGTTACTGTCATTTCATCACAAAGATTAATAATCTCAATAGCACTTTGCCTAATTTCATCTGCTACGAAAGCTGTTTTGAATTTATTATAATCAGGAATGTCTTCGCGGAAAATAACATCATCTACTTCATAGATTAATTTAAATCCAATCTCATTTTGAATGCTCTTTAAGAATTTTACGAATTGTAATTGATGCGGCGTAGCTTGTCTTTGTACACGAATAGCTTTTACATTTTGATACCATCTTGGATCAGTAATCATTACTGTAGACTCAGTAATCATTGCCTTATTATGGAAGTTAATAAGGTGTGCTGGCCATGACATACGCCAAAGACCACAACCAGAATGGTCTGCATTATAATGAACAACCCTCATGAGATCTTCTGGGGCGTGTTCTGATTTTGGGGCTTGTGCCTGTGCTGGTTGGCCTGCTGCTTGCAGACCCATTGGCATTGTATTAATTTTCGGTGTGAACATCCTAAAGATTAATTATCCAAAAAAGGATTATAATCAATCTTTGATGTAACACCATTTTTCTTTTCTAAGAAGATTACGTCACCAGTAGCATGCTGAATACTTTCCTTACGATGTGAAATAACCATTACACATTCATTATGCGTATGAACACGATCTTTTAAAATGTTTGTAACTAATTCTACACCCTTTTCATCTAGAGAAGAATCAAACAATTCATCATAGATAGAAATATTATAAACAACGTCACCCTGAAGTCGGCGCATGTCCATGAAAGTAAAGAGACAAGCAAAATCCATATTCTTTCTTTCGGCGCCTGAGAAATTAAAGTAAGAACAAATTTTATTCTTTTCATTGATGATTTCTTCTTCGAAATATTCATTAAAGAAACATGAACAATTTGCATCCATCTTACGAAGGTAAGACATTAAAATAGAATTGAATAATGCTAAAATTTTATTAACAATATAAGACTTAACCCCTTCTTCTGAAACAATATACTTAATAGTTTCAAGCAAATTAAGATGTGTCTTATGTTTATTAACAATTTCTCTAGCAGCTTCTACTCGGTTAATCATATCAACAATAACATCGTCTACATCTGTGTTATTTGATTTCAATGATTCAATATCATCATCTAATTGAATTAACCATTCATCTAATTGTTTAATTCTATCATTGATATTAATTTTCTTTTGTTCTAATAACTTAATTTCATTAAGTTTTAAATTGAGTTTATCAATAGCAATACGAATGGTTGGTTTCTTCTTTTTAAGAGAAGCTAATTCATCAGTACATGTCAATAATTTTTCATCTAAATTATTGATTTCTACTTGAATGTTACTCTTTTCTTTTTCTAATTCTTCTTTATCGTGTTCAGTAACTGGCTTTAAGCAAACTGGGCATGTGTTTTTATTTGTACCGATATTACTTAATTTTTGTTGTAATTGAGCAACTGTTGTAGTGATCTTTGATTTAGCTTCTGTAAATTTTTCAATCTTTTGATCACATTGAATTAAACCTTCCTCTAATTTCTTTACTTGTTCATTAATTGAATTTTCATCAATATCAATATGCTCTTCTAATTGCTCAATTAATTTGATTTTTTCAGAAGAGTTATTTTCTTTACGAGCTAAGTAAGTTGAAATTTTTTGTTTTCTTGTATCAAGAATTGTTTGCTTTTGGTTCTCTAGATTATCTTTCGTCTTTTGAGCTTCTTCAAATTTTGTTAATTCAATCTCATAGATTCTTTTATGATCACTGAATTCTTCGCGAAGAAGAGAAAGCATTTGAGAAAATACTTCTAGATTAAAAATGCCTTCAATGAATTTTCTTTTTTCTACTTTTGATTTCGCCATGAATGGCACAGTGTTATTCAACGTCATGATAACACAATTTTCAAAAATAGATGGAGATGCATTTAAGGTATTAAAAATGTCTTCTTCTGTGTTTTTAATAGAATCTCTAGTAACATCTTTACCGTCGCAGAATAAAGATAATTTTGATGGGTTTAATGTTCTAACAATTTTATACGTATGTGCATTATTATTTTGAATAACATCAAAGGTTAATTTGACCTCACAAGTTCCATTTGTATACGTATTTGGAATAAGATCTTTTTTAAGTTCTCTCATGGTACTTCCGAAAATAGCAAAGTAAATGGATTCAATAACAGAGGTCTTACCAATACCATTACGACGATCAATCTTATCACGATTGATTCCTGTTATAATATGAAGTCCGGGTTTGAATTCTAATTTAACAGGACTATTTCCAATAGAGAGAAAATTTTTAATTTCTACCTCTTTAAAATTTACTTTTTTCATTTTTGGATCTTTTTGTACAAATCTAACGTATAATTAATAATTTCACTTTTGTTATTAATGTCCATCAATTCAATAAATTCTATGATTGCTTGTTGTACATCAATACCCGATAGATCTTTTTTATCTTCAGAGATATCATAAGGTGAATACGATGAATCATATTCTACAGTAAATTGTAGAGGATTCAATTGTTTTAGTTTTGTTAAAAGAACATCAGTATCATCTGCTGTGATACGTTTATCTATTTTTAATTTAATTAAATTATTTGCAAACTGTTCTTTAACTTCTTCTGTGATAGTTTGTTTT
>Ga0315902_10011705_pt1 | contig 11493 bp, 10 predicted proteins | sample LakEriMetagenome_9_FD_203523 | JGI IMG/M metagenome (GOLD analysis project Ga0315902, IMG submission 203523) | Freshwater fungal communities from buoy surface, Lake Erie, Ohio, United States - Buoy 12 MA117 | ecosystem: Environmental > Aquatic > Freshwater > Lake > Lake biofilm | place: USA... | reverse complement strand
CTGTTCGCCCATTAAAGTGGCACGCGAGCTGGGTTCAGAACGTCGTGAGACAGTTCGGTCCCTATCTGTTGTGGGCGTTAGAAATTTGAGAGGACCTGCCTCTAGTACGAGAGGACCGGGGTGGACGTACCTCTGGTGTACCTGTTGTGGCGCCAGCTGCATCGCAGGGTAGCTATGTACGGATGAGATAAGCGCTGAAAGCATCTAAGCACGAAACTCGCCTCAAGATGAGATTTCTTTTAAGGGCCGTGGAAGACTACCACGTTGATAGGCTACAGGTGTAAAGACAGTAATGTCAAAGCCGAGTAGTACTAATAACCCGTAGACTTACACACAAAAAACTTTCTAAACACATTCTACTGCTTCAATCATCCGATAGTCAATCCTTAAACGTATTAAACGCTTTGGGTGTCTATAGCAGCAGGGTCCACCTCTTCCCATTCCGAACAGAGAAGTTAAGCCTGCTAGCGCTGATGGTACTGCCCTTTTAAGGGTGGGAGAGTAAGTCGATGCCACTTTTTTAAACCCTGATTACAGTAGTAGTCAGGGTTTTTTGTTTAGAATCAATTCATCGTTGCATATTGTTATAAGGGGAGGGTAAGTCCCTGCCTGTCGGTAGACAGGGATGCCACTTTTTTAAAACCCTGATTACAGTAGTAGTCAGGGTTTTTTGCTTAGAATTAATTCATCGTTGCATATTGTTATAAGGGGAGGGTAAGTCCCTGCCTGTCGGCAGACAGGGATGCCACTTTTTTAAACCCTGATTACAGTAGTAGTCAGGGTTTTTTGTAACTCATGATGAACATGAAGCAATCGGAGAGCAAGATCTTAATTGCTCATTTTACAGCTATTTACCACACGAATTTCCATTCGTAAAATGAACACGGGTTATCGTAACATAAACCTTTGTTGCACCAGCAACCCATACACCCTCCAAATCTTGAGTCATTTTTCCTGGTTTAATAGGTGAAATAAAATTTCCAGAACTCCAACTGCCCTTTCGAGACCCTTTGAAATCATTGAAATTATCATAAAATCGAGCATTCCAGTTCAAGGCGTCACATGACGTTTTTGCATTGTTTTTGAACGAAACATAATACCCAATATTCTTACCTAAAACGTTTTGAGAATAGGATTTTACTATTGTGATTGAGCACAAACCCTTATGATTCGGTTGCTGAGAAGGTAAAAAAAGTGTTGCCCCAAAACAAAATGCGATAAGTGTTTTCATGTATATATCGTTTTGGTAATGTTACCAATAATTGAGAGACTTATCAATAGGTTTGTAGTTTATTCTAGTTGATTTTCCATTCTTCCTATAAGAATAACTGCTGAAAGTAATGTAATCATTCCAACCAACCAAAAAGCAGCTTCAATACTAAAGAGATCTGCCATAAATCCGCTACAAAGTGCACCAACAACATAGCCTGAATCCCTCCAGAACCTAAATGCACCTAAACTTTCTGAACGTTGAAGAGGATGTGTCCGGTTGGATATGACTTTTAAAAAGGTAGGATATACTAAGGCTGTTCCTAATCCAAGTAAAACGGATAATAGCAAAAATTGAGTGAAGGAAAGTGCAAAGGGAAGGCTTAGAATAACCAATGCCTGAAGCGCCATCCCAACTACCAATAGGAGTTTATTATTATACCAATCAGCAAGAATTCCGGTTCCAATTTGGGTAAGACCCCAAACCAGCGGATAAATAGCAGTTAACATACCTATCTCCAATAAGTTGAAACCGATTTCATGCAACAAAACAGGAAACAGCCCCCACATCATTCCGTCGTTAAGGTTGTTAACAAATCCCGCTTGTGTAACGGAATTTAATGTCTTATCTTTTAGCGAGGTAAAAAGAAACATATTACCTTTCTCAGGTTTAACATGTGTGCTAAGTGCTTCTTTTTTACTGAAAATAAGGGTGTCACGAACAAATATCATACTCAGGCATAATCCTGTTAAGGCTATTCCTAAACTTAGGATAAAAGGGTAAGGAACTACACCATATCTATGGGCGATAACGGTACTTACATATGCAAAAATGCCAACAGATACGTATCCGGCAAATTCGTTTAGCCCCATGGCTAAGCCTCGTTGTTTATCACCTGATAAGTCAATTTTCATAATAACAGTGCTGCTCCAAGTCATTCCTTGCGAGCTACCGAGTAGGACATTTGCAAAAACTACCCACCCCCACGAGGGGGCATAAAGCAACAGAAATGGAACAGGAATTGCGAGAATCCAACCAAATACCAATAGTCTTTTTCTCCCAAATTGCTCCATCAATATTCCTGTAAAATAGTTTGTCAGCGCTTTAGAAATGCCAAATGCTGCTATGAAAGATAACATGGCGGTGTAACTGGCGATCCCGAAAATGGTGTCTGCATAGTCGGGAAAAATAGCCCTTTCCATACCAACCATGGCACCAACAAAAGCGTTGATGAGCACCAACAAGCTGAATTGTGGGAGGTTTTCTTTTATACCGGCTTTTGCTTGCTTAACCATTTAGGTAATAGAATTGATCCAATTATAAGATAGGGGAAATAGGCCAATAAACGCCATAATAGAGCCAAAACGGCTATTAGAAGTGTTGAATATCCTAAATCATTAAGCAGTGAACTAAACGCATATTCAGCTACCCCGCTTCCACCTGGAGTGGGACTTACACGCATGAGTAGCCAAAGAACGGCTTGTTTTCCAACAATCAATAAGTCTTTACTGAATGAGATATCCAAAAAGGCATGCAAAATGGCATTGATTACAAGGTACCGAGATAACCAGCTGCCAATCGTTGCACCAAAGGTTTTTAACCAAAACACCCAAGAATGTTTTTTGATTATTTCAGCAGATGTCTGAAGATCAACCCCTGCTTGACGAAGTGAACCTTTCCAACGGTGCAGCCAACTTCTTCTCGAAAGAAAAAATAAGCATTTTTTCCCTGTTCTTGGATACTTGAATAAGGTTAGTACGAGAAGTATTGAGAGCAGCAAAAAGAAACTATATCCTCCCCAAAAAAGGTAGTAAATGCCTTCATTCGCCAACATACTTTCAGGAATTAATCGAGACACATCGATGAACAGAAAAACACTCGGTATCAGCAAAACGAAAAACAGGTTGTCCAATAAAGCAGTGACAAGAACGAACGCCGTAGCTCTACCCAAGGCAATTTTTTCTTTGGCTAAAATGAACATTGCAACGCCTGTTCCGCCAATAACTCCTGGAGAAAGCGCGGAAGCAAATTCCCACAACATGATGACATTAAAACCAGCCTTAACGCTAAGATCACCCTCAGCCAAAAGCCTGATTCGGACGATATAAAAATAATCCCTCAACCCGACAAAAAGAATAGCAACCATCAACCAGCAAAACGTGTTAACAGACCAATGAACGTTTTTCCATGCATCGGAAATACGTTCTTTTTTGAAATCGCCCTCGATAGAAGCCTTAAATTCTGAAGGATCGTGAAAATCTACTTTACCATTCGAATTGTGGTCACGCCAAACGTAATCACCCCGTTTTGCCTCGACCTCATAAAAGGTTTCTTGATGCAGACTGTTATAAATCATCCATCCTGATACCGTTAAACAAAACGCGATTCCTATCCAAATCTTCCAACCACTGAAACTTCGTTGCAAAAAGGAACCATCGTTTTGAAGGGATGGCATTTTATGGAGTGAGTTTTAAATCAACTTCCCAATTCGAGCGAACCACAACAGGGTTCGAAAAGAGCCGTACGATTTCCGGTTGAATCCCTTTCAATAAGTCACCAGAATCCCAACGCTTATTATCATTGATGTCCTCAATCACTCTAAACATGTATTCTCCTGGTTGAAGCATATTAAACAAATGTTTCCCAATGTCAACGACACTCGTTTCCTTGACTACCTTCCCCTCTTTTATTAATTGAACAACTGCAGGTAACTGAACCTTTTCCAACGAAAATGAAATTCCGCCAAAGTCTTTTTCACTTTTTAATTCAACGATGCTCGCCAGGGAGTCGCTAAGCGAACCCGTGATTCCCTTTACTGCACCTTTTTTTGAACTAATTAAAAGTTGCTTTACGCCTACTCGGTTGAAGGAGATGCTTAAGGTGTTTTTTTCAATGGTGTAAATCGGCTTGAGTGTATCGCCGGATGGAAGCTTTCGAATTAGAAATAGTGAAGTATCCAAATCGGAAATCAAGTCGTTTACCTGCAATTGGATGGAATCTTTAGGGGAAAGATAACCCGTATTAAATGAAGGACGAAGTTGAAGTGCGGTTGTTTTGTTTTTTTCCAACACCCTTACTGTGGCACTATCAGACATCCCAGATTTTTCAATCACAAGATCAAATTTAGTTGTACCTTTTGGATTGAAGAAAAACTGCAAGCTATCATCTTCGTGAAAGAGGATGTTCGATGAATCAAGGAGTTGTCCATTGATGGAAATGGATGACGTTTTTAGGGATGAATTTCCTGTAACCGTAAATGATCCTGGGGCTTGAAAACGAAACGATTTCACCTCTTTTTTCGTCAAAGGTGTGAATAGCCGCAAGGCAGTTGAGTCTTTGTAAGTGCTATCTATGGCAACAGCCTCATTCCGAAAACCCAATGGCTCGGTTTCCTGCATCGTAAGGTCCTTATTTTTGTCTTCAAATGCTCTAATAACATATTTCCCGGCTTTTAGGTACTGAAAATCGGCCCAACCGAGCATGGATGTTCGGGCGAAATAGATTGGTTTTTGGGAAATACTGTCTAAAAATAATCCGACCGTGATATCCTTCAGAGGTTTTGCGGTGAAAGCATCTACAACAGGGATTTTGAAACGAAGAGAGTCGATCTGATTCCCCGTTGAAAACACATAGGTAATCAACGTATCATTCCCCTCTGAAATGTCTTTAACCGTGCCATTTAGATAGACCACATAAGTCGTATTTGCTTTAAGGGTATCTTTCCATTGAACCTTTATGGTTTTTCCGTCAATACTCAATTCGGGTTTTAAGTCCGCAGGTGAAACGATAACGGTTTGTTGTGGATTATTGAGTTGGATAAACTCGTCAAACGTCAATGAAAAACCCTTCTGGCTAAACTGGGTGGATTTATTCGGTGGAACAGTAAGCGACTCAATTGGGTTTGGTGCAGTGGTATCCTCTTTTCCTCCGCTCAATACACCTATCTGCGCGCACGATCCAAGCAATGCGATGGCGAAGACACTTAGAATCGCTTTGAAAGCCATGTGCATAATTCTTCAAGGTATTGAACATCCGTTTCATCAAAGGTACTCAATTCAGCGCTATCAATGTCCAAAACTGCCACGACCGTTCCATTTGAAATCACCGGTAATACAACTTCACTTTTAGAAAGAGAGCTGCAAGCAATGTGGCCCGGAAATGCATTAACATCTGGCACAACAATGGTCTTCTCCTCCTTCCAGCAACTGCCGCAAACACCTTTTCCGAATGAAATTCTAGTACACGCAATAGGGCCTTGAAAAGGTCCAAGTACAAGATCTGAATCAATTACACGGTAGAACCCCACCCATAAAAAACCGAAGGCCTCCGAAAGCGCAGCACAAGCATTTGCCATGAGCGCAACCGTATCTTTTTCGTCCTCAAGCATGGCATACACTTGGGGTAACAATTCCTTGTATCGGTCCTCTTTTTTTGGTGAATGAAAGATAAGTTGTTCAGCCATTTCGTTGAAATTCTTACAAAAATGCTTCTTTTCACTTGATTCTGCAATTTTATTGGGTAACTTCAATATACTTAATAAACCAATGAACCATGAAAGAACACCTCGCCTTCGACCGGATATTATTTTTGGATATTGAAACAGTTCCTCAGGTCTACGATTTTCAGTCGCTCGATACCAAAACGTTGGAGCTGTTTGATGCGAAAACAAAATTCCAGCGTAAACCTGAAGTCAGTTTAGAAGAAATGTACCGCGATAGGGGAGGAATTTTAGCTGAGTTTGGAAAAATCGTTTGTGTTTCGGTGGGTTTTGTGCATGACCAATCAACAGGTCGACGTATACGTTTAAAATCTTTTTACCACGACGATGAAGCAACACTTTTAAATCAATTTAAACGCCTTCTCGACGACCATTACAACACAAGTCGCCACACACTTTGTGGTCACAACATCAAAGAATTTGACGTTCCCTACCTGTGCCGTAGGTTGTTGATTAACGGAATCGAATTGCCTGAAGTGCTAAATATTTCAGGAAAAAAACCGTGGGAAATCAACCACCTCGATACCATGGACATGTGGAAATTTGGTGATTACAAGGCGTATACTTCCCTAGCATTGCTTTGCCATGTGTTTGGAATTCCCACCCCAAAAGACGATATTAGTGGTGCAGATGTGGCACGCGTTTATTTTGAGGAAAACGACCTAGAACGCATCAAACGCTATTGTGAGAAAGATGTAGCCGCGTTGATTCAGCTTTTCTTAAAAATGAACAACTTGCCATTGGTAGAGGAAGGAGATATTCAGTTTTCCGCCTAAGATTTCGGTTCTTTTTCGGTTTTCCAGAAAGCTCCCGTAGGCATAGTGATGATATCATTAAACTTATCGATTTGAGTCGAAACTAGGACAGGGCTGAGCACCTCTGGAAGGACTTGAACATCAAAAATCTCTTCCACACTCGTGTCGTAATTGATTACTCCCAGTATTTCCCGTTTGGCAAGGTGAAAGAAAATAACCCCGGCATTTTTGGAATTTTCCTTAACGCTTAAGTCATTAAAATCTTTCGAAGTTTCACGTATTTTTGATTTCCCAATGACCACCACATCACCGATAAAAGCCATTCCACGCACGAAGCAATCAAAGTTAAAGATGACTTCCTTTGTTTTGTTGGCTGGATTTACAGTAATTAAGTTACCGTTACCAGATTCCAATACATACAAATTTCCATTGTGTATGCGGGGAGAATGAGGCATAGCCAAGTTTTCTAAAATAATTTCACCTGAGGGCACCTCCATCAGGATTCCTGTTCGGAGTTTATCTTTTCTCCACCCTTGTCCAATATTATCCGCACTAAGCGCAGTGACATATTTTGGCATTTCATTTTCCATTGCCATGCCATTCAGGTGGCAACGGTCTTCTGGTGCTAGCCCGGTAATAAAAGGTGGTTTCCATTTTGGACGGAAACTAAAATTGATGTCATATACTCCAATGCATGAAAACAAGGTGTTCACCCCCCACAGCATGCCACCGCCAAATTCCATGTCGTGTACGTCCATGATTCCCGTATGGTAGGTTGCACGGTTTAAGTAGATGGCGTCAAATTCCTGCAAGTCATCCCTTGATCGCACGTGATCCTCCACCTCCCTTGAAAAAAACTGAATTTCATCGATGCATGCCACTGCGAGCTTCTTACCATGTATGGCAATACCCATGGGTTTTTTAAAACTGACAGGGAGTTGATGAATTTCGCCGTTTTTCTCGCTGATAGCAATGAGTTTTCCTGCTTGGTAGGTAGTAATAAGCACGCTGGAATTCAACTGCTTCAGCAGTGAAGCAAGCGACGGAGTGTAATGTATTTGGTATTTTTTTTCCATAAAAAAAGCCTCCTGAGAGGCTTGATATTTTAAAAGTAAGCTACTTAAAGAGCGTCCAATTTCCAGATATCTCCATCTACATCTGTAGCATCGTCATCCAACCAAAGCTCTTTGCTTGCTAGACGCTTGATATCGAAGTTAGAGGTATATCCATCAACAGTAACTGCCAATTCTTCTTTGTCAGAAGCAAAATCCCACGTTCCAAGGTATGAATAAGAATAAGAAGCATAAGAATATTTATATTCAAACGAACCATCTTTTTCAAAAATAAAGTTGAGCGAATAACCTGGGTCCATAGGAACTCCAGCGATAGTTGCTACTTCCCACTCTCCTACAACACGAGATTTTTTGGAACTCAATGCAAAGCCAGGTCCGTCTTCGTACTTACCACAGCTTCCTACAGACAATGCAGCAGCACCAGCCAATGCAACGTAGGTAATTTGTTTCGTTTTTTTCATAGATCCTAAATTTTGCGACAAATGTAAAACAATAATTGATACATCCAAAAAATTAACACCTTAAATTACACCGATACGGAAGGAATCACATGAAAGGTGAGAAATTTTCTTATGTGTTTGAGTTCTTAACGGTTGTGATCAAAAGAGATCGCTTGTTTGATCTCCTCAATGGTTAAAAATTTCTCCTTTGAGAAAACAGAGAGTCCTTTTTTTCTAATCTGATTTAATGTTTTAAGGTCGCTTCTACCGTCAAAGTTGGACATTGGCCTGTAATAGCCCTTGCTTTTAAGAAACAACGTGCGTTCACCGGTTGTTGACAAGCCTTCGAATGTCACTAAAAGCGGTGCGCTCTTAGGTCCTAGCTCAAGGTATTCCCCGTCGTTTGGGCGAATAGCTGTGTTCTCGCTTGTATTGGAAATCGTTGGTTGTTGAAGCTGATAGGTAAGAGGCTCCGTATCCAATACGCCTAAGGCTAGCTGATCCACTTCCCAAAAGTGAAACCCGCTTCTAAATCTGAATTTGAGCGTTTGATTTTTCAGGGCTACAGGAGGAATATTGATGGCCACTTGTTGGTATTTAACGTTGCCAACGAGTTCTATTTGTTCGATCGGCTGCCATTCATCCCCAATCCATACATCCACCTCTAGTTTAAGTCCTGCTTCATGAAGCCTCTTTTCGATTTTACGTTTGCTCAGATTGGCGTTCCGTTTCACCCATTTTTGGTAATTTGAACCGAATAAGTGGGTGAATTCCTCGTACAAATAGCCACTCCATCCTGTGTTTTTAGCAGTAAGAACAAGCATCTGATTGTCTAATGCAGATTCCCTATCAAAAGAAGTATACAGGTACGAAAATCCATCTTTCTCAGTAGTTTTGAAATCGTGCACTCGTAAATCTGCGTGCTGAATTTCCTGGGTGCATAGATTTCCTTCGCTATCTTTTGCCTCAGTTGGCGAAACCCAGCTTTTGAATGGATGAAATTCACCGTCTTGGGTTGAAATAACGGCAGTGCCTTCTTGGTGCCTTACTTCTATCAGTTCGAGTTGATTTATGAATTGCATTTCATTTTCCTCGTTACGTAGTTGAAAGGAATACGTTGACGCTTTGTGCGAAACATCTGGCATTTTTTTGATGTCAACGCGTTCAATTTTTGGATTTGAGGCACCGGTAAACAAAGTGTTCGAAAAGACCCATTGGTCTCCTTCTTGCACGTATGCATGCGGGCATCCACAGGCAAGGAAAACAAAGGCTAATTGAGCTCCTACAACTGTTCCAATCGTTGTGACAATTGAGGCGAATGCTGTCAGTCCTTTGTTCTTTCTGAAATACTCTACCTTGGTAAGGTCGCTGTTTTGAATAACAATCGTATCCGAGTGTGCATCGAATTTATTCACAAACAGATGCACTTGATCGTCCAAAAGTGCATCGTTTTTACGCTCCTTTCTGCGAATCAACAGGTTGCTCTTCCCAAGTGCACGGTTGTAAATGGCATATACATTTTTAGGAACAGTGTCTTTGATACCTATGATTCCATTTCGATTGTAATCGGGGTGTTTGAGACGAAAGACATCGCCACCAGCATGAACTAATACGTAACTGAATTTTCGTTCGATGCCGGCGACGGTTTTTTCGTATACCGAATTGTTTCCTTGTTTGAAGCGGTAATAATGGCAACTAGAGAAGCCGATCAATATGGCAAAAGCCATCCAGACATGTTTAATCATATTCGTTTTTTTTAGTGTATTCACAACCTTCACTGCGCAATGCAAGGATGTCTTCTGTTGGATTTCCTGTTAAAAAATGCGATTTTCTACTTTCGCAAAACGGACAAGCATTCACGTAACCATCGGTGTCGATGTAGATATATCGGTTGCCCGAGCCTGCACACCCCTTATTTCGTTGTTGGTAACCTGTGTGTTGAACCAGGGGGAGGTGTGCGTATTCCTTCATACTGTTACGGCTGATGTAAAAATCATCCAAAACCTGTTTCTGGGAAGGTGAAAGTAACACATCTTTTCCTGCATAATTTCCCGCCGCCCTCGGTTCAATGAGTTGAACAAACGGTACTTGAAGGGTGTGAGCAAATTCTAAATAGCGTTGTAAGTGCTCCTCCAAACAAAAGGATTGTGTAACACAAACAGATAAAACGGTAAGAAGGCCTGCTTTTTGAGCGTTGTGTATTGCCTGTATCGCTTGGTCATATGACTTTTCATTCCTGCGAAAACGGTTATGTTCCTTTTTTAAATAGTGATCAATGCTTACTGATACCCCCGTTAAACCTGCTTTTTTTAACGTTTGGGCCTTTTCTACACTCAAACCATAGCCGGAAGTGTAAATCCAGAAATCACTGACCGGTCGGGCGCTTTTTAGAACCTCAACGAGGTCATTAAATCGATTCAGTGGTTCTCCTCCTCCGAAATGTATAACAGGGACACGGTTGTCCTGAAGTTTTTGGATAATTTGTTTGTGATCCTTTAAGCTCAGGGTTTCAGGTTGATTTAAAACGTCGCCTTCGAAACAATGTTCGCAGTTTAGAGGGCATTTTTTAGTGAATGCGATTTGGACCATGCCTAATTGTGTCAACGCATTGTATTCGGAAGGTTTTTCAGAAAGTTCGACCAGTTTATCGATATACCCTTCAAGGGGCCATCCCGGAATGTTGAAATTGAAAAAGGTACGGTCCCTATGTTGGATTAATTTGAGGAAGGTGGATTCAATCGTAGATTGTTGACTGATTCGTTTTATCTTTTGCAGCTGCTCAAAGGTTTTGCGGAAATTTCTAGTTCGTCTAAAAGTGCTAAGAACAATTTCCAATTTGAAACGCAATTGTTTTAGTTGCGCTTTTCTTCCTATGACGATCGTTGAATTGTCGGAATGCATGGTATGCAAATATAGGAAATTGGTGTGAAGTTTAGTTTATTCGCATTTATTCATGTTATTGTTTTACGGGTTTTATCATCAATCAAGTCCAAAGTGATGAAACGAAACCTTTAATTCCAAGGCGCTGATATGCAAAGAATTAAACTTTTTTTTGTGTTTGAGTGTTAATTTTTTACTTTCACACTCTAAACAACAGCGTTATGGCAACCGTATTTGAGACAAGACTGATTGGAAACATAGGCAAAGACGCCGTTGTCAGGCACATGGACAAAGGTGTAATTGCGATTAATTTTCCAGTTGCCCACAATAAAAACTGGCGCGATAAGCGTTCCGGAGAAACCAAAACCAAAACGACTTGGGTGAATTGCACTATTTGGAAAAAAGAAGGGGCAAATTTACGCATTCTTGATTTTCTAAAGCGAGGTGCGATGGTTGAACTTGAGGGAACCCCTTTTGCCAAGGCATACCAACAAGAAGACGGGTACATACGTACGGAAATTCGACTTAACATTTCTAAAACCAATATTTTACGTCCTGTAAAATCAGAAGGTGAATCCATGGAAGATTTAATCGATCGCGACGACGAAGACTTTGACAGTGGTATTGATGACTTTCA
>Ga0315902_10011701_pt1 | contig 11494 bp, 14 predicted proteins | sample LakEriMetagenome_9_FD_203523 | JGI IMG/M metagenome (GOLD analysis project Ga0315902, IMG submission 203523) | Freshwater fungal communities from buoy surface, Lake Erie, Ohio, United States - Buoy 12 MA117 | ecosystem: Environmental > Aquatic > Freshwater > Lake > Lake biofilm | place: USA... | reverse complement strand
GTGTGTGGATCAACCACCAACATGTTCATTGCTATCCATTTTGATGCATATGGGTACTCGTGAAAACCTTGTGCTACCACTTCGTTTACCCAAACCTTGTGCCAACCATCAAATACTTGTGGTACCGTATCAAAGTTCACACGCGAACTATTGAGTAGCACCAGGCCTTCACGTAAAGGCACAATGGTAGAATCAATGTGTACACCTGCATAAAAATTACACAACTCAATTTTGACATCGGGGAACACATCACACAACCAATTGTAGGCTTTGCGATTGCCCGAAGCTGATTCCAAAAACAACATGCGGTCGCCCAGTCTGCATACATTGGCTGCATCCAATACAAATCCTTCGTGTCTGGGCATGAAGTGGTAGTGTTCTGCTTCGTCCACAATATCATGATAGCATTGCAGTTCCATATCTCTACAAGGATACATCATGGCCGGGTTCACAATGCTATTGCCATACACCAACAAACGATCACGCGGGCAGTAGTTGTACATGCCATCGTGGACTTGGAAGTTGAGTGGATCTGGACGTAACACTTCTACGCCCAGGCTCATCAGAGTCGTTGCCAGACTATCCAAGTCTTCGTTTGCTTCATCTATGATTCGTTGTGGAACAGGCCCGCGAGGAACAGGTGTTTCTTTCCAGGTGGTCTTTTCACTCTCTTTGGAGAATACAGGATCCAGTACAGGCCAGTTGGCATGAGTAGCATCTCCTACTACTATGCGTTTTAGTGGACTCCACTCGTCGCGACTGTTGATCATACCCATCCTGTGATTTGTAATGTGTACCTTGGTTCTAGCCCAAGGTTGGCAGCCAAGTGTGGTGCATCATACTGCCACTCAACTACATCTCCTGCTCGCCAATTGACCTTGGCATCGTTGTTGCCTTCAAAATAGTGTCCAGGTTTCCAGTCTTCCAAAAACACAATGGCTCTACGTATTCGGTGCTCTTGTCCTTTAAGATTGAAAAGATCAACATAGCGAAGATACAAGTCGCCGTGAGTTGGAAGAATAGTACCTGTGCCCATTCTATAGTAACTGGTACCAATGTCTTTCCAGCCCAGTTCACTATAGATATTAACAAACTGCTGATTCCAACTTGGTTGTGGACTGCGCATGTCGCACATGTCTCCGGTAAACTTATTGGCATAGCCCTGGGCCGTCCAACGCTCTAGGCTTTCCACATCATTGAATTGTTCGTTGATGTACAGTAGTTCTTTAAATTCATCATCCCAAAACTTGGGAATATGATATTTAAGAATTTCGTGTGTTACCATAATGTACCACAGTCAAGTTCTCAATCTGTGGAAGTTTACGCCATGGATCAACTACCACACTACCATGTGGGATTGGGCAATACGGCAACGTGTCCGGTTGATCGCCAGTGTACTCATAAGTGATCTTGCGATTGTGTGCCCACAGTATGACCGCAGGGCCTGTTAGTTCTGTGATAACTTCAGCAGGATCATCTGCCAGGGGATCAAGATATCTTACATCATGTCCTGCTTGTTTAACATAGTGTCCTACCAAGGTAGAGTATGATCCAATACAATATTCAACATCGGGCTTGTAGGCCTTGCCATGAATCACAATGCTCATGCTGTGTTGCTTGGCCTGTTCAACTAGAAACATAGCAAGGTTCTTGGCTTGAATTTCTCTAGCATGCATCACTGTGTCGAACAAGTCGTAGCCAATGTCATATTCTTTGGCCAACCAACGCAAGGCAATGTTGTCACGTGGGTGGCATGCACCTGCATCTCCCATGCCTGCGGTCATGTACTTGGGCCCCATGATACGCATGGTGCTACGTGCTAGAGCGTTTGTAACAACGTCTACGTTGATGTTGCCAATCTTCAGTGCAAAATCTTGAATCATGTTGACCAGGCCAACCTTGGCTGAAATAAATGTATTGTAAAAGATCTTGATAGCTTCGCATTCATCCCAGGTGCCAATTTCATAGCGTGGGTCGTTTTGCATCACTGTATCGTACAGCTCTTTAAGCTCGCCAGCTAGTGCATTGGGGTTGCCATCTTCAGTGCCAATCATAATCATTTCAGGATTGACCATATCCCACTTGACTGAGCCCATGGCAATTAGATAAGGATTGTACAAGAACTGATGTTTGCTGTCTAGCAATGGAACAAAGTGTTTGCGAGTAGTACCTGGCAATACTGTGCTAATCAGCACAACTTTTTTAGAGCTCTTTGCATACCGGTTGACATTCTTAATAGCGTCAATTACTGCCGCATGTCCAAAGTCTCGAGGCTCCATGTGTGAGCTGGGAACTGACCCATCATAGCCTTCGGCGTGTGGGGTAGGTACAGCAATAAAAATCCATTCGCTTTCATTGACCAATTCATCAATGTCACAGACTTTTACACTGTCGCTGACACGCGGGTAAATATCGTAACCTCTGACTTCGTGCTTCTCTGCCATAACTTCCGCGCAGTCGAGTCCCAGTTTGCCGATACCGATAAATCCAATTTTTTTCATATGAGTGTTCCTTTAGATAGATTATACAACTTTTTACACGATGTTTGCAACCATCGCGATCTAGTAATTTATGGCTTTTTTCCACATGGCTCAAGAAAAATCACCGATATTACAGAGCTAGGATATCAGAATGATCTTAGCAAGACATATATAGAAAAACATCAAAATTTAATAAACAAAAAAAATATATTCGTTCATGACCAAGAGCCATTGAATTTTGATCTTTATTCGTCACAAGACGTATTTGAATCGTTGTATCCCAACTTCCAACTCATGTCAGATCAAGATGACTTTGTTACGGACATGATTAAAGAATTATCAGGAAAAATTATACAGTATCTAAACCTCAAGATGATTCACACTTTTTCACTATATAAAGTTCCAGTTTTACTAATACATTCTGAACAACGATCGTCCAATTTACAAAAATATCAAGACATAGACTTTGTGGGAGTATACTGGTGGTGCCATGGCATGATTGCCAGAGATTGGTTTAGATATGCACAACATGATGTGTTGTTATCAAAACGAATGCCACACAAAGACTTTTTGATATACAACCGTGCTTGGTCAGGCACCAGAGAATATAGATTAAAATTTGCCGAACTTGTGATCGAACATGACCTGTATTCGCATTGCAAGATGGGATTCAACAGTGAAGATTCAATTGATTATCGTCAACATCGATTTCAAAATAACAAATTTCAAATCCAACGTCAAGACCTTGAGCAGTATTTTTCCCACAACACAAGTGATGGTTCAGCCAGTGCCGATTACTGTACACACGATTATCAAACTACCAATATAGAAGTTGTGCTAGAAACCCTGTTTGATGATGATCGATTGCAACTCACTGAAAAAATACTTAGACCAATTGCTTGCGGTCACCCGTTTATTTTAGCGGCTACGCAGGGCAGTTTAGAATATCTTCGTAGTTACGGGTTCAAAACATTTCATAACATAATCAACGAAACCTACGACACCATTGCTGATCCTGCACAAAGACTAGAGGCAATTTTGATCGAAATGAAACGTATTGCCACATTACCACATGATGCTAAACAACAGTTTTATAATTCACTAAGATCAATTGCCGCGTATAATCGACAGAGATTTTTTTCAACGGAGTGGCACGACCAATTGATTAGCGAATTCAAAGAAAACTTTGATAGTGCTGTAACCAACTACAATCAACGCATGCAACAACTACTTGCTCGGCCCACCAACGAATCCATCCCAATCAGCTGATGGTGGGTTTTCTTTAAAGTGCATCACACGACTCAATAGATTGGTGTAGAATGTGTCAAGTTCGCCGTTCCAACGTCCCATGAGTCCTTCGATGGCATGTTCACAATAGTTCCATTGCTGTTCTCGATAGAATTTCACAAGATCTGCATGTATTTTTTTATAGTTGTCTAGGGTGGCAAATTCTGACAAGGGTATGGTTTCTACCACACAGTATGCTGTTCGTACCGCTTGATCGGGAGTACGAATTGTGTCTAGTTCTAATATTGTAAAACTGTCCGGGATCTCTTTAATGGCGTCGCCAAATATTATGTTCATGTTGTTTCCTTTTAAATATGTATCATGAGTTTTGCATTTGATTTAATTTCCGACCTACACGTAGAAACCTGGGACCAATTTGATTGGACTCATCAGGCCACTAGTCCTGTGTGCATTTTGGCCGGAGATATTGGCCGAGACCGCGACACAGTCACACGTACTCTTAGACATCTTGGTAGATGTTATCAGGCTGTGTTTTACATTGACGGAAATGATGAGCATTACAGTTACCTTGAAGATCTTGGGGCCAGTTACAATGATCTTGCGCGGCGTCTCAAGCGCATAGCCAATGTAGTGTATTTACAAGATAACGTGGTCATTGTTAACGGGGTTGCTATTCTAGGCACCAACGGTTGGTTTGGCTTTGATTTTGACCTTGGTATTGATCCTGAACAAGTGGATCAATGGTGCCAGGAAAAATATCATATGAGTGCTGATGCTACCAAAAGTATAGCAAGGATGAGCAACACTGACGCCAGCTACATGATTAACAGTGTGCAAAAACTGCAACGGCATGCAGATGTGCGAAAGATTGTGATGGTTACTCATACTGTGCCCGACCCGGCCCTGATTGCCCATGATATTGATCTAGAAGGTCACATGAAATTTAATACCATGGGCAACAGACTCATGATGCAGGCTATGGCCGCTGACACTGAAAACAAGATTCACACCTGGTGTTTTGGTCACTACCATGGCTCAGTAGACCAAACACGATCAGGCATACGTTTTGTCAACAACTGTCGCGGCAGAAATGGCACCATGTATTCAAAACATGTGTACCATCCACAACGTATTGTGATTGACTTTTAGCCTGTGATCTCTGGTTCAAGTTTGATTTGCAAGGGATAACTTTGTGCTCGTGCCAGCATGGTCACTTCCACACCTTTTTGTTCAGCAATCTCATATGGCAGCACTGCCACAACAGCTGAACCTGCTTCGTGAATATCTACAGTGATTTGTTCTGCGGTTTCCGCGGTGTAGTCAAAGTATTCAATCAAGGTTTCGACTACAAATTCATACGTGGTTTGATTGTCATTGAGATAGACCACACGATACAAGGGCGGCTCTTTGATGGACTCTAGGGGTTTGATACGTGTTTTTGTTTCGCTTTGTGCCATTTTGTTTCCTTGTTAGCAGTAGGGGCACTGTGCCCCTACTGTATTTACACTATTATATTACGAAGTGTATGTGATAGCAATAGTCTTCGGCTTGGCATCTTCCGGTACTTCACGTTTCAAGTGAACACTCAAGATACCTAGCTCAAGATGAGCATTGCTAATTTCCACATGGTCCGCCAGCTGAAATTCTCTGCGGAAACTTCTTTCACTAATGCCTTTGTGCAAATAAATGGCAGTGGGATCTTCGACTTCCACATCCTCTGCGGCATGTTTACCTTCAATAATCAAGAACTTTTTGTCCTTGGTCACTGAAAGATTGTCATGCCCAAATCCAGCCACAGCCACACTGATCATGTACTCGTCGTCATTGATTTGTACAATGTTGTAGGGTGGATAGTTTGTGCTAGATTGTTGAGCACTCACACGCATGAGTTCATCAAACATGTTATCGAAACCGATACCAAATTTGGTGAGTGCGGGAATGTCGAAAGAACGAAGGGTGAGAGTTTTTGTCATTTGTTTTCTCCTTTATAAGCAAGATGACTTTGATGTAGCCCGACCATCGGCGCTACACAGTTATTTATTATACACGAAAACTCGTTATCAATAAAGTTTCTTTGGCAAAGCCTGTTCGGTTAGTTTTTTACGCCAGCGATTTTGAGCCGCTGATTTTTTGCGTTTGCGTTCTGTAGTGGGTTTTTCGTAGAATTCTTTGGCACGAACATCATCCAAGATGCCCGAGGTTTGTATTTTCTTTTTGAATTTACGTAGAGCCTTGTCTACATTACCGTCTGTGACCAGTACCGATCTACCCCTTAGCTTTTCCATTTGCTTCCTTAAGTTCTGTAGGGGTATTTACCTGATCTGCATCAATAAACACATGGTTAATACCTTCCCTACGATAACGAGCCAAATAGAACATGTGGGGCAATAACACACGCTCTAGCTCTGAGTGCAAGCCTCTAGCACCAGTTTTGTTCAGGATAGTACGATCCGCAATCATTTCCAAGGCTTCAGCACTGAATTCTAGTTCTACTTTGTCTTGTTCAAACAACCAAGAGTACTGTGCAATGTAACTGTGCTTGACATCTAGCAAAATGCGAATTAAATCTTCTTTGCTGAGTTCGTTGAGTGCTACCCAGCTAGGGAAACGACCCACAAACTCTGGAATCATACCAAACTTGATCAAGTCTTCTGGCGTTACTTGATCCAGGTGAGTTTCTGTGTCATCCTTGACCCTGGCATTGAAACCAATACTAGTTCCACGAATACGATTTTTTACTAGATTGTCTAGTCCCACAAATGCGCCGCCAGCAATAAACAAGATGTTGGTGGTGTCAATCTCAATCATGTCTCCTGAAGGATGTTTGCGATTGCCAGTGGGTGTGACTCTGCACTTGGTACCTTCTACCAGTTTAAGCAAGGCCTGTTGTACGCCTTCGCCTGACACATCTCTTGTGATACTGGCACTCTCGCTACGACGACTGATCTTGTCAATTTCGTCAATAAACACAATGCCACGCTGTGTTTTTTCTACGTCGCCACCGGCGGCCGCAAACAGTCTAGAAATCAAGCTCTCAACGTCATCGCCTACATAACCTGCTTCAGTAAGACTTGTGGCATCAGCAATCACAAACGGTACATCCAAGTAACGTGCTACTGAACGTGCCAATAATGTTTTACCCGACCCAGTTGGGCCAAGCATGAGAATGTTACACTTTTCAATTTCAGTGTCAGTTCCTGGATTACTGATACGTTTGTAATGATTGACCACTGCCACGCTCAATACCTGTTTGGCACGTTCTTGTCCAATCACATACTGATCTAGATGATTTTTTATGTGCTCAGGGTCTAGCACAACAGGGGTACTAACTGTGCCGGCAAAATTTTCATCCTTCAGCAAAGTCTCACATAGTTCCACACACTCATTGCATATGGCAACACCTTCGCCTACAATAAGTTTAGTCACTGCATCCTTGTGTTTTCCACAAAAGCTACAGGATGTGATTTGATCAGTTGATTTCATGTATTTGTATTTGTATTTGATTGTAAACGTTGGGCCACTTGCTCACGCTCGGTCTCACTCAATAGTTCAGCATCATATTCGCCAGAAGTAATGCGCTCTATCAAGTGATCAATATAAGCAATATCGTAAGTATAACTGTCTGTCAGATTTTTGTCAACCTCCATCCAGTCTTTACCATTGTACTTATAGACCACGCTTGGCAGGCGGTCAACTCTTACAAAGGTGTCACCACGGTGTGCATGCTTTGGAAACTCTGTACCAAACCCACTGTTTATTTCTTTTCTTGATTCGTTATCGGCCAATAGCCCCATCCAAGGTAATTCGGCAATTTCTCTCCGCATCAATTTTAAACGTTGATTCTTCAACGTATCCTCAGGATTAGCGGCTTTCCATTGTCTAATGGCGGCTCTGAGTGCATCATCCTCGCCTTCATCGAATTCTTCTTCCAAATCAGCGGACTCTAGTGCCGCTATTTCTTCAGGAGTAAATGGACGTGTTTCTACCCCAGGCGGTTCTGCAACAATATTCATGGCCGCTTGGTCGTCATTGGGTTGTGCTACCATAGGAGGTGTGTCTTTAAAAAACATCTCCTTACCAGCAGTGAGATACGGAAACTTCTCAAACATCCAACCTGGCGGATGTGGATCCTCTGGGAATAATTCTTGCTTGTCTACTATTTGGCCTTGGGGCAAATCTTCTTTTGCTCTAGCACGTAGTTGTTCTAGTGCTTCTTGACTGATCGGCCCATCATCAGGTGGATATGCAGGTTCGTCATGTATGAAGCCGCCTGTGCCTTCTCTGGCCCATTGGAATTGTTTGTTGGCGGCTAGGATCAAGGTTAGAGCCAGTGGGTCAAACACCAGCACAATCATGATAATAACAAGACGTACGGCTTTTTCAAGTATGTTGGCGTCAGGATTGTCACCATACACCAGAGCCGCAATGTACTTGATCGGGCCTACTTCACTTTCGACCTTGCGGAATTCTGCTCGAAGTGGTGCCACCTCTTCATTGAGAGTACCAATTGTTTTCTGTTCGGCTGCGATCTCAGATTGAAGTCTTGCACGTTCTTTCTGTTGGGACCTTCGAATCGCAACCGATTTTTCGGCACCCTTTTCGTCGTTACTGCGACCCATAACTTGGTCCACAGCCTCGTCCATCTGTTTAAGCGCCTTGCGGTTGGCATCAATATTGTCCTTTGCAGTTTTAATCTTTTCGTCGTAGATGGCAACTTTGGCCACAGCATCACCAGATACTAGGCTTTGGTCACTGTGTGCTTTTGACAAGTATCCAAAGATACCCATACTTGTCAGTAGCATCAAGAACATCACTGCTGGTACTAGATATGCCTTGAACAAAAATCCAGCACGACGCCAGTTATTGTGCAACCAAACTGTGGCTACAATTTTACCAAGTTCCAGACTACCGCCCATGATAATCACGGGGATAGTTGCCGCACTGAAGATGGCAGTAAGGCCTGCTACTGAGTAGTAAGCGGCCACTGCACTCAACAAGATTGCAGTGAACAGGATGCTGAAACCAAATATCATAGAGTATTATTTACCGGGTTCTACTTGTCTCACAGCATGTTTAATGGCTATCCAGGTACCGAACTTGGGATCTGGCACTTCAAACCACACACGTTCTGCACGATCGCCTAGTCGCCAAAGGTTGGCATGTTCTAATCGTCGTTTAACATGTGCTTGACTACGCCAGTTTTTACCAAACTGTGCTCGTGCTTCCCTCATGATAGTGTACCATGCGTCCACACTTGACAATTCAAAATATAATTTGTGCATGGGCAAAGCCGTTGTTTTAAGAGAGTCAAGGGATTGAAGCATGGAATCAGAGGCTTCTATTTTAACAGACATTTAACGTTCCTTTCACTGTGATTTCCAACTTGAGCATACACCGGGTACCAGCCGGTTTTGACCTATTGCTAGATCTTGGACAGTGTCTCAACCTTGTGGACTTTACATCTACCTGCCACGGTTATGTCGGGCCCGGGCGAATCGATCACCCCGCTCATACCATTAGATCGCCACCAATCTCCTTGCTCATGCACATAGTAATTATACATGAAGATTGGTGGCCGTGTCAAGTTATTGTTGTTCTAAATTCAGTGGGCCGTTGAAATAAGTTTCTGTGTCACTATTGATCCAGCCTTCTTCTTCCCAGGCGCTGTAACTATCTTCATCCCAAATCTCGTCCATGCGTTCTTGTTCTTCTTCCGACATGTTGTCTGGATATTCAACTTCGGCCCAGCATCCATCATCAAGACTGTCTAGTTCAAAATCGTAGTCAGTGTTGAACACGTCTAGTCCATCGGGATTGTCTAGATCAATATCTGGACGTTCATCACTTTCGCATGACACTGTGCCCCAACGAAAACCGGTACTGCGTTTGATAGTTTGTCCATCCTTGGTCCAGAATTCAGTTTCTACAACGTTTTTCTTTTCAGCAGTTGTTAGTACCCATGTTGCCATATTAGTTCTCCTGATTCAACACAAGTTTATCAAAGTCTTCTCGAATTTCAAGTTCCTCAGGATCAAAAGAGATACCTTGCCACTCCTTGATTTTGAGTTCTTCGGTGTCGCCAACGTCCTCTTGCCAGGCACTAATCCAACGTGTGCCGGTCCACTTGGCATGATGTGTATAACCACTTTTGCCCGGTACCTTGATCATGTACACGCCTTCGCGCACAGGCTTGATCTTCTTGGGAAACCACTCGGTCATTGGATACTCAATGTCATCCATGGTGCAGTATTTTTGCCAGGTGTTGGAATCCTTGACCAAATAGAAACCAAAGTCTGAACTCTTGCCTGAGGTGTCGCCACCCCAGTTATCAATTTGTTCGCCATCGTACTTGACACTGTTGATAATCTCGTTGCCATCAATTTCGTCGTAGCCCAGTTCAAGTTTAGCAACATCAAATGGTTGAGTCAGCGGAAGTTCACCTTCAAAGAAAGTGCCCTTCTCGTTGCTGACGCCAAAGAACACCACAGTGCCCACTGGCTTCATGCCAATCCAGTATTCCTCTCCACCGCCCCATTCGGGTTCCGGCGGCTCTCCATCTGCACCCATGCCTGAGATGTCTTCCAGTCGCTTTTCATAAACAATTTCTTCGTTTTCATCTAAGATTTGTACAGTGCCAGCATTACGGTCAACACCGTGTTCATGACAAATGTCATCACAGTCATAGTAACTGCCCGGAGTGAATGGCCACATTTCTTCGGGAATGTTGTTGTCCTCTGCATAGTCACTATCCCAGGCAAAGTCACTTAGGCTCAGTCTGTGATAGCGAAAGTAGTCGTAAATTTTACGATCCACTGTGCCCATGATGTACTCACCACCATAGCCCCACAGTTGAATCTTGTAGGTACGTGGAGTAAACTTGAGTACTTCAATCAGTTTCTCTTGTTCTGTAATTGTGGCCATGTTAGTCCTCTACTAAAAAATAACCCGAAACTGGGTAGCGTTCCTGCAACCATTCCAGCAGACCTGGTTCCCACGGCAACTGTATTTCGCCGTTTCGAGATGAAATATACATTAGTTGTCTTTGTTGTTCATGATTCCAAACAACTGGAGCAAGTGAATAAAGATATTGATAAAGTCCAGATACAAACTCAGTGCTCCAGACACTTCATCACCGTAGGTGCTATCTTCACGTGATACCCTTTCACGAATGGTTTGAGTGTCATAGGCCGTGAGTGCTAAAAACACCAAGATTGCAATTGCGGAGATCACCATCTGCATCACGGTGCTGCCAATAAAGATATTAACTATACTGGCAATACAGATGGCGATCAAAGCGACAAAGGCATACTTGCCCACTGAATCAAGACTTTGTTTGGTAAAATAACCATACCCACTCATGGTGCCGAACAGCACAGCCGCACCCATAAAGGCAGTAAAGATTGATCCCATGGTATAGATCACAAAGATCATTGCAAAGCTCAGGCCCATCAAGGCCGCAAAGCCGTGTAGAGCCGCCATGGCCACCGGAGGTGTTGGGTTACCGGCCAGCACAGGCGCAACCACAAATATTGCCGCTAGGGGTGCAAAGATTACCACCCATTTTAGGATGCCGGTAAAGAAAAATTCAACCAGTTCCGGGTTCATGCCCACAAACATGCTCACAAGCATGCTGGTCAGCACAGCCAGTGCCATGTGTCCATACACTCGGCCCATGGCCTGGTTTACGCCTGCGGCGTCTCGATAACTGTCAATAGTTGTTGCATACATCATGCATTCTCCTTCTTGGTTAATTCGCATACCAACAG
>Ga0315902_10011696_pt1 | contig 11498 bp, 2 predicted proteins | sample LakEriMetagenome_9_FD_203523 | JGI IMG/M metagenome (GOLD analysis project Ga0315902, IMG submission 203523) | Freshwater fungal communities from buoy surface, Lake Erie, Ohio, United States - Buoy 12 MA117 | ecosystem: Environmental > Aquatic > Freshwater > Lake > Lake biofilm | place: USA... | reverse complement strand
TAATACTTCTCCTGCAGCACCAATACCACCGTTAGCTTGTAAACCGACTGCAGTACCAATTGCCAGTCTAGTCGTGTTAGCAATTACAGAAGTACCAACGCTTATTGTGGCACCATTAACTGTACCAGTAGTAAAGACACCAGTAGTGTTAGCAATTGTTGAAGTACCAACTGTATGACTAGCTGCATTAACTGTACCAGTAATGTAGATTCCTGTAGCGTTACCTAAGTTATTAACTGAACCTAAGTATGTAGCAGAATTTGCTGCAAGTGTTCCGATATATGTAGCATTTAAATGAACACCAGTAGCATTTACTACCAAACCTGTGCCTTGAGTAACAAATAAACCTGTAGTATTAGCAGTTACACCACTATTTGCTAGTATTGATACTGTACCAGTAGTTGTAATTGGCCCACCAGTCAATCCATTACCAGTAGCTACTGATGTTACAGTGCCACTTGCACCTGCAGATCCCCAGTAAACTGTAGTACCATTTGATGTTAATACCTGACCGGCTGTACCTATACCACCATTAGCTTGCACACCGACTGCAGTACCAATTGCTAATCTAGTAGTATTAGCAATTACTGATGCACCAATGCTTATTGTTGCACCGTTGACAGTACCTGTTGTAAAGACACCAGTAGCGTTAGCAATCGTTGAAGTACCAACTGTATGACTAGCTGCATTTACTGTGCTAGTAGCTAAAATTGTATTAGTAGATAATGTATCTGTTGTTTTATTAAATGTTAAACCAGTATCACCTGCTAATACACCACCATCATTGAATTGTATTTGTGTAGTAGAACCAGCGACACCAGCTGACGGCGTACTCCAATATACTGTAGTACCATTAGATGTTAGTATCTGACCGGTTGTACCAATACCGCCATTAGCTTGCAAACCAACTGCAGTACCAATTGCCAGTCTAGTTGTATTGGCAATTACTGAAGTACCAACTGTAATACTTGAACCGTTAACTACACCAGTATATACACCAGTAGCGTTAGCAATTGTTGATGTACCAACACTAATTGTTGCACCGTTGACAGTACCTGTTGTAAAGACACCAGTAGCGTTAGCAATTGTTGAAGTACCAACTGTATGACTAGCTGCATTTACAGTACCTGTATATACACCAGTTGAATTTGCTATAAAATTTGAACCGATATTATAAGCAGTTGAATTTACAACCGTTGAATTAGCAGTAAATGTTCCAACATTTAAAGTTGATGTAGTTTTATTAAATGTTAAACTTGATGAACTACCTAAAGTTTCCGAATCATTAAATTGAATATATGTATTTGAACCGGTAACAACTCTAGACCATTGACCATTAGCATTTAAATAATAGTCATTATTAGCATATTGAGCTGCAGTTGGTGCTAATATTGAATATGATACTGTTGAATTAGATATACCAAATGCTGTTGAATTTATTGTGGTATTAACGGTTGAATTACCAACACTTACAGTACCACTTACAGTTACATTTGAACTAAATACTGATGGACTTGTAGAAGTCATATTTACAGCATTTGCAAATGTAACCGCTTCAGAAAAATTTACAGCATTTGAAAATGATGTATTACCAGTAATTGATATAGTATTAGCTGTAATGTTTACATTAGTAACATTAATATTTAATACAGATTCTGTGCTATTAGCAGTCAGTGTTACTAAGTTACTAGTCGAGTACTTAAAAGCTACATTAGAAACTATATCAAGCACGCCATTAGACGAGACGTTCCCACCACTCAATCCATTTGCAACATACAAATAGTTAGCACCAAAATAGCCATTAACATAACCATTACCGGTAGATAGAGAACCACCAGTAGAAGTATCTACAGTTACGGTGTTTTGAGATACGATCTCGACTAGTCTGTTTGTAGTAGATAACCATGCGCCAAATGATTGAGTATTGGCGACAGAAGTAACAGTTATAGTCATTTATTGTGTCCTGCTAATGATCTTAGGAGTTCCTTGATCTCATTTATGTCTCTCTTCAGCTCTTCGTGTTCTCTCATCATGCTATCAAGCTGAGCTTCTTTCTTTTTACGAGCTTTGTATGCACGCAGAGAATCGTTATCTGTATTTAGGATAGCTGAAGAGTCTGCATCACGAACAAACTCCTCAGCATCTTTTACTTTCAAATACTGCACATTATACCTGTAATGCTATGGCTCTCATGTCAGACACTCTAGGCACTATGTGTGATCCCTCGTCAGAAACCATGACTATCTTAATGGAGAAAGTCTTAAAACTATGATAATGAGCACCGGTTCTTGTGTAGTATGAAATGGTATTAGATTGATACTTGTCTTTAAACGCCGTCTGAGGAACGTAGTACAGTGTTCCAGTTTCACTTGACGATGTAGGTGTGATTAATACTTCTGTAGTTGTTCCAGCTGTTGATAACTTGATAGCCGTGGTGTTTGAAGTTAAAATGTTATAGAAGCCATTGGAGATACCTGTTGCCACCCCATTGCCCTTGAAGTATATCAGTGAACCAATTGCCAGAGGTGATGAATTTGAAACGGTGATCACATTAGCAGAAACAGCAGTATTGCCAAATGTTCCATAGATAGCGTAGTCAGACATAGCAGTATTTGATGCAGCATTGACTGAGTATCTAAATGGTACATCATATACAAACTCTTTGTAGTCATTGCGATCAATTCTACTGCTTATTACCGCAGAAGATGTATTTTGATTAAGTAAGGTCCATGCTTTTGCTTCAATCTGTTCTGAGTCATCAGCATTTAGTATCTTAGAGTAAACTTTTATGTCTGTATTTGCTGGTTTATATGCGGAAAGATATACAAGTAAATCTTCCGCATCTTGCCCCTCAGCTAGTACAACTCGCTTAGAAACATACTTAGCAGCTGCATCACCACCTGCTGGGTTTACTTCATATGTAGTGTTAGAAGTAAAATTGATCACGTTTTTAATAACTAGCATGTCTGACTTGATATCGTCAAACACTGGACTCAATTGATCATTAATGCTAGTCAGTGGCACTGATACAATTAAGCTTTTTGTTCCACCATTCTGTAATTCTACTGATCTAGATCTAATGATTCTCTCTTTGTCGGTAAAGAAAGTCTCCATGTCAGAAGTAACGACGGTGAAATCTGAATCGATAGAACCTGAAGTATTCATACCCTTCAATCTTACAGAAGCATTGGTTCCAGATGGTGTGATGTAAGAGAACTGTGGAACTATAACGCTGTAAGTCAAAGAATCCACTGACACTAAGTTTGCTCTAGCGCCACTCTCAGATCCTATCAGAAGAGCATTAGCAGAACCAAATACTACATTAGTAAATCCAGTGGTTGAGTTAGCTGTGCTCTGATACACGTGAAGCAAATTCTGTGAAGCGGATACACGAGAAACGTATCCATATAGTCCACCATTAGCAGCGATGTAACCAATGGAGCAGTTGGTATCTGTGAAACTTAAGTTTGAGTTTAATACAATGTGTGTTGTGTTTGGTATTGATGTTATGTATCTGACGTCAGTTACTTCACCGGTATTAGAGGTAATATATATGTAACCACTATTAGCTGCAGAAAATAAACTCACAGCATTTGGCGAAGCATTATTATAGACAGCGACCGCATTTGATGTGCTATTGCCGCTAGCATTAGAAGTCATTACTACTATACCATTTGATACGTATAGCTTTTCACCAGCTCTAAAATCACCATAAAAATTATTAGCAGTAAAAAACTCATCATTAGCATTATTGTAGATAATTGTGCCAGTATTAGATGAAAACTTAGCACGATGAATGACAAACTTAACGTCTTCTTTTTGATATGGTGTCCATATGCTATTAGTAGAAGAAGAGAACAATACGCCAGTGGAGTTATTAACATATATTGGTATATTAGTCAGCACGTCAGTACCACCAATCTCAGCAACCCATAGGTTATAACCATCGTTATTTCCAAGTGGTACCACTACAAAGCAATACTCTTCATTTGTTTGTAAAAACAGGGGTGAGTCAAACACAAAAGACGTAACTGCTGAAGAATCTTCACTTATGTTTACTTGTGCTGGTGTTAATGCTTTTCTACCAAAAGGCACAATCTTTGTTGTAGGAGCACCATTATCCATATATCTTACTTGTAGCTCTACGCCAAAAGTAGCATGCTTTGTTTTAAAGAATACATCTATCTTTGGAACATAAACACCAGATGTATCTTCTCCACTATCAATAAAGAATGACTGTGCAATAGGATCCACTCTTCTAACAGTCGTTGCAGTTGGTGTAGCAACTGGCGGGACTGGAAGTACAGATGTTACACGTGAAAATGTTCTAGAAGATTGTACGTTATTAGAAACATTTACGGTATTAACAGCTACTTGTGGTAACCTGGTAGTAAGACTGAACCTAGACTTAGTTATGCTTATGTTACTAGCAGTGTAGCTACCGGCGGCTTGTGTGGTTACGGAGTTTGAATCAGTAGATATATTAGAAACATCAGCTAGTCTGAATACTCTGTCACCAGTCTTAAAAGTATTGGCTGGAATGTCAAATAAACCATAGACAAAGCCGTTGCTATCACTTGTAAATTCACCACCTAGTGTGCTTGTAGGAACAAAACTTGAATCTGTTGGAGTGCAATGTTGTGCAACAGCAATACTGTCAAAGAATGGATAAACTTTTGTATTTGGCTTAATTCCAGAAGCGGTAAATCTTACTCTTCTTGGTCTCATGAATAATTGTACAGAGACATCTTGAACTATTTCACCAAAATCAAATCGATTTGAAATAGTAGAAGCACTAAAGTCTAAATCAGGACGAACAGTAGTTGTTGTAGTGATTGCTTCGACATCTTGAGTATTGATATTACTTAATCTACCATTAACTGTACCTTGAGAAGTAGTGTTACGTATTACTCTCTCAGCAGTAGATGTACTGACAACTCTCTCGGTACCAATTATACTTGGCAAGGCATTTACTAGAGTAGTAATGCCTGATAGATCAATATTACCTACAATGCTAGGATTAACATCTAAATCAACACCAGCATCACCGGGTGGGTCAAGAGTGACGTTACCGTTCCACACATATATAATGTTTTCTGCACAGTTTCTTACTTTATTAGCAAAACTCTGTTCTATGTAAGGAACTGTGTTACTAACTAGATGAATGAGACTTCCTGTCTTAGTGACGTTCGTGCTGTTACTAGCATTAAAATCTAAATCAATCATATTTCTAGAAATAGTCGGTGCTAGTTCTTGTACTTTATAGTCAACAGCTGCTTTGAATTCAGTGCTTGATGTATCAGCAATCGTAAAGCCCTTAAATGGATCCACAATGAATCCATTCTTAAATCTCTCAGAACCAGTGTCATCCTTAATGATTAGAGTCTTAGCAGATGACTCTAACAGAGACAACGAAGTGTAGTATTCTAATCTAGCAAATCTACTGTCTAGTACACCGATATCACGCATAGTGTAACGACGATACTGTTGAAGATCAATAGATACACCATATTCAGGTCTGTTGAAAGTTTTTACATCTTCTTGAGATAGAGATGGATATGGTGGAATAGTCAACACACCTAGAGTCATAGAACCATCAATGTCTCGTGGTGCATTTGGTGCTGGTGATGGTGCACCCTCTATTACGTTTATTCTACCTTCTGATGATAAGGCAACTTTATCTTTTCTACCTAAGTAGTAAGAAAAAGCAGTATTGAAATTAGAGTCTGCTTTTATGGAATAAGGACCTTTAGTTCCTATTTTTAATGCTAAAGAAGTATTTGGATTAACTGTAGCATCAGCTATTAATGTAGCACTATTTGCTGTATTGATAGCATATGGTCTAAAATCAATACAGTCACGAAGATCTAGTGATGCACCAGTACTAGACGTAAATACCGGGATTTGTGCAGTCTGAATAGCTGACGTGTTAGCGGTGTTAACATCGTCTATTTTATATGAATTAATAGAAAAGTAACCACTGCCAACAGTTAAATCTGGTTCTAAATGATCCAATTCTACTAGAAATAAATCATTAGCACCCACCGTATGTCCAGTGCCAGGTTTTAAGCTAATTGACGCTAAACCATAATGCCCATCTCTTTGACCATTATCAAGTATAAATTTATCTGCATAATTTGGGTTAGTATTAGCATATGTTGTGCCCTGATGTACGGCTCTTATTTTAATCACATCAGCTATACCAAGAGACCATGGACCAACATTTTTACTTGGGTGCGTATTTGCAGCTATCTTTACATATCTATTTTTACGCACATCTTTTTCACTATGACTAGCTTGATCTCTTTGAACATCATAATAAACTATAGCATCAACAGTTGCACTAACACCTAAATTGAATGTACCTGAAGATCCATCACTAACTATGGAAATATTAGCTGAGTCTTCACGTGAGAAACTGATTGGTATACCTGCAGGGAAATAACGGGCATAAGCATTAGCACTTAGTGACTCACTAAAGTTATTTGCTACCGTCATGTAAGTTGTATTGGTTATTGACGTTACACGACGTATATTAAATGTTCCTGCGGTTGATATTCCTGCGGTTGCATTTGCTACATAAACGTGATCACCAATAGCAAATTCTGTTGTAAATGAAGTTCCAGAACCGGTAATAATATTTGAACCAGAAGTAACTGTTACGGTGCCTGTAGCATTTGCAGCTCTTGAATTTGCTTTTGGTATAACAATAAATGTCGATTCGTTTGCTTCAGACAATGAACCAGTAAGTGCTATTTTATTTGTACCACCTACACCCGCGTCAGGTGAATTTAATGTAGCAGAACCACTTGTGAAGTTAATATCAGAACTAGTTCTAAAAGTAAACGATGTAATACTAGTATTAATAGTCTTTACAGCATTCTTACCCAAGTTAAAGACCATGTCGCGATTAGCAGTCTCACGTAAGACAGCTTCTCCGCTTACTAATACCGGATCAGCAAAAGCTTTTACAGAACTGCTATTAGTAGCATATATAACTCGTGTATCGGCAAAAGAACGATTGCCTTCTGTTATCTTAATATCAAACAGATACATCTTATACTGAGCATCAGGAGTACCTGGTGTACCGCTGTAATACTCCACACTTCTTACTCTAGCGGTACCGATCTTTGTAGTCGGTGCTGAAGCACTAGCATAATCATTATTAGTAACGTGTAGTGAACCAGCATTGCCGTTGTAGTATAACTCAACTTCATCTAAATTAAAGATATCAAATGGTCCGCATAGTTCTTTGACGTATACGTAGTTACCGTAGTTTGCTGTTACTATCTGATTTGGAAAGTAAACATTATCAGTGCCTTTTCTTATGTCTACTCTGTTTTTATCAGAGAATTCTACTCTGTAACCATATACGTAACCAAGACCTTTGTCTACTTCAAGCACTAAGTTATTTGCATTAGTTGTGTTAGCAGACACTGATAGTTCAAACGGATCTACAATGTAGTTGCCGCTCTCTTCATAAGTTCTTTTAGCCATCTCAGCACCAATTTTAGCGTATTGAGGATCGGTGTTGATGATAGCAGGTAAACCGTCTCTAAAGTTAACAATAGAGAAAAAGTTATTAGTATTTGATGTGGCTGAGTTTGTTGAAGTATTTTCACTGACTCTAGAAACTAATGCCGCAGATAGTTTTAATCTGCTAGCGCCAGGAGCATTAAAGTTTGGTGCACCAATAGCATTATCATAAAGATTTTCATCTGTATCAGCTGTAACTATTGATTCTACAAGTTCAAACCCAATGGCTTTATTTTGTGGATTTGCATCATACTTTGATACTATTGTAGTTTGAGGTGCTACTCTTACAAAGTAGCCACTCTTGAATATCACACCTTCATTAACTGATACAGCATATCCTTTACCAATGGGCGAGTAAGAAGCACTAGCTACAGTTACGTTAGCTACATTTGTATCTGTAGTTGTCCTAATGAATACATCTTCACCAGCATCAAAAGTTTTTTGTTGAACACCATTAGCATATAGAGCAGAGTTTAAGTATCTAATATAAACCGTGTTTAGGTCAGGATCATTTGCTTCTAGACCAGCAACAGAATTTATGATAATAGCTTGTAAATTAGCAACATTTACTAGCTTATTGCCGATGTAATCATTGACATTAATGACTGCGCCGCTAGTATCTAAATCTTGAAGCTTTATGTACTCATACTGTGAATCATATGATACTGTGCAACCTTCTACTATAGACCCGTCTTTGAATATATGTCGACCAAACTTATCTACTTGATCTTGTATTATGCTCTGGATTTGAGTGAGTTCTCTAGCCTGGACAGCCGTGCTTGGCTTGAAAAGGATCTTGTAATAATTGTCAGCTTGATCATAATCATCAAAATATGGAGCCGCGTTAAAATTAGTTTCTAAAGGCATTCTGTATAGACCCTTTGATTAGAACTTTAGTACTAGTCTGATTTCTTCTGTGCTATTTATTTCTCGAGTAACAACAGTGTTTGAAGTTTCCAAATACAATACTTTGCCTGTTTCTCTTACAAGATCCGGTATAGTTACTGATAATGGCACACCATTGGCGGCTGAGTTAGCACCTATAATTGTTTGGCTTGAGTTTGAGGATGAAAAGTTTACTGTTTTAGTTACATCACTTACTATAATTACTGTATGCACATTACCTACATTTGCAGAAGCTCCCAAACCATTACTCACATTAGAAGAAACAGTAAAAGCAGAAGTGTTTGAAACATTAGTTAACTTTAAGTAAGTACTATTTGCAAACGTAATCTTAGCATTTGCTGTATTTGCTAAATTATATAGATTATCACCTATAGTAAAAGAGCCAGTCAAGTTATTTATGACTAAATCTAAATCACTAAGGTCGCTTAAAATTCTTCCTCTAGCACCAGTGCCGGTTTGTATCACATATTCATCATCAATATAACTACCTGTGTTTGACGCAAGTGTTATTCTTGAAGTCTGATTGAACCTTTTACCAAATGTTGTTGAAAGATTTTTAGACTTATCAGAAGAACTAATGCTATTAATAGTCGCGTACGCGTTCGAGGACGTACTTATAACAAAACCATTAGCCATTTTACCACTAACCAAAGTCATATAGATTTCTGTATTAGATGAATTAGCACCAATGATAATAGTACCATTTGCACCATTTTCCTGTGTAGCTACATCATTAGCAAAAAATCTTAATACAGATACTGCAGTAACATTAGCTAATTTAGCAGATGAGTATCCATATATTGTAGACTGGGCATTAGCAGTATTTACAAATGCACCCTTAACATTTTTTAATTCTAATGTTGTAGAGTTACTAGTAGTAACTACACCAGCAGCATTTGAAGATCCCTGAACTACTATTTCACCATTAGTCCATCCACTTATATTATTTGTAGTCAGTCTTACTCTATCAAAATTAGTTAATGTAAAGTTTACGTTAGCAAACTTTGGATTTTTTATAATACCAAATTTTCTAGCAGTAACATTAGTAGGATAATACCAAGATTCATTTGATGCTGTATCAAACTTAACATCAATACTTACATATCTAGCACCAAGTTCATGAACTGGGTCAGCACCATGACCAAGTAGAGGTGATATGATAGCATTAGCTACCGCGTTAACAACATTAACTGCATTATTACCGTGAGAAGTATTAGCATATATCGTTACGTTAGCTTCTGTATAGTTATTACCGGCATTAATGACTGTGATCTTATTGATTGTGTTTCCTGTACCAACAGAAGTATTGACGGAAGCTACAGCTATAGCACCGTTACCATCACCAGTTATTTTTATAGTTGGTCCTATCTCGTACTCAACTACATCTTGTGATAGATTGATTATGTCATTGATTAAAGCTATGCCGGTATTAGTGGTACTGTCTTTAAAATCTACTCTTCTGCCGATCAAAAAAGTGCCATTCGGATTTTTTATAGTCACGTTTGGGTTGGTGTCTACTGACATAACATTAGCTGTAAGAAGTGAAGAAGCACCTCTTATTCTATTATTTGCTACCCAAGTACCGTTTACACCGGAAATAAAAATAGTAGTAGAGTTACTAAAAGCAACGGTACCATTAGCATTTAGAGAAGTATTAGAATAATCAAGAAGATCAACACGCTCACCAAGAATAAAAGATGCACCCACTACACTAGTATTAGCTATAGTTAGTTTTCTAGAATTAATATTACTGTTGCTGATAATGCCATTAGCATAAGTTGTGGTTATAGAAGATGGTTCTAGCACTGTATTCATTTTAAAAGTTGTGTTGCTAGTTAAAGTATTACTAAATGGATAATTAACTGTTATTGTAGTAGCATTGACTGTCATTATTCTTCTAATGTTAGTATTAGCATTATCGCCAATACGAATGAAATCATTATTAGAATAAGAAGTAGTTAGTGCAGTAGCTGTTGCATTAGTAGCTATAAAACTAGCCGGATATATTGTAGCAGTGGCTGTTTTACCCTGAAGAATGTGACCAGACTCAGTCAAACCTTTTGTCAGTTGTATTCTATTAGCATCATCTGTATTTGCTGAAAGACATAAAGCTATATGTGTAGCATTAGCAAATTGAACAAAATAAGTCGTATTACTACTCAACCCACCAATAGCAGTGTTACCAGAAGATACTGAGTACGTTATTTGGTCACCAACTACAAAAACATTAGCTGTGTAAAGTGCTATTACGTTATTTAAACCAGCTCCGACACCAGCAGTAACATCTGTATTAGCATTAAAAGTTTGTGCAGTCGGTGCTCCGACAACTACTGTTGGTATCGTAGCATAAGCATTACCTGAATTAGCTATGTTTATAGTTGTAATCTTGCCAGTCGAGTTAGCTTGTGCGTTAGCAGTCCCGCCCGTACCGGTAGCGCTTGTTATTGTAACAGTTGTGTTTGATGTATATCCAGTTCCATTAGTAAGCACGACTCCGACTGATAAACCACTAGAATTACTAGTATTTACTTGTATGGATGCTGTAGCTGTTCCGGTATCTGTTGTATCTCTTAGTGGTAAAATACTATTAAAGTTTACATTCTTATTAAATCTTGATACAGATATAGCAGATGTATTTGATGAATCTACTATAGCTGACACAGAAGTATCTGTCTGAACTACATTAGAGTTAGGATTTACATAACCAACTCTGTAAAGAAAATCAATATTGTCTATGACTTGTTCCATCTTTTCGCCAACTGCACCACCGCCAGCTATAAAAGAAGTGTTTACTAAATCATATCTTACATACAAGTCAATTGGGTCGGCTATTGTAGCTACTTTAGAAGTACCATTATAGCTAGAAATTTCTCTTACCTGACCAGAACCAAACCCAGTCTTTAAGTATATTGATGAGTTAGTATAGTAATTGTTAAAAGAAGAAGAATTAGAAGATATCTTAATGTTATTTCTATCTATGATAGCCTGTACTTGTCCAGTTTCATAAACATTGTAATTAGTGCCGCCATTAGGAATCTTTATAACATCTATTGTCC
>Ga0315902_10011695_pt1 | contig 11499 bp, 9 predicted proteins | sample LakEriMetagenome_9_FD_203523 | JGI IMG/M metagenome (GOLD analysis project Ga0315902, IMG submission 203523) | Freshwater fungal communities from buoy surface, Lake Erie, Ohio, United States - Buoy 12 MA117 | ecosystem: Environmental > Aquatic > Freshwater > Lake > Lake biofilm | place: USA... | reverse complement strand
CGTCAAAGCTTTGGGATAATGAAAGAACTTTAAATTAGACATTAAGAAACCAGTTCTTTGGCAAATACCTTATTAAACGCTTGTTCAAAATCCTCCTTGATGTCCTCGATGTGTTCGAGTCCAACTGAAACACGGAGAAGATTGGGCAACACACCTGAGGAAAGTTGTTCCTCTTCAGTCAGTTGCTGATGCGTTGTAGCCGAAGGCTGGATGATCAATGTTTTGGCATCACCAACATTGGCCAGATGACTGACGAGTTTCAGATTGTCAATCAGCTTTCCGGTATCTTCTTTTGATCCTTTTAGGGTAAAGGAAAGTACAGCACCAAATCCATTTTTCAGGTATTTATTGGCCAGGTTAAAATAGGTGCTGGTTTTCAACCCAGGGTAATTAACACTTTCTACACGAGGATGCTTCTCCAACCAATTAGCGAGCGCAAGTGCATTATCGACAGCACGCTTCACACGCAGGCTTAAAGTTTCTACGCCTTGCAGGAACAAGAAGGAATTAAATGGACTAACGGCAGGACCGAAATCACGAAGACCTTCCACCCGTGCACGAATAATAAACGCCACATTGGGCAAGCCAAGAGGATTGTTGTAACCGAATACATCCCAGAATTTCAATCCGTGATAACCTTCAGAAGGTTCAGTGAACTGAGGAAATTTTCCATTGCCCCAATTGTAATTACCTCCATCAATAACAACGCCACCAATAGAGGTTCCGTGACCACCAATCCATTTAGTGGTAGAAGCCACCACAACGTTAGCGCCGTGCTCCAGCGGCTTGAACAAGTAACCTGCGGCCCCAAACGTATTGTCAACAATAAGCGGGAGGTCATGCTTTTTAGCCAAAGCAGCGATGGCCTCAAAATCAGGAATATTAAAACCAGGGTTACCGATAGTTTCCAGGTAAAGCGCTTTGGTTTTGGAGTCAATCAGTTTTTCGAATTGCTCTGGTGTATCGCCCTCTGCAAACCGAGCCTCAATGCCAAGTCGCTTAAAGGCTACCTTAAACTGATTGTAAGTGCCCCCATAGAGAAATGAAGTGGACACAAAATTATCACCAGCCTGAAGAATGTTGTTGAGTGCTATGAATTGAGCAGCCTGCCCAGAGGCTACCACCAAAGCACCTACTCCGCCTTCCAATGCAGCGAGTCTTTTTTCAAGCACATCAGTTGTCGGGTTCATAATCCGAGTGTAGATATTACCAAATTCTTTCAGTGCGAAAAGATTAGCACCATGCTCGGCATTTTTGAAAACATACGAGGTGGTTTGGTAAATCGGCACAGCGCGTGAACCGGTTACAGGATCAGGTTCTTGTCCTGCGTGGAGTTGAAGGGTTTCGAATCGATAGTTTGACATAAAAAAGGGATTTAGTTTTTAGTTTTTAGTCTTTGGTTTTTGGTAATGGAAAAAGGCTTGACCTCTGCTGGAGGGCAGTGTTGCTTGATCGTGTGTAGGTTTCAGGATTTCAGCAACAACCGCTCAAAGTGCGGCGAATCATCATGCGCGTACACATGATGGTGCTGATGCAGCAAATCATTCGAGTCCCGTGGGGATCCGAGTGGAAGATGTTTGTGAAAATACTTTTCATTTTCTACCGGTTTATATTTTCCCTCCCGGACTATCCGGGTTTGGGATCAGGATTTAGCACCTTTTCCTTGTTGGGCCAGGTTGCTAGCGCTTCGTAGAGCCTGTCTCTCCGCGCTTCTTTATAAATCGTTTCAGCGATTCGCTGTTCGACTATGCTGATGCAAACGTATTGGTGAAGAATTCTCTTTGCAACAAAATCTGAAAAAAAATTTTCAACCAACAACTGTTAGTTGATGTAAACGTATAGCCGTTAGGAGTGATTTAAGTTCAATTTGGCAACGATAGAAGCAAAATCGAGTTGCTCCCAAGTATTACGAATGTCCGGCATCCGCAAAACTTCTTTCATAATGGTGAGTTGCTTTTGTCCCGTCTCGTACGCTACTGCATACGGAATATCATCACGGAACGTAACCATAGAATATTGAGGAATCCACTTGTCAGGGAATAACGCATGTAGTCGACCCTCAATTTTCTTTTGAAGAATAAAATCAGGATCATCAACCAAATCGCGCATCTCGATGAAGTTATTTAATGCCAATTGAGCAATGGCATCACCCGCTGGTTTACGCAGCTCCTGATATTTCAGCAACACCTTCGACCAGTCGTCTTGATAATCATCCAGCAGTTGATTGAGCACTCTGCAATCTTCAAAACCGGCATTCATTCCCTGACCGTAAAACGGAACAATAGCGTGCGCAGCATCGCCGATAAGCAGTGTGTGGTTCTTTACCCAAGGGAAACAACGCATAGTCACCAGCGAAGACGCAGGATTTTCTCTGAAATCCTGAAGTAGATCAGGCATGATCCCATATACGTCCGGGAAGGTTTTTTTGAAAAAACCATCTATAGCCTCATCGGAGTTCAGTTTCTCAAAAGAAACAGGACCTTCAAAGGGAAAAAATAAGGTACAGGTAAAACTGCAATCCGGGTTAGGCAAAGCAATCAACATGAAACTTTCGCGTGGCCAAATGTGCAGTGCCTTGGGATCTAACTGAAACGATCCATCCGCAGCAGGTGGAATGGTCAGCTCCTTGTACCCATGCTCGATGTAGCTTTGCGAAAATTCAAAACGATCACCGGCTTGCATGGCTTGTCGCACTGCCGAAAAAGCCCCATCGGCTCCGATTAATAAATCTGAGGTTTCCGTATGACTTTGGCCTTCTGTGTCGATCCAGGTAAAAGATGTTTGATTCAGATTAACCTGTCCCATCCGGGATTCAAAATGAATACGAACCCCTGCCGCTTCAGCCGCATCCATTAGGACAGCGTTCAAACCACTTCTGGAGATGGAATTGATATACTCTCCTTCCTTCCCATAAGGAAAAAAGGATTGGGTGCCTTCCAGCGGATGGACCTGACGGCCGTGCATTGGGATTGCTTTGGTACGCATCGCTTCCTCTAAGCCAACTTCCCGTAAAGCGCGAAGTCCTCGGTTGCTTAAGGCTAAATTAATGGAGCGACCTCCGTAACCTCCTTTTTTTCTGAAGTCAGCTCTGCGTTCAAAAATGGTAACGCGATAGCCACGTCGGGTGAGGTAAATAGCCAACAAAGAACCCACCAGTCCAGCCCCGGCGATGGAAATATTTTTTATTGTTTTCATTTCAAGGCAGCAAGGCGTAAATATCGCGCAAACTGGTAGACATCTTCAAAGGAATTGTAAAGCGGAACAGGAGCTGCACGAATCACATTAGGCTCGCGCCAATCCACAATAACTCCACGCTTTACCAATTCGGTAAATATTTCTTTACCCCTCTTTCCAAATAAAAGGGAAAGTTGACAACCCCGTTCAGCCGGATCTGCTGGTGTAATGATTTCGAAAAACGGAAACTCCCTTTTCAACTCACAAAGCAAAAATTCAAGGTAGCCAGTAAGCATTATGCTTTTCTTTCTAAGCTCCCCCATTGTAGTCTGATCAAAGATCTCCAGAGAAGCAAGCTGAGCAGCTCCGGCTAAAACAGGAAAATTGGAAAGCTGCCATCCGTCTGCTCCCTTCATGGGATGGAAATCTTTCTCCATTTTAAAACGAATCTTTTCATCATTTCCCCACCATCCTGAAAAACGGGGCAAGGAAAAATCCTGAGCATGCCGTTCATGAACAAAAATCCCGGCCAGTCCACCAGGACCAGAATTCAAATATTTATATCCACACCAAACGGCAAAATCTACCTGATCCTTATGAAGCTGAAGCGGCACGTTGCCTATGGCATGAGCGAGATCAAATCCTACTAACGAACCCACCGCATGTGCCGTACGGGTGATTTTACTCACATCAAACCATTGACCGGTATAGTATTGCACGCCACTGAATAAAACCAAAGCGGTTTCATCGCCGTGTTCACGAATGGTTTGCAGAATGTCCTGTGTGCGCAAAGTATGTTCACCCGTGCGCGGAGCAATTTCGATCAAAGCTGAAGCAGGATCAAAACCATGAAAGCGAATTTGAGATTCGACTGCGTAGCGATCAGATGGAAACGAAGATTGCTCCATGATGATCTTGAACCGGAGTGAACTTGGCCGATAAAAAGACACCATCATCAAATGCAGGTTGACGGTAAGCTGATTCATCGCCACCACTTCTGCCGGTCGGGCACCGACAATGCGTGCCAGTGATTTCCGGCTGAAATGATGGTAGTACAACCATGGACGCCTGGAATGCAGATGACCCTCTACTCCGAGCTTTGACCAGTCTTCCAGTTCTTCATCAACAAGCTTTTTAACACGCTTAGGCTGAAGACCAAGAGAGTTTCCGGTGAAGTATAGTTGTTTCTTTCCCTTAATGACAGGAAATAAAAAATCCTTTCGAAAACCTCTTAATGAATCGGAGCGATCCGCCTTTCGGGCGAAGTCGAGTGAATTTTCAAAAACCATTGATGTCAAACAAATCTCGGATCTGTTTCCATTACCGCACCACAACTTTTACAGGTGCGCAGTGTTTCAGAACCATAATATTCGCGGAAGCGCGGAATAAAATCTTTTTCAATATTATCTAAATGGAAACGGTACTCATGAAGTTTGTGGTTACACTTCTCACAGAACCACATCAGGCCATCCAAAACATCTTGCTCCGGACGCTTGCACTCGATCACCAATCCAACAGTTCCGGCAGGTCGCTCCGGACGGTGCGGCACACGTGCCGGAAGCAAAAACATCTCACCTTCATTGATGATAATTTCAACTGGCTGTCCCTCCTCTTGAATGGTAACTTTTATCGAGCCTTCCAGCTGATAAAATAACTCTTCAGTTTCATTGAAATGATAATCCTTCCGTGCATTCGGCCCTCCAACGATCATCACAATATAATCCCCGGCTTCTGCATATAGGTTTTTATTACCAACCGGAGGCTTCAACAGATCGCGGTTATCATTGATCCATTGCTTCAGATTAAAGGGTTTTCGTATAGCCATACATCAAAGTTTTAAACTATGTTAATCAGTGCGTTTGGATGATTTCTAAAAGGAAATCAAAGTTACTATACTTGTTGGTAATAAGCGACCTATTTTGGCGCCCTTCACTCTAGACAAATGGCTATGGATTTAAATCTTTCAGGGAAAAACGCCTTGGTGTGCGGAAGTACAGCCGGAATAGGCCTGGCAAGCGCCATCGAACTGGCTGTTCTGGGCGCAAGCATCACTCTACTTGGGCGTAATGAGGAAAAATTACAAAAAACCCTTCCCCTGCTCAGTACTGCAGCGGGTCAATACCACAGCTACCTGGTAGCCGACTTATCTGACCCGGCATCATTAAAAGATAAAATCGGCAGACAACTCTCCGAGACTACATTTCACATTCTAATCAACAACACAGGAGGACCCGCTCCCGGTCAAGCCATCGATGCAGACTTTGGTGATTTTCTCAATGCTTTTAAAATGCATCTCGGATCTTCACAAACCATTACCCAAATGGTTGTTCCGCAAATGAAAAGTTCAGGCTATGGCCGAATCATCAACATCATTTCTACTTCCGTAAAAATTCCACTGGCTGGACTTGGTGTATCCAATACCATTCGGGGCGCTATGGCCTCATGGGCCAAGACGCTCAGCCTGGAACTCGGACCTTTTGGTATCACCGTAAATAATGTATTGCCAGGTTCTACCATGACAGGGAGATTGGATGCACTCATCCGCAACAAAGCCGAAAAAGCAGGCAAGACCTACGAAAAAATTAAAGAAGAGATGATGGCCGAGGTTCCACTCCGCCGCATCTCTGAGCCTCATGAAGTAGCTGCTATGGTGGCGTTCCTTGCTTCGCCAGCAGCATCGTACGTGAGCGGTACCAGCATTCCCGTCGACGGCGGAAGAACAGGATCAATTTGATGGCATGGAAAGAATTCTCAATTACATCAATGGCAGACTTACCGAACCCGCATCGGGTAAGTTCATCCATAGTATCGATCCTTCAACAGGACAGAATTATGCCGAGGTTCCGGATTCGGGATCCTCAGACGTCCACCTGGCTGCTGAAGCTGCCGGATCTGCGCTGACTTTATGGTCAACCCTACCGGCGATGAGCAGGTGCCGCATCATGGAAAAAATAGCCGACTTGATTGATGAAAATCTGGAGGCACTGGCGAAAGCAGAATCGACTGATAATGGAAAACCGCTGAGCCTGGCCAGAGTTATGGACATTCCGCGGGCATCTGAAAATTTCAGATTTTTTGCGACAGCCGGAGTTCATCTCGCCTCTGAAGCACATCAGACCGGAAAGGATGCGATCAACTACACGCACAAATCACCAGTGGGCGTGGTGGGCTGTATCTCCCCATGGAATCTTCCACTGTATTTATTTACGTGGAAGATAGCACCTGCGCTTGCTGCCGGTTGCACCGTCGTTGCCAAGCCATCCGAGTTAACACCGATGACGGCATTTCTGCTGTCTAAACTTTGCATGCAAGCAGGTCTTCCACCAGGTGTGCTGAATATTGTACATGGTACTGGAGCAAGCTCTGGACAAGCCATCGTTGAGCACCCTCAGATTAAGGCGATATCGTTCACCGGAGGAACCACCACGGGAAAAAAGATTGCGGCTACCGCTGCACCATTGTTCAAAAAATTATCACTGGAGCTGGGTGGAAAAAATCCGAACATCATTTTTGCCGATTGCGACTTTGAACAAGCAGTTGCCACTTCAGTACGTTCAGCCTTTACGAACCAGGGTGAGATCTGCCTGTGTGGCTCGCGTATTTTGGTGGCGCGATCGATCTATCAGAAATTCTTAGATGCTTTTATTACCCGTGTACAAGAATTGAAGGTAGGAGACCCGCTCGAAGAAGGCACAAATCTGGGAGCACTAGTCTCCAAAGCACACCTGGAAAAAGTACTTGGCTATGTGAATCTTGCAAAACAGGAAGGCGGAACTGTAGTATCTGGCGGCCATGCTGTTCAATTGACAGGAAGATGTGCCGGAGGATATTTCATGGAGCCCACCGTGATCACCGGACTTTCCAACTCTTGCCGAACCAATCAGGAAGAAATCTTTGGTCCGGTTGTCACCATCATGCCCTTTGATTCGGAAGAGGAGGCTATCCAATATGCCAACGATTCTACCTATGGATTGGCAGCTACAATCTGGACTGAAAACCTTAAAAAAGCACATCGAGTGGCGGCAGAAGTAAAATGCGGAATCATTTGGGTGAATTGTTGGTTGCTCAGAGATCTGCGCACACCATTTGGAGGCATGAATCAAAGTGGTGTTGGACGTGAAGGCGGCTGGGAAGCGCTGAGGTTTTTCACCGAGCAGAAAAATATCTGCATTCGCCTTTAGTCAAATCAATACTGACCTGTGCTTAGCAATACCAGCGTACAAGCTTCAGTAGCTTCTACACCGTTTTGTTGAGCGAGAGATTCAAATTCAGGGTTTTCTGTTCCCGGATTGAAGATGATACGCCGTGGTTTAAGATTCAGTATATCTGAATACCAGTCCGACTGAAGATCCGGCCGAATGTACAGAGTTACGGTATCAACTTCTGAAAGTTCCATGAGTTGAGCCTGACTCAGAATTTTTTTTCCAAGGACCTCACCCTCTTTGATTCCCACTGGAATGAATTCATATCCGTGGGCCTTCAACATTCCTGCAGCCTGAAAGGCGACACGATCCGGATTAGGAGACGCTCCAATAATGACGGTCTTAAGAGACTGAGTATTCATGATTTTTTAATTTTTAAACCTATCGCTTCAGCTATTCGCTCACCATCCATGGCAGCTGAAACAATACCACCTGCAAAACCAGCGCCCTCACCACACGGAAATAATCCAGATATCTGAGGATGTTCCAGTGTTTCCGGATCACGAGGGATTCGTACCGGCGATGACGTTCGGCTTTCGACACCTACCACCACCGCCTCATTGGTGCGGTAGCCTTTCATCTTTTTTCCAAACTCCACAAACCCTCGGCGTAAGGCGTCATGAATAATGGAGGGCAAAACAGCACCCAAATCCGCTGCCGCAAGCCCAGGCTGATAAGAACAATCTGGAAAATCATTGGAAATCTTTCCTTGGATATAGTCCTCCATGCGTTGCGCAGGGGCCGCCTGACCTCCGGTTACACAGGCTTTTTTTTCAACTTCCTGTTGAAAATACAAACCAGCCAAGGGACCGTATTTCGCGTAAGGGAGAAAGTCTTCTTCACCAACAGAAACCACAATTCCAGAATTGGCAAAACGAGAATCCCTCCGCGATGGACTCATCCCGTTCACCACAACTTCTCCGGGTGCCGTGGCCGAGGGAACAATGAAACCACCGGGACACATACAGAACGAAAAGACTCCTCGCTCCTTTCCACCGACAGGTACTTGTTGAACGAGGGCATAAGGCGCAGCCGGAAGAAAAGGGCCGCGATCAACCGCACAATGATATTGAACCCGATCAATAAGTGTTTGAGGATGTTCGATGCGCACACCTAGTGCAAATGGTTTGGATTCAATCAAAATTTTCTTCTGATGGAGAAGATGAAAAATATCTCTGGCTGAGTGACCGGTGGCTAAAATAAGGTGTTGGGCATACAGTGTATCTCCATTCGAAGTCACTACTCCCTTAACTGTTGACGATTCAATCAGCAGGTCAGTTACCCGGGTTTGAAAATGAATGTGACCTCCACACCGAAGAATGGTCTCCCGCATAGCGGTAATGATACCCGGAAGTTTGTTGGTGCCAATATGCGGATGGGCATCAAATAATATTTCCTCACGAGCACCATGAACATGAAGAATTTCCAAAACCCTGCGGAGGTTTCCGCGCTTCACAGACCGGGTGTAGAGTTTGCCGTCTGAATACGTGCCTGCTCCACCTTCACCAAAACAATAATTGGAATCCGTGTTCACCACATCCTCCTTATTGATGGCCGCAATATCCCGTCGGCGTGCACGCACATCCTTTCCACGCTCCAGGATAATTGGCTTCAATCCAAAATCAATCAACCGCAAAGCAGCAAACAATCCGGCCGGACCGGCTCCGATGATGATGACTTCCGGCTTATTTCCAACATAAGGAAGATCGAGCGAATAACTAATGTCACGCTTTAAACCAACTTCACCTGAAAGTCGGACAAGAACTTTTCGGCCACGGGCATCAATCGACCTTTTCAGGGGAAGAAATTTCTGATCTTCACCAATGGCCAAACGCTTTCGCACAACCTCCTGAAGGATCGCCTCATCGAAAGCTTCTTCAGGCGCTAATGTTAGTTCAATGGTTTTAGAACCCGTCAATTACGATTGATTTTAGATTGATCAGGAACCATGAGTGAAAGCTGCTTTTCCCCACTCCTCTTTTTCCTGACTGGACCATAAAGAGGGGAAGAAAATGATCTTTTGAAAACGGGGAGGCAAATACTTTTGCCAATTGGTTCCGCCGGTAGCTTTAATGTCTTCGGGATCAAGCTTCAAATAACGACCGGCAGATTTAAGATGCGCCAACGGCCAATGGACATTGGCCAGTGCATCAAAAGCCCGGAGTTGCTCTTCGAGTTCTTTATTTCCTGAAAAATTCTTTTGGTAGAGTTGATTCAGATTGATGCTCACAAAGGATGCACCAAGTTCCTGAAACTGCCGAATATACTTTTCTTCAAACTGCCGAAGGGTTAATGTCTTGACTCCAGAAGACAGTTCGGTCGCTCCTTTGCGCCAGTATAACTTCTCAATCAGCTCCTGAGGACCCTTGCCGGTCATAGCAGAGCGTTCATCAATAGCCACTAGATTGATCAGGTCGGTAGACATAAGTTCAATCTGGCGGTACTGTGCCGATTGAAATCCACTGGCCGGCAACAACGCCATCCGAAATTTTAAAAACTGCTCTTTCTCCAAACCATCTACCATGATGGTAAATGAATTGACGAGGTTATTAAAATAATTAACGACGCGTTTAATCCGGGTAATAAAAAAATCAGCTGTGAGGTCCTGAAAGGAAGTGATCTGGCGCAATTCGTGAATGACCAGATTAAAATAAAGTTCAGTTATCTGATGGTAGACAATAAACACCCTTTCATCAGGAAAGCTAGTCTTCGGGTTTTGAAGACTTAGCAGGGTATCCAGATGGATATAATCCCAATAGGTCAGGTAATCGGAGTAGAGCAGACCATCCAAATAGGAGGAAAGATCCTGACCCATAATCTCATATTTCTGCTCCAGCTTGCGCACTATCTCCTCATATCCCGGATTTGATTTTTTGCTCTCCATGGCCAGGTTGGTTTTGACCCCTACATTTTCCGTAAATTTGCCCGTTTCCTGTCAATAACCCAAAATCACCATGGTGAGCAACTCAAAAGGCCAAAAATCATTGAAGCAAGACCTGTTCGAGCATCCTGATTTCTACGCAATCGATGATCTGTTCACCGAAGAGCACCGTCTGGTGCGAAGCGCTGTAAGGGACTTCGTAAAAAAGGAAATCAGTCCATACATCGAAGACTGGGCTCAACAGGCTCACTTCCCTTATGAGATCGTCAAAAAATTCGGCGAAATCGGAGCCTTTGGTCCAACCATACCTCAAACGTATGGCGGAGGCGGCATGGACTATATTTCTTATGGTCTTATCATGCAGGAAATTGAACGCGGCGATTCCGGTATGCGCTCGACCGCATCCGTTCAAGGATCACTTGTCATGTACCCGATTTACAAGTTTGGTTCAGAAGAGCAACGGAAAAAGTATTTGCCAAAGCTGGCCTCCGGAGAATGGCTGGGATGTTTTGGTTTGACCGAGCCTGATTTTGGCAGCAATCCCAGCGGAATGGTTACCAACTTCAAAGATATGGGTGACCACTATCTGCTCAATGGTGCTAAAATGTGGATATCCAATTCTCCCAAAGCAGACGTAGCCGTTGTTTGGGCTAAAAATGAAGAGGGCAGAATTCATGGTTTGATCGTCGAGCGTGGAATGGAAGGATTCTCTACTCCGGAAACGCACGGTAAGTGGTCGTTGCGCGCCAGCGCGACCGGCGAACTGGTTTTCGATAACGTAAAAGTTCCAAAGGGAAATTTACTGCCTGGCAAAAGCGGATTGGGTGCGCCGATGATGTGTCTTGATTCCGCTCGTTACGGTATTGCCTGGGGCGCTATCGGAGCAGCCATGGATTGTTATGATTCCTCTAGGAGATACGCCACAGAGCGCATTCAATTTGGAAAACCCATCGCCTCCTTTCAGTTGATTCAAAAGAAATTGGCTGAGATGCTTACAGAGATTACCAAAGCTCAACTGGTGAATTGGCGTTTAGGCACATTAATGAATGAAGGGAAAGCGACAACCGCACAGATTTCCTTAGCCAAAAGAAATAACGTGCAGGTAGCACTGGAGATCGCACGTGAGGCCAGACAGATCCATGGTGGAATGGGCATTACCGGAGAGTATCCCATTATGCGCCATATGGCTAATCTAGAATCGGTTGTAACCTACGAAGGCACTCACGACATTCACTTGCTAAT
>Ga0315902_10011694_pt1 | contig 11499 bp, 12 predicted proteins | sample LakEriMetagenome_9_FD_203523 | JGI IMG/M metagenome (GOLD analysis project Ga0315902, IMG submission 203523) | Freshwater fungal communities from buoy surface, Lake Erie, Ohio, United States - Buoy 12 MA117 | ecosystem: Environmental > Aquatic > Freshwater > Lake > Lake biofilm | place: USA... | reverse complement strand
TCACCAGAGCCAACAAGGGCTAGTGAGCCATGATTTTTCATCTTGGCTAAATACTACCTTTCTTATCTTTACTACTGGTTTGATCACAATTGTTGGGATAGGGTTAAACAATGTCCTATCAGGTAGATCAAGTTCGCAAAGATTTTCCATCCTTAAACTCAGGTATCGCCTACTTTGATGGCCCAGGTGGTACCCAAACGCCACAGCTTGTTGGAGATGCAATTGCAAAGGCGATTGTTCAGCCATTATCAAACCGAGGAACAACCACTATCTCTGAGCAAAATGCGGAGGATTGTGTAATTGGTTACCGAAATGCAGTTGCTGATCTATTAAATTGTGATCCAAAGGGTGTGGTCTATGGCAGAAGTTGGACCCAATTAACCTATGACTTTTCTAGAACTTTAGCTAAAAGCTGGAGTGCTGGGGATGAAATAATTGTTTCGCAATTAGATCATGATTCAAATATTAGGCCCTGGGTGCAGGCAGCGGATGCAAAGGGTGTAACTGTTAAGTGGGCGAAGGTAAATACCCAAACCGGTGAGTTGGATACCAAATCTGTAACTGATTTACTAAGTAATAAGACAAGATTTGTGGCAGTAACTGGTGCTTCAAATACCTTGGGTACAAAACCTGATATCAAAGCAATTGGAAGTGCGGTTAAAGCAAATGGCTCACTTTTTTTAGTAGATGGTGTGCATCTAACCCCCCATACGGTAATTGATTTTAAAAATCTTCCAATAGATTTTTATGGATTTTCCTCATACAAACTTCTTGGCCCACACTGCGCCTCATTTGTAGCAGATCCCTCCCTTCTTGAAACATTAAGTAATGACAAATTACTCCCCTCCACCATGGTGGTGCCGGAGCGATTTGAGTTTGGCACCTTGCCATATGAGTTAATGGCAGGGGTAAGTGCTGCGATTGATTATGTAGCTGGCCTAGATAAATCAGCAGCAGGTAGCAGACGAGAGCGGTTAGTAAGCTCACTAAATGCATTAGAGGAGTATGAACAATCACTCTTTGATTACCTTTTAGCTGGACTTACAAAATTACCTGGCATAACTATCTACTCAAAGGCGAAAAATCACACACCAACTGCCTACTTTAATTTAAAGGATGTGGTGGCAGCAGAGCTTTATAAATTTATGGCAGGTAAAAAGATAAATCTGCCAGCCCATAACTTCTACGCACTTGAGGTTTCCCGTGCCCTTGGCTTAGGAGATTCTGGCGCAATCAGAGCAGGACTTGCTCCTTACACAAATAAGGATGATGTTGATCGGCTTATATCTGGATTAGAAGAGTATCTAGCTAAGAAGTAAATTTTGATGGCGATTACAAATACCGACCGCACCTCTTACTTTCCGTTGATTGAAAAACGATACGGCGAGAAGATGAGTTATTGGCATGCGGTAATGAAAAAGCTTGAGGGTAAAAAGTATCCAGAGCAAATTGCCCATTTGAAAGATAATTACGGCTTCTCTCAAGCCCACGCCAATGCTTTGGTTATGTACTCAAGGGGTTCAAAATCTGCTGCTAGATTTTCATCAACTGCTGATTACTACAAATCATTAGATCCAAAGCAGGCTAAGTTAATCAAAAAAATCTTTGCTGCGATTAAGAAGAAGCATCCAAAGTTGAAATTAGTAATAGCCTGGAATCAGCCGATGTTAAAAAATGGTGATCATTATGTATTTGGCGTATCCTCATCAAAAAATCACATCTCAATCGCACCTTGGAGTGAGAAGGTCTTAAAAAAGTTTGCCCCTCACTTTAAGCAGTATCGAGTAACAAAAAAGACAATTGCTCTGCCAAATGATTGGCCGGTTGATGCAAAAGTTCTCTGCGATATGGTTAAAGCTACTATGGCTGAAAAATCAATCTAATTTATAGATCTGACCGCTCTGCTTTCCTAAGATTGATTTAACGTAGGCATCTGCTACAGATTGTGCGCTCACCTGGTGGTAGCCAGCAAACTTTGTATGATAACTAGTAGCCTCAATTAAAACATTTGGGCTGACAGTATTTATCCGCAATCCACGTGGCAGATCAATTGCTGCAGCTAAGGTGAAGGATTCAACTGCGCCATTTGCTAAGGCAGCAGCTGAGGCAGCTGGAATTGGATCTCTTGCTAATACCCCAGTCATTAAGGTAAATGAGCCACCATCATTTAAGTAATCAATACCTGCTCGAACCAACTCAACCTGACCAAGTGCTTTATCTTTAAAACTAATCAAATACTCATCATAGGAGATCTCAGTAACTGGCTTAAAGACCACCTTGCCAACACATGATGCAACTGCATCAACCTTTCCTACCTTTTCATACATCGCCTTGATTGAGGCAGGATCTTTAACATCAACTTTGATATCAGTAGTTCTAGATACTCCAACTACTGTGCCGTATTTGCTTAATGTCTTTGCAACATATGAACCAATTAATCCAGTTGAACCCACCACAATAAACTTCATCAAATACCACCCCTGTTAATAATGCCGATGAACAAATCATAGGCCAGCATTTGAACTCACCTGTCTCCTAACTGGTTAGGATAGGAAGATGATTGAGGTGATCTCAGCCCACGCCGAAGGTGAGGTTGGGGATGTAATCATTGGTGGGGTTGATGCGATCCCAGGTAAAACTATCTGGGAGCAATCTAGATTTATCGCAAATGATCAATCACTTCGAAAATTTATTTTAAATGAACCCCGTGGTGGAGTTTTTCGCCATGTAAATCTACTTGTACCACCAACAGATCCTGCCGCTGCAGTTGCATTTATCATCATGGAGCCAGAGGACACTCCCCCAATGTCTGGATCAAACTCAATCTGTGTTGCAACTGTTGTATTAGAGCGTGGCATCGTAAAGATGGTTGAGCCAATTACTAACTTGGTTATGCAAGCACCAGGTGGACTTGTTTATGTAACTGCCCACTGTAAAGCTGGCAAAGTGACCAAAGTAGTTGTAAAAAATATTGCATCATTTGCTGGGCAATTAAATGCTCGCCTTGAAGTTGATGGTTTGGGCAGTATTGAGGTTGATACCGCATTTGGTGGCGATAGCTTTGTAATTGCAGATGCAAAAAAGTTAGGGTTTGAAATAAAAGCAGATGAGGCAGCAGATTTAGCCAAGGTGGGAATGAGGATCACAGCTGCTGCTAATGAGCAATTGCAGTTTGAACATCCAACAAACCCTGATTGGCGACACTTTTCCTTTACCCAACTCGCACTTCCCATCTTTTATGAAGATGGGGTGGCAATTAGTAAAAATGCAGTGGCAATTCAACCCGGCAAAATAGATCGCTCACCAACTGGTACTGGTTGCTCAGCTAGATTAGCTGTTCTTCACAAACGGGGAGTTTTAAAACTTAATGATCTAATGATTGGCAGATCAATTATTGACTCCCAATTTGAGTGCAAGATTGAAGAGGAAATTAAAATTGGTGATCGATTAGGGATAATTCCCTCTATTGCAGGCCAAGCTTGGATTACTGGAGAACATAAACACACCTTGGATCCAACTGATCCATACCCACTTGGCTATAAGTTAAGTGATACCTGGCCAAATAAGCTCTAACCTACTGATACTTTAGTAATCACACCTTTTGTAATAAATAGATCTACTCGATCGGTTCGATAATCTCTCGTTAATGGGAAGAATTGGCCATCCTCCTCCGCCACCCTTGTGATTCCGCCAAGAGATTGGATGCAGGAGATTGCATTTTGTTTTTTCATACCAATCAAAGTTGCAGCTTGCGCATTGGTTATCTCAGTTTCATTAGCTATCTCTTTAGGTGGACAAATAGCTGGTTGATAAACCTCACCCGGCTCCTCTTTACTTCCAGTAGATACGGTAATTCCAGCTCTACCCTTTGATCTTATAGAAAACTCATAAATTCCAGCTTTAGCAGTTTGAGAAAACCTTGATAAGAAAAGGTAATTAGTTCTGCCATACCTCTCATAAAACTTAGTGCGCTCAGTAAATTTTATTACCTGCTTTGTCCCATCTGGTGCAGTAATTGTTACAACCGGTAATTTACTAGTAGCTAATCTATTCTCTGGAGCGCGATCAATTATCAAGTACTCAAAATTTAATAACTCATCCTCCTTTAATGAGATTCGAAATCCTCGCTCTTGATTTGCTCTTGTGAAATCAACTCGCATGGCAAAGGAGATGGTGCCATCGACCATTATTGGACCAGCCTTTGCTGAGGTGTGAGCGCTTGTAATAGCAACTGGTTGGTGGGCAGATGCTGATGGCATTACCAGCAGTAATGCTGCTACCAATAAAGTGATCCGACCCATAATGTGATTAAACCACACCTAGATCTGAAATTGCTGTGGAAAAAGAAAACCAACCCAGCACAGTGGCTGGGTTGGTTTTGATCAAGAGTTATTACTTAATCTCAATTGATCTTGGCTTTTTCTCCTCTGGTAGATCGCGCTCTAGCTCAATATTTAGAATGCCATCCCTTAGCTCAGATCCGATCACCTTTACATGATCTTCTAAGGCAAAGCTTTGTCTAAATTGGCGTGCTGCGATTCCCTTATATAGGTAGTTGCTGCCTTGATTATCGGTAGCTGCTTGTTGGGAGCCTTCAATTGTTAGCTGGTTGTTATGCAGCTCAATCTTTAGATCCTTCTTGCTAAAGCCAGCAACTGCCATCTCAATCTGGTAGCGATCATTTCCTACCTGCTTAATGTTGTATGGCGGAAATGAGGTATTTCTCCCCATTAGCGCATTGCTCATCTCATCTAGTAGTCGCATTGGTCGATCAAATCCAACCGCCCAGCTCTCTAGATTTGGAAAGAAGTTAGCTAGTGATAACCCAGTATCTTGGTAATCACGCTTTGTTAATGTACTCATCTATTTCTCCTTAATAGTTAAGCGAGAAGTTTTCCTTTCGCAAGATCCCCACTTAGCGGAATCTCACCCCCAATAACCAAGGGGGGTATTTGGCTTATTCCCATCTATTTGCCCCTTGCGGCATGCGGGCATACGGAAAAATCTTAAAAAATTCTTAAAATTTTCTATTGCCCCACCTAAGTTGCCAGCGTAGGTTTGCTGGCATGTATCAACATGGTGTGAAGCAGACCCTCAAGGCTGGCAGCTTGGTCTTTGGCATCTCAGCGATTTTTTTAATTATCGCACCGGCACAATTTTTAGATCTTCTTGAGTTGGAAAGTAATGATCAAATGGTTTGGGCGATGCGGATGATTGGAATAACTTTATTTGCCCTTGCTGGAAATATGTGGCAAAACTCCAAATTAAATAACAATCAAGCAGCTCTTAAGTTTGTGGGCCGAGTGATGGTTGTATCAGCTGCTGCTCTAGGCTTATTGACCATATTTATTCCAGCAAATTTAAGCCCATTTGCGATTGGATATGCATTAATTGGCTTAATTTTTGCCATCTCATACCTAGTAAACCTATTTAAAGGCTCTAATTAACCCCTACCGCCTACCATTGGCCTGTGCGGGCAAAGATTAAAAATGGCTTTAAGCCAAAGGTTTGTGTTACCTGCAAATTAGAGTTTGAGTGGCGAAAAAAGTGGGCAAAAAATTGGGAGAATGTTAAGTACTGCTCTAAAAAATGTGGTGGTAAGTGAAGCGAATTATCTATGTCAGCCATGATCAATTAAATGCCGGCTATGGGGCGTTAAAAGGGGCGAATCCAAAAGATGATCTAATTGTTTTGGTGGAGAGTAAGCGAATGCTCACCCCAGAGTTTGGTAGCAAGGTGCGGCTCTACTTTTTACTATCTTGTGCTGCTCACTTTGTTAAATCATTACAAGATGATGGTTACACAGTTATCTATCAAAGAGCTGCCACCACAGTTGATGGCTTAAAAGAGGTTTTAAAAAAGTATCCAAAGCTGCCAATTATTGCTGCCACACCTAGCTCATTTAGATTAAAACAATCACTTTCTGATTTTGGCGTTACCTTTGTTGAAAATGATTTCTTCTTAACTCCTACAAAGCTCTTTACCCAGTGGGCAGGATCGCAAAAGAGTTACTTAATGGAGTCTTTTTATCGCGCTCAGCGTATTAGATTAAATATCTTAGTTGAAAATGGTAAGCCAGTTGGTGGTGCTTGGAACTTTGATAAGGAGAACCGCTCACCACTTCCCAAAGGATATAAATTTCCACCCTATCTGCAACATAAAGCTGATGAGATTGATAACCAGATTGCAAAAGAGTTAGGGATCAAACCAGTAACTGATTTTGCTACCTCAAGGGCTGGGGCAAAGCGGGTATTAAAAAACTTCCTAGATAACCACTTTGCACACTTTGGCCCATATGAGGATGCGATGACAGTTGATAACTGGTCACTTCATCACTCACTTCTTAGTCCATATCTAAATAATGGGTTGCTTCACCCCTCTGAGGTTATTGATGCAGCAGTTAAAAGATTTGAAAAGGGGGATATTCCAATCGCATCTGCTGAAGGGTTTATCAGGCAGATTATTGGCTGGCGTGAGTATGTAAATGGGATGTATTGGCACCTAGGTCAAGATTACAAAGAGTTAAATAACCTAAACGCAAAGCGCAAATTACTTCCACTATTTGAGGATGCAGATAAGACAAAGATGAATTGCATCAAAAGTAATCTAGAAGATATCAACAGTAGAGGGTGGGTTCACCATATTCCCCGGCTTATGTTGCTTAGTAATTTAGCTCTAATCACTGGCACAAACCCTCAAGAGTTTTTATCTTGGATGCGGCGGGTATTTATTGATGCCACCGATTGGGTAATGGTGCCAAATGTAATTGGCATGGGAGTCCACGCAGATAATGGTCTGATGATGACCAAGCCATATGCAGCAGGGGGTGCTTATATTTCAAAGATGAGTAATTACTGCAAAGGGTGCGTTTATGATCCAAAGCTTAGAACTGGCGATTCCGCCTGCCCTTTCACCACCTTGTATTGGGATTTTTTGGATCAAAATCAGGAGGAGTTTGCGGGAAATCATCGGATGGCCCAGCAGTTGTTTGGCATTAAAAGATTAAAGGATATGCCAGAGGTTAAAAAGCGGGCGAAAGAGGTGCTTGCTGGATTAGATAAGGGGCTAATCTAATCATTATGAAATCACTACTTTCAGTAACTGGTGTAGTAATTGTCTTTGTCTATGCAATTGGATCTGGTCTTTGGGTTAACACAGGTGATAATTGGTATCGCCTACTTAATCAACCATCTTGGCAGCCACCTGATTTTATCTTTGGTCTTATCTGGCCCTATAACTTTGTAATTTTAGGATTTGCCTCAGTTGCAGTTGCCAACAAATTAAGCACCGCAAATGCAATTGTTTACCTTTCAATCTTTGCACTCTCAGTAGCAGCAGCTCTCACCTGGGCGTATCAGTTCTACCGGCCACATAACTTATACGCCGCCTCAATTGCACTTGCAGTAGTTGCCATACTTACCCTGCCGATGCTCTTCTTTATCTACCAAGCATCTGTGCCGCTGTTTTTTGCCACAACTATCTACCAACTGTGGGTAATAACCGCTACCTACCTAAGTTTTACCTACGCTAGGTTAAATTAAAGCTTTTCTCGGTGGGCAGCCTTTGATAAAAAGATTGCAAAGACAAGGGCGATAACAACTAGGGCATTTAAACCTAACTCATATAGGGCACGCCTGAAGGCCTCATCTGTTTTTTGCGCGGTTAAGGTGAGGGATGCACCAACCGTTAAAATATGACGAACTGCGGCGATTACCCCAATAATTAAGAACTTATCTAATTGATAAACACCATCGGTAAACCGTGAGATAACAGTTCGTAGGATCTCTAAGATAATGACAATAAATAAAATGTCATTAACACCTTGAATCATCCCATTTGGAAAGAAGGGTGTGGTTTGGATTAATCTCTTAATTGAGTAGTAAAAAGCCCCTAAGCCAATTACAAATAGGGATAGCGCCAAGATAGCGTGAAATACATCCTCAACTAAGTCAACATACTTAATTGGAATTATTGATGTTTCAATATGTTTCTTATCTGTGTTATTAGCCATGATCAAATATAGATCCATCGCTATAGCTCTATGTAGCTGCCACGCTTGGCAGCGAAGATTAAACTCTTATCAAACGAGAAAGTATGCGCACTAACAATGATGAGCGATGGCTTGCTACCCAACGGTAGCCCCATCTGCCAATTGGCCCTGAGGCGCTCAATACCATTGCCAAAACTTTATTTCCCCGCTTTTTTAGCAGCAGCGCCACTGCATCAGCGCCTTCATACTGGCTTTGACCATCAATTACATACACCGCCTTGGCACATTGGGTGGCGGTTAAACCAAAGATTGCTAGATCACTATCTTGGTAGGTGATTGCATCAATTGGTAATTGTTTTTTAACCCAGGTGATTGATCTTTTGCATAGCTCACATTGACCATCATAGATAACAATTAATTTGTTCATTTTAAAATCTTAAGTTGCAACTTGTGCAATTACTACTCGGCGAAATCTCCGCCACGGCCAGTGCTCTTTCCCTTAGGTTTTTTTGGCCGCTCATATACATAGACAAACACCCCTAGAGTAATAACTAGGGGTGCTAGCCAGATAAGTAGGTTGTTCAATTACATCCCAAAGATTGCCATATATGCAAATACAAATACTGCAATATCAGCAACCACAATTAATGCAGCTGTTAATGAGACAAAGTTCTTAGAACCAGCGATTTTCTTCGCTAATGGACCAATCTTTGCCACCTTTGATAGCTCCTCACAGATTGATTCACCCTCACGGATAGCTGCATATTGGTTTATGGTGGTCAAAATTCCGGTGACAGCAATTACTACTAATGCAAAATACTTAGCGCTATCTGTTGCCTTATCAAAGTAACCCAGGGTAGATAAAACAAAGGCAGCGATTAGTACTAGCACTGGCTGCATTTGGGCGGTGATTATCTGCGAACGGGTCTTATGCCAAAGCTTGATTAGATCCTTCTCACTCATTTACTTCTCCATCTGTTATCCAGAATCTAGGTGATCTGGGATACGATAATTTTAACGTCAATGTGATGGATTTTAATGGTTCAATCGCTGCAATTTGAGCAAATTTCTAGTTAATTACCCAATTATCTATTCATTCCTACAACTAAGGAACATTTTGAATTATTAAACTACCTTGCCTATTAAGAATCTGATCTGATACCCATTTCTCATATAACTGCTCAAGTGGCCAAGCAGCAGATGCTCTAATTGATACTCCCCTAGCCCCAGTTCTTCTAACTACACCCTTTGCCAAGATTAAGTTATTTGCCTTAATAATATGGGCATAACTTTGTTGGGTATCTTCAAAAAAGGTTAGATCACTACAGCCAAAACCATCATCTAGGGTTAGAAATAAAACCCGTTTACCACTTCTAATTGGTGGTGATTGCAGCGCTACCTTTACCCCAACAACTAACACCTCTTGATTAGATCTGACCCTTATTAGATCACTTGATTTACAAACCTTAAGAGCATCTAAAAATGGGGCGTACTGTTTAAGTAGGTGCTCAGTAATATCTAAACCTAGATTTTCTAACTCACTACTAATTTGCTCACTTTTTGTAATATCAGGAAGCCCTAAGCTATCTATCTCACCCGGAGATAAGGCAAGGGATAATTGACCAGCATCTGCTTTGCCAGCATTTAATTGTTTTAACTCCTGCAGATGAATATAAAGATCTCGCCTATTTAATTTACTCTCCTTGCCAATGCCATGAAGTAGATCAAAGGCGCCAATCTCAACTAATACCTGGGTAGTTGGCCAGTGCGCACCAGAGCGATAGGTGAAATCAGCTAGATCGGTATAAGGGCGGTTGGCAATTATTGATTTAATCTCACCAGTAGATATGCCAGCAATATCTGATAGGGAAACTCTAATTCCATAACCAGAGGCATCTGGCAGAGTTAACCTCTCACCGCTGCTTTTAGTATCTGGTGCGGTGTATAGGTAGCTCTCTTTTTCACCTGCTGCTACCTTCTCAACTCGATAACCTATATCTGATTTATTAATATCAACTGGCAAGATCTTTATCCCCCACTGCCTAGCCTCATCAATTATCAATCGCTTTGGATACATCCCAGGTTCATGAGTTAAAACTGCCGCTAAAAAAGCTGCGGTGTGATGGGTCTTTAAATACGCTGATTGATAGGTAGTCATGGCAAAGGCAGATGCATGTGCTTTACAAAAACCAAAGGAGGCAAAATCTCGCAAGATCTGCCAGGTGTAATCAACTACTGATTTTGAGTAACCACACTTTGCTGCTCGCTGGTAAAACCAATCACAAACCTGCTGCATCCCCTCTTTGCTGCCTAAATTTCTGCGCATCTGATCGGCTGCGCCAAAGGTGGAGCCAGTTAACTTGGCAATTATTTCAATTACCTGCTCATGAAAGACCACTACTCCTTTGGTTTGCGCAAGAATTGGCGCTAAATCATCATGAATTAGATTTGCCTTAATCACACCAGATCTAGCATTTAAAAAGGGTGTGATCATCTCAGATTTAATTGGACCTGGGCGAAAGAGTGAGATACCAATAACTAGATCATTAAATTGATCAGGAACTAACTTGCCAACTAACTCCCGCTGTCCTGGGCTTTCAACCTGAAATAAACCTAGCGTTCTAGTGGATTTAATTAGATCAAAGGTTAACTTGTCATCTAAGGCAATCTTGTTGATATCTAAGCTCTCATCCTCAACTGATTTAATCTCATTTAAGGTGTAGGCGATTGCAGATTGCATTCGCACCCCCAATACATCTAACTTTAAAAAGCCGAGAGCTTCCACATCATCCTTATCAAAGGAGAGCATTGGGTAATTACTTTGGTTAATTAAGATGGGTGAAAAATCTAGTAATCGATCATCTGAGATCACCACCGCACATGGATGCATCGATAGATGACGGGGTAGCTTATCTAGCCGCATTGCTAAGTTAATTGTGGCTTTAATTAATGGGGAGGAAAGATCTAATCGCTTTAACTCAGGTAGTTGCTTGATTGCATTACCAATATTTCTAGCGCTGCAGTGGGGCATAGATTTTGCTAGTAGATCAATCTGGCTTCGATCTGCCCCTAACGCATTTCCAGCATCTCTAATTGCATGGCGAGCGCGGTATCGCTCCACCATTGCAACTGTGGCACATCTGCCTTGATTGCCCACCTTTGCCCAATTGCTATCACCATACCTTTTAAAGATTAGGTCATAGATCTCATACCTTCGATCTGACTCAACATCAATATCAATATCTGGTAACTCATTTCGCTCTAACGAACAAAACCGCTCCATCAGTAAGCCATTACTAATTGGATCAACCTCAGAGATACCAAGTAGATGACAGGTTAGCGATCCCGCCGCACTTCCCCGGGCGGCAACTCTTATGCCAAGTGATCTTGCGGAATCAACAATCCCAGCTACGGTAAGAAAGTAGGAGGTAAAACCTAATTGCCCAATTGTGTTTATCTCTTGCGCTAATCTGCTAGCTGCACTCTTTCTTAAATCAGCTTGGTAGTAG
>Ga0315902_10011693_pt1 | contig 11500 bp, 8 predicted proteins | sample LakEriMetagenome_9_FD_203523 | JGI IMG/M metagenome (GOLD analysis project Ga0315902, IMG submission 203523) | Freshwater fungal communities from buoy surface, Lake Erie, Ohio, United States - Buoy 12 MA117 | ecosystem: Environmental > Aquatic > Freshwater > Lake > Lake biofilm | place: USA... | reverse complement strand
GGGATTTTCTTAATGGTTCGACAATACGATCGATGTCACCTGCACCGATCGTCAAAATAGCACCTTGTCTGTATTTCGACAAATGTGTCACAGCTTCGCTGGGCTGCATTAATTTCTTGTCCTTCACGGTGACCTTTTCAAGCAAATGCTCACTGGTTACTCCGGGTATAGGTTCTTCGCGAGCTGGGTAGATTGGTAAAAGGATCACTTCATCAAGTTTGGAGAGCTCTTCAGCAAAACCGTCATAGAAGTCCCTCGTCCTTGAGAAAAGATGCGGCTGAAAAACACCTGTTATCTTCTTATCCGGATAGAGCAACCGCACAGAGGAAACTAATGCGCGGATTTCTGTCGGATGATGGGCGTAATCGTCAATATAAACGAGATCTTTCGTTCTGATCTGGTATTCAAACCGACGCTTCACTCCTTTGAAGTTCTTAAGACCGATTCTGATCTCTTCATTCGTTACTCCAATGAATTGAGCAAGCGCGATACACGCCAGTGCATTTTCGGCATTGTGAATGCCCGGAATTCCTAATTCAACATCTGTCATCAGGCCACTTGGAGTTCGGACATCGAAAAGAAACCGGCCATCCTGAAAACGTAGTCCAAATGCAGAAAAATCAGCAGTCGGAGAATCTATCGCATAACTCACCGTTCGTGCGGTAGAATTTACTTGAAGCCCCTCTTTCTTGACAAGATAACCGTATGGGGCGATCAAAGCTGCATATTTTTGAAAACCTTCAAGGAAGATCTTTTCATCGCCATAAATATCCAGGTGATCAGGATCTGTGGATGTAATGATCGATGCATATGGGGTTAGCTTCAGAAAGGACCTGTCAAACTCATCGGCCTCAATAACGGTAAATTCTGATTCCTTACCGATAACCAGATTTGAGTTGAAGTTCGAAGCGATTCCACCGAGAAAAGCATTGCATTTGAGGTGCGAACTGTGTAGGATGTATGCAAGCATTGAACTGGTTGTCGTCTTACCATGCGTTCCTGCTACACCAAGGCCTTTTGACTGTCGGGTAAGCAGTCCAAGAACCTCTGATCGCTTGAATAAATATTCAGTTGAACCCTTGAAGAAATTAAGTTCTCCATGATCTTTTGGAATAGCTGGCGTGTAGATAACCAATGTCTTTTCGATGTCTTTGAACGGCGCAGGAATTTGATGACCAAGGTCTTCAAAATGGATATCAATTTCCTCTTTTTGAAGTTCTTCCGTCAAAGTAGTTGGTGTTTTGTCATAACCCGCTACTCTCCATCCGATCGATTTGAAATACCTGGCCAGTGCAGACATACCGATCCCACCGATGCCTATGAAATATGCCCGGTCAAATTGCGCTAATTGGATACTGTCCAGTCTTTCCATCAGATGGCTCTTGCTATATTCTCAAGTTCGTTCACAATATGCGAGGTTGCAGCCGGTTTTGCTAGTTTAGCGATTTCAACGGCTAATATTTTCCTCTTCTCCTCATTCTCAAAAAGCTCCAAGACCTCTGGTATCAGTTCTTCTTTGGCGACATTATCTCTAACTAGAATCGCCGCATTCTGCCTGACCAGGGCCATTGCGTTGTGCGTTTGATGATCCTCCGCAACATTCGGTGAAGGAACTAGGATCACCGGTTTGCCGATCAAACATAATTCAGAAACAGATATTGCACCGGCTCTGGAAATGATCACATCTGCCATGGCATAAGCAAGATCCATTCTGTCAATGAACTGAACAAGTTTTATTCCTGGCGCTTCTTTTCCTTTCAACTCCTTCTGCAACCCATCGAAGTATAGTTTTCCGCATTGCCACAGAACCTGTATATCCTTTTCTTTAAGAAGGTCATAATGGTTCAAAATGGATTGGTTAAGCGTTCTTGCTCCAAGACTTCCCCCGATCACAAGTATCGCTGGTTTTAGTGGATCCAGTCCGTAATAGCTGAATGCGTCTTCTCTTTTTCCGTCGATCTTAACCATGTCAGAGCGAACAGGGTTCCCTGTCAGAACGATCTTCTCTTTCGGAAAGAAGCGCTCCAATCCTTCATAGGCCGTACAAAGTGTGTTCACATTCTTTGAAAGCATTTTATTGGTCTTTCCGGGAAAGGAGTTCTGTTCCTGAACAAGTGTTGGAATTCGCAATAGCGTTGCCGCTTTCAGGGTTGGTCCACTTGCATAACCTCCGACACCCACAACTACCTGTGGTTTAAAGTTCTTTAGAATGCTTCTCGCCTTCAATAGACTCTTAATGATCTTGAAGGGCAGTAAAAAATTGGAGAAAGTAATCCTCCGCTGGAATCCTGCGATAGTCAATCCTTCGATCTTGTAACCGGCTGCCGGAACTTTTTCCATTTCCATTTTACCATTCGCACCGACGAACAGGAGTTCTGCATCCGGATTCCTCCTTTTTATCTCATCGGCTATAGCAATAGCTGGGAAGATATGCCCTCCCGTTCCACCGCCTGATATAACAACTCGTTCCAGTTTCATTCTGCTGCAAATGCATTAGATGATTCAACATTGTTCTTTTTTTCTCTTTCCTGACGATATGCTATACTCTGAACGATACCGATGGCAACACAGGTCATGATCAAAGCTGAACCTCCCATTGCTAAAAGCGGCATATTCTGACCTGTAACGGGAAATACCCCGGTACATACCAGCATATTGACAGATGCCTGACTCAACAGTAGTATGCCAATGCCCAAACAAGCATATGTCTCGAATAGCCGATCGGAGCGCAAGCCAATTCGGATGATCCTGAAAAGGAGTATCAGGTAAAGCATTACCAGCACGATGGCTGAGATCAGTCCGAACTCTTCAACAAAACTTGCATAGTAGAAATCGGCATAGGCTTCCGGAAGATATTCCTTCAACTTGCCATCGCCAACTCCCTGACCGATTATCGCTCCGTGATAGATGGCCAGTTCGGCATTCAGTGCCTGAGCATTGGAAAGCACGTCTGTCTCATTCTCCATTTTATTGAGGATCCTGTTCTCCCAGGTTTCATAACGGGGCAATATGTTTAAGTCCGGAGCTGCTTTGTGTAAACCAATGACCATCCCTAATAACACAACTCCACCTCCGATCACGAATAAGATCTTAGACAATGGAACCCTGCCGACGAAAAGCAATGACAAACTGATGGCGAAAAGTATCGCAGCCGTGGAGAAGTTATCTTTAACGATCAAAACACACATAAAAATTATGGGTAAGATAACTGGCCAGAAGCCCCCTTTCCATTCATTCAGTTGGTCTTTCTTTTTCACCAATAAACGGGAAACATAAAGAAGCAAAGCAAGTTTAGCAAAGTCAGAGGACTGGAATGTCAGTCCGACAAAAGGCACTTTGATCCACCGACCTGCTCCATTGACCTCTGCTCCAAAAAAGAAAGTAAATATCATGAGTCCGATGCCAAGAAAATAGCCGAATTTAGAGAGTTGTGATATGTATTTTGAATCCTTTTTGTGGATCCAGAACAATACCCCAAAACCAATGAGGACATAAATAAAGTGCTTGAACAAGTATTTGAAAGGTGTTCCACCTTCTATCTTCACCAGTATCGGCACAAAGCTGTACACGCTAACCAACGAAAACGCCAGCATAAGCAGAGTAATGATCCAGATCACGCCATCTCCCTTCAGATATTTAAGATATGCTCTCATTTAGCTCCTTACCAAATTCAAATAATGTTCAAATTCTTCTTTTAATTTATTCGCATGTTCTCCGGTGGCAGTAAACAGCAACACTGTACGAGAAGCCTTGAACAGTTCTAATAGATGAAACGAGTCGCTCAACATTGCAGTTCCGGCACAATTCTCGACCTTATTCAGCCATTCATCCCTGAAGGTGAATACATTGGAGTCATATGTAATCAGTGCATGAAGTTGGTCAAGCAACGATTTATCTTCCAATAATGCCAATTCAATGTCGCTTGCGTTTCCGATCCAGAATACCTTAAACGGGAACGCATGCAGTGTGTTGATCACCAGCGACGGATTCGGGTGTATCCATGAGAATACATCCATACCCCATAGTTTCCCATGGGGGCGCATGGAGGTCGTATTCATTTGCTGCAGGGATTCTCTGCGAGCTTCGAGCAAACGATCTCCGCTACGAGTGATATTCTTCTCGCTCATTAGCCTCTCTAAAGCGATCTTACTGCTTCCTTGAACTGATTTCCTCTGTCCTCGTAGTTCTCGAAAAGATCAAAACTAGCGCATGCCGGTGACAAAAGAACGGTCTCATCCTTTTTTGCCAATCGGTAACCGTATGCAACAGCCTCCATGGCTGAACGCGCCTCAACGATCGTCTCGATCGTGCCGGAGAAAGTTTCGATCAGTTTCTGGTTATCAACACCAAGACAAATGATCGCCTTCACTTTTTCCTTCACTAGGTCCAGCAGTTCAGAATAGTCGTTGCCTTTATCCACTCCTCCAACGATCCAGACTGTTGGTTTGTCCATACTTTCCAGTGCGAACCAAGTTGAATTTACGTTCGTAGCTTTTGAGTCATTTATGAACTCAATTCCATGAACTTTTGCGACGAACTCCAGACGGTGTTCAACATTGACAAAGTCCTCGAGACTTTCTCGTACAACTTCTTTCCTGATTTCCAGGATTCTTGACGCGATACCCGACGCCAGTGAATTTTGGGTGTTGTGCTTCCCTTTTAGTGCTAAATCGTGAATTGACATAGTGAATTGATCGTTTATGTTTATTGTTAGTTGTTTCTCGTTTGCAAAGCCCCCGATTTTTATTTCGCCTTTCAGGGAAAAGGGAGCAGTTTTCGCCTTGATGTTGCGTTTAGCAGCCTCTGAAGCAATGATCGGATCATCATAATTGTAGATAAACCAATCGTTCTCTGTTTGATTCTGCAGGATCCTGAACTTCGCGTTCACGTAGTTCTGCATGTCATAATTGTAGCGGTCCAGGTGATCCGGAGTGATGTTCGTCAGTATAGCAATGTCAGCTCTGAAATCGTACATGTCATCCAGCTGGAAGGAGCTTAATTCAAGCACGTAAACATCGTATTCTTCTTCGGCTACCTGTTTCGCAAAGCTTTGTCCCACGTTTCCGGCCAGCCCTACATTCAATCCGCCCTTTTTCAAAATATGATGGGTCAGCATCGTTGTCGTCGTCTTCCCATTACTTCCCGTAATGCAGACTGTTTTCGCAGTATTGTAATATCCGGCGAACTCGATCTCAGAAATGATCTTGATCCCTTCTGCTCGAAGCTTTGTGATCAATGGTGCTTTTTCTGGAATTCCAGGCGATTTAATAACGAGATCAGCATTCAGGATGCGCTGTTCTGTATGCATTCCTTCTTCCCATTCAAAACCTCTTGCGGTCAACTCTTGCTTGAATTCATCCTTGATGATTCCCATATCAGAAACAAACACATTCCACTCCATCTTCGCCGCAAGAATAGCTGCACCGACACCGCTTTCACCGGCCCCCAGAATGGCAATATGTTTCCTTCTCTGATCCACTGTTTATCTCAATTTCAACGTTACGATAGTGATCACCGCGAGCAATACCCCCACGATCCAGAAACGAGCAACGATCTTCGCTTCATGCAATCCAAGCTTTTGATAATGGTGATGCAGCGGTGCCATCCGGAAGATCCTTCGCCCCTCACCAAAACGCTTTTTCGTGTATTTGAAATAACCGACTTGAAGCATGACAGAGAGGTTCTCGATCAGGAAGATCCCGCAAAGAACTGGGATCAATAATTCCTTGCGAATGGAAATCGCGAAAACAGCGATGATACCTCCCAAAGCCAAACTTCCCGTGTCCCCCATGAAGACCTGAGCAGGGAATGCATTGTACCAGAGGAAGCCGATACATGCACCTACAAACGCTGCAATGAAGATCACCATCTCCTCCGCAAGCGGGATGTACATCACATCCAGATAATCCGCGAACTTGGCATGGGAACTGACATAGGCCAAAACAGCAAGGGCCAAACCAATGATCGCAGATGTACCAGTCGCTAAACCATCAAGTCCATCTGTCATATTTGCACCATTCGATACTGCAATTACAATGAAGATCACGATTGGAATGAAAAGCAACCAACCATATGACTTGTTCGAGTCACCGATCAACCAGTTATAGTTGAACTCATTATTCTTGATGAACGGGATAGTAGTGGTCATATCGTCTGTTTTGATCCATTTATAATCCTCATCAATCGCATGCTCATGCGTTACGTATGATTCATCTGCCTGCAATTGATAATCAGCCGGAACACGTTTATGAACAGTGACATCATCCGAGAAATAAAGGATGCAACCAACGATCAGCCCAACACCGATCTGACCAACAACTTTCGACTTACCAGCAAGACCTTCTTTATTTTTCCTAAACACTTTGATATAATCATCAAGGAATCCGATTACCCCTAACCAGATGGTTGCAACGATCATCGTGATCACATAAATATTATGCAGCTTCGCAAAAAGGATCGTGGGGATCAAAATCGCACTCAGGATTATGATCCCTCCCATCGTAGGCGTCCCTGATTTTTCGATCTGTCCTGCCAGACCCAGATCTCTCACTGTTTCACCGATCTGCTGCCTGCGAAGAAGATTAATGATACGTTTTCCAAAAAAGATGGATACGATCAGCGAAGTAATCAACGCCATCGCAGCACGGAACGAAATGAATCCGAACAGTCCTGCTCCGGGGAAATTGAATTTGTCGAGGTAATCAAATAAATAGTAAAGCATTATTTCTCGAGTTTTTGAAATAGTTCAATGGTTATCTGCATATCGTCAAAGTCGTGTTTGACGCCCTTGATCTCCTGATATTTTTCATGGCCTTTTCCGGCAATAAGGATGATATCCCCTTTTTCAGCCATTGCCACCGCCGTCTTAATCGCCTGAGCGCGATCAACGATCGAAAGTACTTTCTTGAAGTGCTGCCCTTCCACTCCCTCCATCATCTCATCAAGGATCACATTCGGGTCTTCTGAACGTGGATTGTCCGAGGTAAGAATGACCTTGTCACTCATCTCGCATGCGATCGTTGCCATCTTCGGTCGCTTCGCCTTGTCACGATCACCTCCGCAACCGGCAACGGTAAAAACTGTTTCATTCTTTGTACGAATGTTAGCGATCGTTTTCAAGACATTCTCCAACGCATCCGGCGTATGCGCGTAATCAACAATAGCAGTGATGCCCGTATCACTCTTGAAGTACTGAAACCTGCCTTCTACCGACTCAAGGTTGCTCATGACGGTCAATACCTCTGTCGAATCTTCACCCAACAATTGACTCACACCATAAACAGCCAAGAGATTATATGCATTGAAATCACCGATCAGGCGGGTCCAGAGCTCTACTCCGTTGATACTTAACACCAGACCGGAAAACTGATTCTCGATCACTTTTGCTTTATAATGAGCCGGAGATTTCAAGGAATAAGAGTACCTCATAGCCCTCGTATTCTGTAACATAACCTGACCGTTCTTATCATCAATATTGGTCAAAGCGAATGCTTCTCTTGGCAGATTATCAAAGAAAGCTTTCTTAACGGAAATATATTCTGCGAACGTTTTGTGATAATCAAGGTGGTCATGTGTAATATTCGTGAAAACGCCTCCAGCAAACGTCAGCCCCGCTACCCTGTTCTGATGTACAGCGTGTGAGCTCACTTCCATAAAACAATGAGAACAACCATCTTCTACCATTTCTGATAGCAGTGCATTCAATGATACCGGATCCGGTGTTGTATGTGTGGAAGGAATGTTAGCGTTCCCGATCTTGTTCACGACAGTAGAAAGCAAGCCTGTATGGAACCCCAGCTTCATGTATAGATTAAAGAGCAGAGTTGTCGTCGTTGTTTTACCGTTTGTACCGGTAACACCAACCAACTTGAGTTTCTTCGACGGCTCATCAAAGAAAAGATTAGACATCAATGCCAGTGCGCGAGATGAATCGGGAACTTTTATCAGTGTCACACCCGCAGGAACTTCTATCATTGTTTCTGCTACAATAACTTTGCAACCTGCTTCAATTACCAACGGAACATAGGAATGTCCGTCTGTCGCCGTTCCTTTGATGGCAAAAAATACAGAACCGGGACATGCCTTGCGGGAATCGAATACAAGCTCAGACACTTCCGTTTTTAACTCGCCGGTATGCTCCAGGACTTGCACGTCCCGCAATAAATATGTAAGTTCTATCTTCATTAATCCATGATCAATTCTATAACTCCACCTTTAAAGATCGGCCTGCCCGGAGGGATCGACTGTTTTGTAACCTTGCCATAGCCTCTGATATGCGCAGACATTCCCTTTGATTCAATGAGATAGACTGCATCCCGAGCACTCAATCCGATGACATTCGGAACAGAATTCTTACTGACATTTCTTTTTTGCAACAGCACGCGGCTTGAATCCTTCTTCGTTAGCATCCACTCCCCATCCTCTTCAATCGAAAAATCCACCCCCAATAATTTGAAGGATCTTACAAGATCGTATCGGTTACCACTGATCGATACCGGAGCGATCTTCTTCTTTTTCCCACCTTCGTTTACAGCCTTATGATACTTGAGTGCTGTAGCATAAACCTTGTTAGCTACCGCCGTAAAAACAGTTCCTGAAACAACTGCCCCATAATAATCTTTGGAAGGATCTGTAACGACAACAATACACGAATAAATCGGGTCCTCAGCAGGGAAATATCCCACAAAAGATGCCTGGTACTTCTCTTCACCTTTTGAACCGTAACCTTTACCGGCAGTCAGGATCCTGGCAGTTCCTGTCTTTCCAGCAATGGTAAACTGAGTAGAAGTAAGTTTGGCTCCGGTCCCCCCTTTCTGCATGACTCCTTCAAGACAAGATTTCATAATGTTAAGCGTACGATCAGAACAAATCTGTTCTCGCAATACAAACGGTTTAAAAGTTTTTATGACCTGTGCGCCTCTGCGTATTTCCTTTACGAATAGAGGTCGAACCATCGTGCCATTATTCGCTACTGCATTATAGAATGTTAAGGTTTGCAGCGGTGTTTGCAGCACCTCGTATCCGATAGCCATTGATGGTAAGGACAAACCAGACCAGTTCCTCGAACCAGGCCGATAGATGGTCGGTGCTGGTTCCCCTTCAATATCCACCCCCGTAGGTTCAGTAATGCCGAACTGTTCAAGACGTTCAATGAATGCCGTGGGCTCATCCCTGTAAGCTCGCTGAATTACCTGAGCAATAACGTTTGATGATTTCTCAAATGCTCTCTTTATTGTAATCTTTCCGTATCCTCCTTCATGGGCATCTTTGTATGTCTTGCTGTAGAAACGATAGAAGCCATATGCGTTGACCGTATCCCGAATATCGATCTTCTCATCTTCGACGGCAGCCATGATCGATGCCAGTTTGAATGTTGAGCCCGGAACTTCAGCAATACCTACTGCAATATTGTATGTCTCATGGTACGTGCCATCCTCTGATTGAGTCAGGTTGGAGATTGCCTTGACAAAACCGGTCTTTACTTCCATAACCACAACACATCCGCTTTTTGCCCCCTGATTTTCCAGTTGCCGCAGTAGTTCTGAATGCGCAACCTCTTGGATTCCCTTATCAATAGAGGTAACAATATCTGCCCCCTCCACCGCTTCTTTAACTATCTGACCTGTTTTCTTCCAGCCTGTGGTAATCTTCTGTTCGATCTCTTCTCCCGGTTCACCACTCAACCATTCATTGTAGGCACCTTCTATTCCTACACGCAGCTCTTGACCATTGTCGTTTTTATAATATCCCAGAGTTCTGCGCATCATCTCACCATTCGGTGCTTTTCGCACAATGGTCTCCTCTGTGTCGATCAAACCACCTTTCAATCTGCCCAACTTGAAAATCGGAAGCGTTCGAAGTTTCTTACGTTCCTCTCCTGTAACCTTTCTTCGAATCAATAGATAGCGACTCTTTTGCTCGCGCCCCCTGCGGATAGCATTCTCGTATTCACGGGAAGTTTTTTCAGGATACATCTTCGCTAATGCACTTGACAGATCCGTTACCTCCGCGTCGAAAGTTTTTTGATCAACCACTGTTGGATCCATATGCACATCGTAAAATGAAACAGATGTAATGAGTGGTGTATAATTAATGTCCAGAATCTCTCCTCTCCTCGGGATTCTTTCGACAGTTTTGATTGGCATTTTTTGTTCGGATGAGGAAAAAACATTACTTCTTCCTTCGAACTGGATTGAAATTGTCTTAAAAAGAACAATCAACATAATGACAACAAACCCGAAATAAATAAGGTATGCTCTCAAGAATATGTCTTTCTTTTCTTCCATTGATCACTCTGCCTTTTTAAGTCGGATTACCTTTGTAGAATCCTCGGATTCTACAAGGCCTCTCGGTGCCAGTTCCTCAACAAGTTTGTACCTTCGGGTTTCTTCTTCCATGCCTGCTTTAGCCTCAACGTAATCGGCTGTCATCTCATCAAGTTCCTTTTGGGCATCTTCCACATCCTTTGAAAGTTGCTTGCCATAATAGCCCTTACCTACAATTAAGAGCAACAGAAAGATGATGAAGAAAATGAAGTTCAGATTGTTTAACACAAACTCCCTTGTCAGAAAATCCCCATTCAAAATTTGTGAAAAGGCGCTCGGTTTAGAACTTTTCGACGCAGGCTTAACCTTCGACTTCTTTTCCTTTTGCTCAGCCTTCTTTGTCTCTTCAGCGGCCCTCTCCTTATCGATGTATTCGTTCTCAGCCATTTCGTTCCGCTATTCGTAATTTGGCACTGCGTGCCCTGCTGTTTTGCTCGATCTCCTCTTCATTCGGTGATATCGGGTGTCTATTTATCTCACTGAACGGCTTGATTACATTTCCAAAAAAGTCTTTTGTTATTTCTCCATGTATTGAACCGCGTTTCATATAGTTCTTGACCAATCTGTCTTCCAGCGAATGGTAGGACATTACAACTAGTCGCCCGCCCGCTTTGACACATTCTTCCGTTTGCAACAGGAATTTTTCAAGAACATCGAGTTCCTGGTTGACTTCAATTCTTATCGCCTGAAACACCTGGGCAAAGAATTTATGATCTTTGAACTTTGGAGCACACGGACTGAGTAATTCAATGAGTTCAGCGGTTGCTTTGATCTTTCGGGAGGATCTTTTTTTCACAATCTCGGCTGCAATTCGCCTGGCGTTTGGAAGCTCTCCGTAGTTTCTGAAAATATTGATCAATTCTTGCTCACCGTATTCATTGACAACCGTCGCTGCACTCATCTCACCGGACCTATTCATGCGCATATCCAGAGGTGCGTTTGCACGAATCGAGAAACCGCGCTCATCGGCATCAAACTGGTGGGAAGAGACACCTAGGTCCGCTAGGATCCCGTCCACTTGCTTGATACCCAGTAACCGAAGGTGATTTGAAAGAAAGGCAAAATTTGCCGCTACAAAGTAGAAGTTTTCTGCCTCCCAGGTATTAGCTCTAGAATCAGGATCCTGATCAAAAACGATCAGTTTTCCTTTCGAACTTAATTTCTTATAGATCTCG
>Ga0315902_10011691_pt1 | contig 11501 bp, 9 predicted proteins | sample LakEriMetagenome_9_FD_203523 | JGI IMG/M metagenome (GOLD analysis project Ga0315902, IMG submission 203523) | Freshwater fungal communities from buoy surface, Lake Erie, Ohio, United States - Buoy 12 MA117 | ecosystem: Environmental > Aquatic > Freshwater > Lake > Lake biofilm | place: USA... | reverse complement strand
TACCCCACTCCATTTGTTAACATTTCTCACCGTAAGCAAGGTCTCCAGCATCTCCAAGTCCAGGAACAATATAGGATTGTGCCGTCAATTCTTTATCGATTGCTCCCACCCAAATATCGGTTGTATCTGGCACATGCCTGCGCACATACTCCAACGCATCTGGCGTAGCGATAGCGGAAGCTATGATTACTTTTTTTGGTTTTCCCTGTCGAAGCAATGCCTTGTATACCATAACCATTGAACTTCCCGTAGCAAGCATAGGGTCGCTAATGATTACAATGCGGTCGTCTAACTTTGGGGAGGCAAGGTATTCCACTTGAATGTCAAATTCTTCCAAACTTGAATGTTTACGGTAGGCGGATATAAAAGCACTTTCGGAGCGGTCAAAATAATTCAACAGCCCCTGATGCATCGCTAATCCTGCACGTAAAATGGTAGCCAAAACAGGCTGTTCTTTGAGTGTGTGTGTTTCAGCAATTCCAAGGGGTGTGGTAACCGAAGCCTCCACAAAATCCATTTCTTTCGAAATTTCATAAGCCATTATTTCCGCCATGCGTTCCATGTTTCGGCGGAATCGAAGTGGATCTTTTTGAATCATTGCATCCCTAATTTCTCCTAAAAAAACAGTGAATAAAGAATGCGTGTTGGATAAATTGTGGATCATTTTATTGAGTTTGCCTAAAGTTACATTCTTTTTCAAAAACAAAGTTGCCAAAGAATTGTAATTCTATCAGTGCGCCTCCTAAAGTCAACGGATAAATAGATGAATGGTTTTAGGTAACTTTGCACCGACTTTAATCAAGGACTCCTGACATGAACACAAGCATTTTTTTTCGCTTGCTTCGACACACCGCCCCTTACAGGGGTGTTTTCTTGTTGGCACTTATGGGAACAATTCTCATTGCTGCCACAAGTCCCATTCGTCCTTGGTTAATCGGCGATATGGTGAACAACTATATTGTGAAAGAGCACAACCCCGACCAATTGCTTTTCTGGAGCATGGTGGTTCTAGCACTCTTAATTTTTGAGGGCTTACTGCAATTCAGTAATGCGTATTTCTCGAACTTACTCGCCCAATCCATTATCCGAGACCTTCGGAAGCGCTTGTTTAAACACCTGATGAGTTTCCGAATTCGGTATTTTGACCGAACACCCATCGGTTCGTTAGTTACACGTGTGGTATCTGACCTTGAGGCCATCACGGAGGTGTTTTCATCAGGCCTCATGGACATTGCTGGCGACTTATTGGCGTTGATTGTGGTGATTTGCATCATGTTTTCAATGAATTGGCAATTGTCCCTTTTGACATTAGCGCCCATTCCTCTGCTCTTATTCGCTACCCGCATCTTCGCTCGGGCCATGCATGCTTCTTTTCAATTGGAGCGACAACAAGTAAACCGTTTAAATACCTTCGTTCAAGAACGCCTTACAGGCATGCCTTTGGTTCAGCTTTTCAACAGACAGGAAGCAGAATTTACACAGTTTCAAGAAATCAACAAAGGGCATCGACAAGCACATATCAATGCGGTCTGGGCAAATTCCATTTTCTTTCCAGTAGTTGAGCTTCTAAGCTCGCTATCCATCGCATTTTTGTTGGTTTACGGTGCAGTAAAGGCTTCCGGAACATCGAAAGAAGAGATCCAGTTGATGTATGGTGAAATCATTGCGTTCGTTTTGTACGTGAACATGCTATATCGCCCGATTCGGCAACTGGCAGATAAATTCAACGTTCTTCAACGAGGAACAGTTCGGGCAGAGCGTGTTTTTGAAATTCTTGATACAGAAGAACATGTTCAAAAAGAAAATGGCGTTTCCGAATGTGATTTTCAGCACAACATTGTATTCGAACATTTATCCTTTGCTTATAAAGACGATGATTTTGTGCTCACTGACCTCAACTTGACCATCAACCAGGGCAAAACCGTTGCCTTTGTTGGAGCCACTGGAGCTGGAAAATCTACCATTATTAATTTGTTAGGCCGTTTTTACGATTACGAACATGGACACATTCGCATTGGTCAAACAGAATTGAAAGAAATCTCTCTTGATACTGTTCGTCGGCATATTGCGGTTGTATTGCAGGACGTATTTTTATTTTCGGACAGTATTCACAACAACATTACGCTATGGGACGATTCTATTAGCCGGGAACAGGTCATGGCTGCGGCAAAAGCGGTCGGCGCGCACGACTTTATAATGAACTTGCCTGGTAATTATGACTACGACGTGGGAGAACGCGGTGGGGTTCTTTCGGTTGGTCAAAGGCAGCTAATTGCCTTCATACGCGCTAGTGTGTACGCTCCGGAAATCTTGGTTTTGGATGAAGCTACGTCAAGTGTCGACGACGAAACAGAATCCCTTATTCAGTTGGCTACCGAGCGATTAACCAAAGGGAGGACATCGATCATTGTGGCCCACCGCCTTTCTACGATTCAAACAGCAGATGAAATTGTGGTGTTGGAAAAAGGAAGAGTGATTGAAAAAGGAAAGCACGCAGAATTGTTGTTGTTAGATGGTGCTTATAAAAGACTATATGACAAGCAAATGAGCGAACGAAATTAAGGCATGAATGGATTAAAAATTGGGGGAGTTCCAGAGCATTTCAATTACCCTTGGCGCTTGGGTATAGAGCGCGGTGATTTCTCCGAAAAGGGCTTGCGCTTGCATTGGAGTGATATGACAGGCGGAACAGGACAAATGATACGCGGTTTGGAAACTGGGTCTATTGACGTGGCTGTATTGCTCACGGAGGGGATTGTTCAGGCCATTTGCAATGGTTTGCCGGCAAAAATCATTTCAGGCTATGTTGAAAGCGCTTTATCCTGGGGTATTCACGCTTCTACAAGCAACAAAAACAAAAATCTTTCGGGTTTTTCAGGCGGTAAATTTGCCATTTCCAGAATGGGGTCAGGATCCCACCTTATGGCATACATCCTTGCAGAGGAACAGGGGTGGAACCACTCCGAAATTGATTTTAACGTAGTTGGCGATGTGTATGGAGGTCTATGGGCCATTGAAAACGGAGAAGCCGATTTTTTTCTTTGGGAAAAGTTTACCACTCAACCCTTTGTTGACCAAGGAAAATGTGCTCGAATCGCTACCCTTGATACCCCTTGGCCCTGTTTTGTCATCGCAGCCAGAGAGGATGTGTTGGCAACTCGAACAGATGAATTAAGAACCATGTGCTCAGTCATAAAAAACCTGGTGGCTGAAGTGATGGGAAATGAAAATGCTTACCAGGATATTGCTTGGCGTTACCATTTGGAAGAAAATCAGACAAAAGAATGGTTTCACGAAACCCGATGGGATAGCCAAATGTTGTTGCAAGCAGAGGCACTTGAAAACGTTTCAAACCGACTTCTTAAGTTGGGATTGCTACGGCCAGAAAATCACTATTCGATAGAAACAATCATTAAACAAATGAATGCATGAAAACGGGAGTTTTACTTTTACAACTAGGCACACCAGATTCACCAAAAGTGATGGATGTTCGGCGGTACCTAAGTGAATTTTTAAATGATCCACGGGTTATCGATTTGCCTTGGTTGGCAAGAAAGATCCTGGTTAACGGAATAATTGTTCCGTTCCGCGCGCCAAAATCCGCCAAAGTATACAAGGAACTCTGGGAAATGAGCAATGGGGAATCACCCCTACTCACTCATACCAAAAAAGTATTGGAATTACTGCGTGAACGCTTTAAAAACGATGAGGTTACCATCGAAATGGCCATGCGCTACCAAAACCCATCCATGGACGTTGTCTTAGAACGCATGAGAAAAGCCAACTTCGACCGGATTGTAATTTTACCTTTGTTTCCTCAATTCGCTAGTGCATCCTCAGGATCGGCGATTGAAAAAGCCATGAACATCATTCGGAAATGGTGGGTTATTCCTGACGTACAGGTAATCAGTCAGTTTTGGAGGCACGAAGGATATATCGATTCAGTGGTAGACCGTGCATCCGCATTTGACTTCAACGATTACGACCATATTTTATTTTCCTACCATGGACTACCCGAAAGGCAAGTCGACAAGGTTTACGAAGGGTCAGACCTGTGCGGTGAACAACCATGTGAAACGGAGGTCAACGAAAAGAATAAATTCTGTTACAAAGCTACTTCGTACGGTACGACTCGATTGATTGCTGAAAAATTAGGGCTCAAAGAATCTGATTACACCGTTTGTTTTCAGTCTCGATTGGATAAAAAATGGCTTACCCCGTTCTCAGACAAAGTGGTGGAGGAATGGGCAAAGAAAGGCGCCAAAAAGTTACTCGTATTCAGCCCTGCTTTTGTGGCCGATTGCTTGGAAACACTTATTGAAATCGGTGACGAATACCAAGAGATTTTTGAAGAATTTGGAGGTGAAAAAGTGCAACTGGTTCCAAGTTCAAATGACCACCCTAGATTTTTAGATTGCTTGGAGGATTTAATACGGAAACGATTGGCATAGCTTAAGATCGGACAATTTTTAATTATCCGTGCAAAAACGACAGGAGTTTCTTACTTTTGCATCACAAAATACACGAAATAAAATCCAATGAATAATACAACAGAAAAAGTAGCTTACAAGGTAAAAGATATTAGCCTTGCAGAATGGGGTCGCAAAGAAATCCGATTGGCTGAGGCGGAAATGCCTGGTCTGATGGCCTTGCGCGAAGAATACGCTGGGAAAAATCCTTTGGCAGGAGCTCGAATTGCTGGATGCTTGCACATGACCATTCAAACCGCTGTGCTCATTGAAACACTTGTTGATTTAGGAGCCGAGGTAACTTGGTCGTCTTGCAATATTTTTTCAACCCAAGACCACGCAGCTGCAGCTATTGCAGCAGCTGGTATTCCGGTTTTCGCTTGGAAAGGGATGAATGAAGAGGAATTTGACTGGTGCATCGAGCAAACCTTATTTACCTTTAAAGATGGCAAGCCACTGAACATGATCCTTGACGATGGAGGTGACCTTACCAATATGGTTTTTGACCGTTATCCGGAGTTAACGAAAGACATCAAAGGTTTATCAGAGGAAACAACCACAGGTGTTCACCGTTTGTATGAGCGGAAAAAGAACGGGACCTTGGTAATGCCTGCCATCAATGTCAATGACTCGGTGACCAAGTCGAAGTTTGATAACAAATACGGTTGTAAAGAGTCGCTTGTAGACTCCATCCGTCGTGCAACAGATACCATGATGGCAGGAAAAGTAGCCGTGGTGTGCGGCTATGGCGACGTTGGAAAAGGTTCGGCTGCATCCCTAAGAGGTTCAGGTGCACGTGTAATTGTCACTGAAATTGATCCAATTTGTGCGTTGCAGGCTGCTATGGATGGCTTCGAAGTAAAACGTCTTGACAACGTAGTTCACCTTGGTGACATCATCGTTACCACAACTGGAAACAAGGACATCGTGGTAGGACGACACTTTGAAAAGATGAAAGACAAAGCCATTGTTTGTAACATTGGTCACTTCGATAATGAAATCGACATGGCTTGGTTGAACGGGAACCACGGAGCAAGTAAATACAACGTCAAACCCCAAGTGGATGTGTACAATGTGAATGGCAATGAAATTATTGTTCTGGCAGAAGGACGCTTGGTAAACCTTGGCTGTGCCACAGGACACCCTTCTTTCGTAATGTCGAATTCCTTTACCAACCAAACTTTGGCACAAATTGAATTGTGGTTGAATAGCGAAAATTACGATAACGATGTCTATATGCTTCCTAAACACTTGGATGAAAAAGTGGCTCGTTTGCACTTAGCGAAAATAGGTGTGGAACTTGAAGTACTTTCTGAAGACCAAGCGAATTACATTGGTGTGGAAGTAAGCGGTCCTTTCAAGTCGGAACACTACAGGTATTAAATTGAATTTAAACAAGGTAAAAGGAGGCGCTTGCCTCCTTTTTTTGTAACAAAGGTTTCCTTCTTACAAGTAAATCATCTTTAATTTTGAAAAAAATCAATTATGAAACTAATCCCATTTATCATTTTCTCCATACTTATCGGTGCTTGTTCTATTGGTCAAGGAAACGAAACCACGAAAACGCTTTTATCTCCATCAGAATTTCAAGAGGCAACCAAGGAAGAGGGGATACAGCTGATTGATGTACGCACTTCATCCGAATTCCAGCAAGGATTCATTGAAGGAGCGATGAATATGGATTGGAACGGTCCCGATTTCAGTGCGGAAACCGCTAAATTGGACAAGACTAAAACAGTTATGGTGTACTGCCTCGGTGGAGGACGAAGCGCGCAGGCTGCCACTTGGTTGCGGGAACAAGGTTTCAAGAAGGTCTTAGAATTGGACGGTGGAATGATGAACTGGCGTTCGGAAGGATTACTGGAAGTGAATGAAACGGCATCCACGCTTGGCATGAGTGCGCAGGAATATGGCCAATTGATTCAATCCAATAAATTGGTATTGGTCGATTTTTATGCAGAATGGTGCGCGCCGTGTAAAAAGATGAAACCCGACTTAGAAGCATTGAGCACAGAATTGGGTGAAAGGGTCCGGATAGCGCGCATTGATGTGGATCAGAACAAATCCCTTGCTGCAGAGCTCAAAGTCGATGCGTTACCGGTATTGAATTTATATACCGATGGAAAACTCGTTTGGACACACAAAGGATACCTTGATAAGGATGGAATGTTGAAAGCTATTGAAACGGCAGAAAAAGAGGCTAACTAATCTAATAGCAGCTCGTTTATCTATTAGCGTTCAATCTTCTTCCATTTCTTCGAAGTCATCGAAATGTTCGTCATCTGTATTTGTGTTGTTTTTTGAAAATGCTTTTCCTGACAATAAAAACAACACACCTTGAACCATCTTGGTGACCACACTCAACATAAAAAAGAAACCAATTACGTCAAAAATAAACCCAATCACGGGTGTATCGCCAATATCTTTAATGGTCGCATGGAACCATTGGGCAACGGAATGATTGGCTAGGACAGGCTGAAAAATTAAGGTGAGAAAAATAAGAATCGCCAATAAAACAACGCCTATCTCCATTCGCATATCGAAAGGTGGAATCAATTGACTCATTGATTGCATCGGACTTCGTTTCAAAAAAACGGCTTGTTTTTGTTGGTTTTGGAACCGGCCCAAAAAGTAAAAAAGCAATACCAATGTCGCGGTACCAAGTTGCATGTAATTGATGGCGCCGTTTTCCCGATCCAAGCAAAAAAGAAAGGTCACATTGACCAGTATAACGTACTTAATTGCTTTAACGACATAGGTTTTACCCAGCGATGCCTTTCCAAGAAAAGCTTTAATAATCCATTCGAAAAGAAAAAACAGGAATCCAAAAATAGCGAACAACACGCCAAGTTGAAAAATGAACTTAAGGGTTTGCATACCCAAAGGTAAAAAAACGATGCGTTGATCAACTAAAAACCTCCGAAAGACAGAATTCAACGCCACCTTTCTTCTTTCAAATTGTGTATTTTTGATAAAATTCAAAAAACATGAAAAAACTTCTTTTTCTTCTTATTCTTTGCCCGATGCAACTGCTTCGAGCAGAAGAAGGAATGCTCATTCCATCTTTGATTACCGCCTTCGAATCGGACATGCAGGCACGTGGAATGAAGCTTACTGCTGATCAAATTTACAGCGTGAACAAATCCAGCTTAAAGGATGCTATCATTCATTTTGGTGGCGGTTGTACGGCAGAACTCGTCTCATCAAAAGGATTGCTGCTCACCAACCATCACTGCGGATATTCTCAAATACAGTCGCATTCGTCGCTCGAAAAAGACTACTTGAAAAACGGTTTCTGGGCAAAAGACCTCTCTGAAGAATTACCCAATCCGGGCCTTACAGCCTCGCGCATGGTTCGTATCGAAGACGTAACGAAAGCCGTATTGAGTGGTGTATCCGAAGGTATGAGTCCAGAGGAACAACAAGCAAAAATAGCGGCAAACATCAAACAGTTAGTTGCCGATGCGGTGCTTGGAACACATTACGAAGCTGAAATCAAACCGTTCAATTATGGAAACGACTACTACCTAATCGTGAAAGAAATTTTCAAAGATGTACGTCTCGTTGGAACACCCCCTAACTCCATAGGTAAATTCGGTGGGGATACAGACAATTGGGTATGGCCACGACATACAGGTGATTTCTCGGTGTTTCGAATTTATGCCGGATCGGACAATAAACCCGCAGCGCATTCCAAAAGCAATATACCTTACACCCCACTCCATTTTTTACCCATTTCTTTCAAAGACAGAAAAGTAGGCGATTTTACAATGGTCTATGGATTTCCAGGAGAAACCGAACAACATGTGAGTTCTGCTTACCTTAAATTTATCATCGAAAAAGAACGTCCAGCGCGTATCAAAATGCGGGAAAAATCATTAGCCATTATTGATGCAGCGATGCGCTCATCGGATGAAATTCGAATTAAGTACGCAGCCAAACAAGCCAGTATTGCCAACGCTTATAAAAAATGGATTGGTCAAATCGATGGATTAAAAAGGCTGGATGCAGTATCCATCAAAATTGCGCGTGAAACATTGTACAAAACAACTGCAGAAACCAGCGAGGAATGGAAAGCAAGCTATGGAAACCTTCCTGAAAAATTAAATCAATTAGTCGCCAAGGAAAGCGATTGGGAATTTCAACAAGCGATTGGCTATGAGTATTTATTTGTGGGCCCTGAATTTTTTAAACTCGCCCGAGGGGTTAAAGACCTGCTTGACCATCCAGAAAAGTACAACACGAAAGAATTGTTAGACGCCCAACTGGCGAAATTGAAAGCTGGAGCGGAAGGATTTTTTAAAAATTACGACACTGGGGTTGACAAAGGAATTTTCCTTGCACTAACAGAAGAGTATGTGAAATGGAAGTCTAACAACGCACCCTATACCTTCACTAAAGGGATTGCATCGCAGGCGGAATTTATCTATGGGAAATCCTTTTTAACAAGTAAAGAACGTTACCTCGCCCTTCTAAATAGTTTCAGTGCAGGTACTTCCATGAAAAAAGCAATGAAAGATCCAGGGTTTAGCGTTTTCTCCGCTTATTACGATGACTTCACTGGCGAGGTGTTGCCCAACTTCTATGCGTTTGATGCCACCATGACATCTTTACTAAAAAGCTACGTAGCTGGAAAACACCTTATGTTTCCGAACGAGAAACACTGGGCGGATGCAAACAGTACCTTGCGCATCACCTACGGACAATTGGAGGGTTCAGCGCCTACGGATGGCATGATGTATACAGATCACACCACTTTAGATGGCATCATTGCGAAATACAATACTGGAAACGCTGACTTCGAACTTCTACCTCGTATGCTTGACCTCCATAAGTCAAAAGACTACGGGGATTATGCACAGAATGGCGAACTTTGGGTCTGTTTTACGGGTTCCAACCATACCACGGGTGGAAATTCCGGATCGCCTGTTTTGGATGCCAATGGACATTTGATGGGCTTAAATTTCGACCGCACTTGGGAAAGCACGATGTCCGATTACATGTTCGACCCGAGCCGATGCCGCAACATTGTGGTGGATATTCGATACGTGTTATGGGTCATGGACAAATACAGTGGCGCAAGGCATCTTGTGGATGAAATGGTGCTAGAGCGCAACTAGCCGTGAGAAGCCGACTGATTGCTCTTTTTTGTGTGCTTTCATGGGTAAGTTCCTATTTGGCCCAGCCAGATTCCACCGATAAAAAGCTGTTTGAATCATTCGGTTCAGACTTCAAATGGGGCGCGGCATGCGCGGCCTATCAAGTAGAGGGAGCTTGGAGCCTTGATGGAAAAGGTCCGTCGGTATGGGATGATTTTACACACCGCCGAGGAAAGGTTAAAACCAAGGAAAACGGGGACCAAGGAACCGATTTTTACCACAGGTATAACGAAGACATTCTTCTTGTCAAGAAACTTGGTTTGGATGCCTTTCGATTTTCCATTAGCTGGTCACGGATTTTTCCAGAGGGTACAGGTAAGATTAATCCAGAGGGGGTTGAATTTTACCACAAGGTACTCGACGCTTGCCAGGAAGCTGGTGTTGAACCATGGGTAACGCTTTACCATTGGGATTTGCCTTTGGCCTTGGAAAAGAAAGGCGGTTGGGCCAACCGTGAAATCGTTCAGGCTTTTGAGGCTTTCGTTCGGTTCTGCGCAACGGAATACGGAACAAAAATAACGCATTGGATGGTCATGAATGAGCCTGCTGCGTTTGTTGGACTCGGATACCTCGCAGGAATACATGCACCAGGGAAAATCAGCATACGAACGTTTTTAAAAGCAAGCCACCATGTCTGTTTGTCACTTGCGGTAGGTGGAAGGGCACTCAAAGAGGTATTGCCACAAGCAATGATTGGAACCACGTTTAGCTGTTCAACTGTTCAGTCGGTAAAACAATCAAAGCGGAATGACAAAGCTGTAAAGCGTATGGATGCGTTGCTCAATCGCTTGTATATTGAACCAAGTTTGGGAATGGGATATCCTTCCGAAGACTTGCCTATTCTTAAACGATTGAAACGATACATGCTACCAGGTGACAGTGCAAAACTTTCTTTCTCCTTTGATTTCATTGGGCTGCAGAACTATTTCCGTGTCTTGGTTCGATCCAATCGCCTCGTCCCCGTGGTAGGCGCTACCCGTATTCGTCCCGAAAAATTAGGTTTACCCGTGAATGAAATGGGCTTTGAGGTATATCCCGAAGGGATGCTATCGATTTTAAGGCAATTTTCGGAGTACCCGATTGACAATTTCTATATTACGGAAAATGGGGTCTGCGTGAATGACCAAGTAACAGAAAACGCCATTCACGATGGCGATAGAATCCAATTTTTCAGGGATTACCTTTCGCGTGTAGCCCAAGCCAAAAAAGAAGGAATCCCAATAAACGGTTATTTCGTTTGGAGTTTGACTGACAACTTTGAATGGAACGAGGGTTTTCGTCCACGTTTTGGTCTGGTGCATGTGGATTATTCCACCATGAAGCGCACGATAAAAGATTCAGGCTGGTGGTTTAAAGCGCTGTTGGCTGATTAACCAATTACCTCTTCAACAGCTTCAATCACGGATTGAATGACGGTTTCAACTTGTTCATCGCTTAAATCATAATACACCGGCAAAGAGATTTCCGAAGCAAACTTTCGATACGTTTCAGGATAATGGTTGATGTCGTAGCCCCTTTTCTTATAGGCGGTGAGCAAAGGCAATGGAATGAAATGCACGTTCACCGAAACATCGCGGTCAAATATACCTTGCATGATGGCATCGCGTTGCGTTTCGGTGATGTCTATAATACGCAATTGATACAAGTGGTAGGAAGTTGTTTTTTCGCTAGAGGTGTGCAACGGCAACAAAGCCCATGGCTGCTGACTGAAGGCTTCGTCATAAGCCGAAAAGATCACTTTTCGACGGTCAAGGTTTTCCTGATAGCGTTCAAGTTCGATAAGCCCTATCGATGCCTGAATGTCGGTCATGTTGCATTTAAACCCAGGTTCATCAACGTCGTAGCGCCAATTTCCCTTTTGTGTTTTGGCAAG
>Ga0315902_10011690_pt1 | contig 11501 bp, 8 predicted proteins | sample LakEriMetagenome_9_FD_203523 | JGI IMG/M metagenome (GOLD analysis project Ga0315902, IMG submission 203523) | Freshwater fungal communities from buoy surface, Lake Erie, Ohio, United States - Buoy 12 MA117 | ecosystem: Environmental > Aquatic > Freshwater > Lake > Lake biofilm | place: USA... | reverse complement strand
TCACTTCGGCAACGCTTTTTGCTAATTGTGCTCATACTTGATAAATCCTTAAATGTTTAAATTCTTTGCGGATTTATCTTTACAATACTTTTTCTTCTTTGTTAGATGTACTTACTTGAGTGCTTACGTTTAATCTTAGCGCTTTCACAAAGAGTGGAATATGCATTTAAGTTATCTTGATAGTAATCAGTTGTTACGCTCTTTGATTCTATACCTATGCCTTTGAAAAAATATTGTTCAACGCATAATATTTTTGCTAATAGTAAGTCTTTTTGTTCTAAGCTTTTATCACGCACTATTGCAGCGTTATATAATGCGATTGCTTTAATATAGGGATCTTTTTCGTGTATTTTAGGAAAATTATCACAGTCTTTACTAGCTAAATATATATTCCCTAATTCTATTAATGCTTCTATCTGGCCAGATAAGTCATTACTCTGTTCTGCAGCTATCAGCTTGCTCGCCCACCTATCTTCTTCTTGTTCAAGCAAAACTTTAGCTTTTGTTTTACTTTCAGTATCCATCTATAGTTCTCCATATTATGAAATATCATCAGGCACAAACTAAGCTTAATTTTTAAAGGATAGCTTCTTTAAGCTAAGAGTTAAGGTTTTACTTCATATTGTTTTCTCATCCTTTGCATTATCCATTCTTCCTTTTCTAAGCTTTTCCACTCTAGACAAACATTCTTGTGCTTCGTCCGTTACTGAGCGACAATTATCATTTAATGTCCTACTAATAGGAAGAAATTTCTTCGCAAATACTTTCTCCCCAAGCTCGATATCAGCAATGCATGATCAGTACTTTTCCTCGCTTCAGTTCCATGTGCCCTATGGGGGAATATCGCATCACCTTTCATGGTACTTTCCCTCCTGTGAAATAAATAACTTTGATTCTTGCTCAATCTTAGCTTTTAATTCTAAAGCCTGCTGCATATCTTCATGGCTGTCATCTCTGTGCATTCGCTTGTGAGATTCAATGCTTCGTTCTGCATAAAAAAGAGCTTCTTTAAATTTCTTTTGCAGTAAATAAACTTCCGCCAAACCATGTTCTGCTTCAGGAACTAAATAATCGTTCGCATTATATTGTTCACTAATCAATAGCGACTTTTTATATATAGCCTCGGCTATTGCTAGGTTACTGCCACTTAACTTTTCTACCTCTTCATTAACAAAAAACTTTAATTCATTATATAACTCGGGGTAATCCTTAAGGTAATGCACTACATTATATGCTAAACTATTAAGGGGCTTCCTATTTAGCCACGAGCTAAGTGACCATAATGCACCTTCTATCCTATTTCCATCTTTATCTAAAACTCTGCAGTCTTTTTGACCTACCATATAAGTTAGAGATTTTTCTTGGTAACTTTGGACAGATCCATCGCCATGCTCGGTTAACCTTGCATAACAATTTGAGAGTTTCCACATGCAATCGCTCCGGAATGTGCTGTTATCAGATAAGTCCATCAATGAATCTTTTATTACATCATAATATTTTGCATTGCTCTTAAGTAGCTTTGTGTATTCAACTATAGCTTTATCATATTGGCCTGTCTCTAAGTAAAGGATTCCAAGACCGTTCTGTACTGATAATATCTCTGTAAAAACTGCTTTCTTATTATCATGATAGTTTCTATAGCACTGACTTATTGCCTTAGATGTCTCAAATAAGGTTTCGACTTCTTTATATAATTGTTCATTTTTTTTATATTTTTTCTCGTATATATACACTCTGCCTAAACGATATAAAATGTCTGCGTATATCACTGCAAGCTTTTCGTCTTTTTGAAGTAACAACTCCGAGAGCTCTTTGGGGTTGAAATTCAAATCTTCGTTACTAATTCCTACTAATTTTTCAATGCGACATTTTGCTTTTTTCGCAAATTCTCTAGATTTCTCGTAATCGTGTTCGCTTCCTTGCGCATAAAGCGCGATTTTATCCTCTATAACTGCCATCAAAGCGTTAAAATAAGCTCCCAACTCTCCTACATTCCATATAGCGCTGTTCTTTTCTATTTCACTTAATAAGCCTTGATAATCCAACTCTTTTATTCCAGCATGATTAGCCGCATTTCTTGTATTATCTACTTGAACTTTACCACTTCTTGCTTCTAATAATTTAAACAACAATTTTATAATCTTTTTCTGATCCCTACTAGATAAAACTTCAAAAGCCTTTTGCAGTGACTGAGAAAATGGCATCCCAAAGCTATTAGCCATCTCACTTCCAATTTCTAAAAGATCCAAGATTTCTTTTCTAGCACCTGCCGCCCCCTCATTTTTGTAATGCAGCCATACATTGTGCAACCCCCAAGTGCCAAGGGCTGTTACACAGACTCCCATACCTATGGCTTTATATTTTATCGTAACAGTCTTATTAATACTTTCTTGAAGACATTCTCTTAAGCTTATGTTTAAAATTTTTTGCATCACATTTCTCATATTATTAACACCTCTAATTTCATTCAAAAACCATATTAACCTTATCTTCTATTTCTTTGACGGTCAGGCTAACAAATACGATCAATTGCCTTTCCTAGTGGAAAGAGCACTTCAGATACCAATCTATTAGATTCTCAAATAAGTTGCAAATCAATTAAATTAAACAACCTTTAATTTATCTGCAGATCCGCACTTTTCATTTTTCATAATCTGTCAGCTCACTTACCTATTCCTGCGCTCTTTCCTTCTGCTTCAGGAGATATCCTATCAACCCATGTTTTCTCCTCTCTCACCGCAAGTTCCTCACTATTTTGTTTTTTTCTTAATATAGATATGCTTTCACCGTCTAAGGATATGCAATATTCTCCATTTCCTATCTCATCTACTTCTACTCCAGACCTTAATTGTGTTTTGCAGAAACTAAACAGCTTTTCCTTTTGAGATTTTAGCTTAATCGTCAAAGTAGCATCTGCACAACTATCACTTAATTTTAATTTTTTGAAACTATCCATGATTATTTTTTCTATTTCAGCATAGCCGTTAACTTCAAAAACATTTTTTTCAACTTCTTTTATTATTGGATGGGTTTTAGGATAAACTTTTTTACACATTTCCAAACTTTCTTCTTGATACTTCAGAGCTCCTTCATAGCGGCCTAACCTTTCTAAAATACTACTCACAATGTTTAAAGAATGAGCAATAGCAGGATGATCACCTTTATATATCCTACGCCTCATTTTGAGGCTTTCTTTTTGCCGTTCAAGAGCCTTTTCATGGCATCCCAAGAGCATTAATATTGCGCCTATACTATATAGCGAATCAGCAATATCTGGATGATCTGCTCTTTCTCCATAAATTCTGCACCTCATTGTCAAACTCTCCTTATGTATGTCAAGTGCTTTTTCATGCCGTCCCAAGAGCATTAATATTGTGCCTATATTATATAGCGAACCAGCAATATCTAGATGATCAGATCTTTCTCCATAAATTCTGTACTTCATTGCCAAACTTTCCTCATATCTAAAAAAGGCCTCATTATATTGCTTCAAGTCTTTAAATACGTTACCTATATTATGTAGCAAAGCTGCAACATATGCATGGTCACCTCGAGGCATACGTTGCAAAGCATTTTCTAAATAACAGAGCGCCTTTTCAAATTGTTTCAGATTTGCATATACACACCCAATGTTACTTAACGACCTAACAATATCTATATGATTATCTCCATAGAGCCTAAGTCTCATCTCCAAGCTTTCTTGATGATAAGGCAGCGCCCTCCAATTGTGTCCTAACTTTGCAAGAGATAGCCCAATACTATCTAATAAATTTGCTGTATTGTCATGATCCCCCGAATCAAGATTGTGCATTATCTTTAAAGCTTTCTCAAACCCAACAAGTGCTTCTTCTTCATTCCCTAAGTTTTGCAATATTAAACCCATATTAATATATGAGGTTACTATATCAATATGATAACTTGTATAAAGTTCATACTTCTTTTTCATATCTTTCTTACTCTCAGTTAGCGCTTTGCCATACTGTGAAAACCTAAGGTACACCATCATCTTAAGAAAAGGGTTATCTCTGTCATCGAAATTCTCTGAATAACAAATTTCTTTTTTCCTAAAGCCTTCTGTGTTTAAATATCTCTGCAATGCTATTGCTGTATAATAATACCTATATAACAACCTTAGATCTTGAATTCTATAAACATTGCTTAATCCTTTTGCTAATTTTTCATTTGTTATGCCTTGTGTAAACAACCTAGTTACAGCTAAAGTTTCTTTTTGGCCTCCATTATACGCATATCCGCGCAACCTTAATTCCATAGAAATCCCTAACAGCACTTTAAGATTACTAGCTGACTCTACATTAATAATCTTTTGCTTTTCCAATAAGCTTATAACATCAATTGTGCTATTGCCCTTTATATCGTAAAGATTTCCTAAATCTAAAATTACTCTATCTGCAAACCTGTATACCTCCTTCTTGATATTAAGTATTTTCCCATGATGCTCTTGGCCCAAAATATCTATTTTAAATTCTTGCAGATTGTTTTCTAATAAATCTAATGCTCTTTGCCTACCTACATCTGCAATTACTTTTTCTTGATATGTTTTTAATAACTCTTCGTTACCTTGCATAAATAAAGTATGTGTTAACGCGTGACTTAAATACTTATCTGATTCAAACCATTTATCCTCCTGAAATTTTAATATTTCCTGAACAGTTCCTATTAATTCAAAATCTTCATGCCCACGATATCCTTTCCTTCCCAAAGGTGTTTTACATGCATGCCAGTGAGGGCCATCAAAAGAAAAGCCTGAAGTTATCAAATTATCATAAAACCAGTCATTGTTATAATCTGGATCTTTATGATCAGTGATCTTAAAATCATTTAGCTCTTTTATCCCCAACAACCTTATTGCCGATTCACCAAAATTTATTACTCGTATATGTAATAATGTACTCACGCGCCTAAAAAATTGTTTTACTTCTTGTTCTTTTTCCTCTCCTAGCCCTTCCTCAATCAAAATACCAAATTCAACATCAGACCATGGCGTCATTGTGCCAAGTGCCATAGAACCAAGTCCATATACTGCATACCCTACGTCGCGATCATCTACTTTAGGCAAACCTCCCAAATCATTAATACACTCAGAAAACAATTCATTAAACAACCCTCCCTTACCTTCTTGACCGATGAAAAATTTGCGAATGTCTAAGTATATTTCTTCAACTTTTTTCGCTCTTCCTATTATACCCGCTTCATTAATCTCGTCTGAGTCTTTTGGCAACCCTAAGTCAGTTAACTTATCCAGATATTTCCTTATTCCTTCGCGATATTCTGTTAACCTCTTTTTATGTTTTTCTATTCGGTTAATACCTAAAGTCTCTGGCGAAGTTTTTGCTAACTTCTGGAAAAAATCCGCTTCAATATCATGAATTAATTTAAATACAAATTTTTGCTTCCCTTCTTTATCAGTAATTTTATTTTCTTCAGCCAACAGCTTTAAAATGTAATGGCAAATACCAATAGCTTTTGGATAGTAATCTAATTTATCAGTTGTGTTTGCTTGCCTTTTGTATAAGTCGACTAATCTGATAAGTAATTCATATTCTTCTTGGCGATACTTGCCTCTATTCAATACAGAATAACATTCTTGCAATGCCTCTTTTATCGCTATTGATGCTACTTCTAAAACACCCGCATCAGCTTTTGGAATGAGTAACTCATCGTCAATTATAGATAACCTATCTCTTATCTCTTTTGCTATTACCGACCTCATAAAAACCTCGCCTAATTCTAATTAATAGAACGTTAATATTAGGCCTATCTTATCCTTCCCCTTCTACCTACAGCTTTTATTTACTTAACTAATATCTACGCTTACACATCTTCTATGCCTGCAGAATCATCCTTAACATAAAACCTATAATTTATCGCTTTATCGCAACATTATCATAACACTAAATCAATTACAGCTAATTACAAACACTTTTTACAATTACACATTGTTTTATTTAATTAGCTTCTAAAACTACACACTCCACTTAACTTTGCTGCCATTTACATCATCAATATTTTCATCATCACTTATCGACACACCACCTTCTCTCCTTTCACCCCTTTCCTCTTGCAACCGCTCCACAAATGTTTTTCTCTCACCACGTCTAATTGCAGCCGCTGATTTCAGGTTATCCTTATTTTCCTCCGCCGCTCGTAGGCTGCGCTCTATCATTTCCTCAAACGCTTCTTCTTTCTCCATTTCCCTTATATTATCTATCTCACCTCTAAACTTTTCTAAACAAAATTCTACACACTCCCGCGCCATCCCAGAAAACACCTCCATATACCTTTCCAAATCCTCAGGCGGTGAGCATTGCCTCTTAAATTTTCTTAATATTTTATCTCGTTCTTTATTAATAAAAGCGCGAATACTATTATAACGATGAAGCACTGAACGTACATCTTCTTCCGATGCTTTCTTTAATTCTTCATCACTTGCCTCAAAAACATAATATCTAATCAACGGTATCGCTTTAAAACATTCCAGAGAACTGCGCCAACAATGATACTTTTCAATTGCAACCACTATACCAACTAAATAATTATTAAGCGCTACATCAATAACTTTATCGCCAAATTCACCTCTTAATTTATCTAGTTCATTCTTTTTACTTTTTTCATATAAATCGATATATGAAATAACTTTCCTTGGTTTTGGCATTATTTTCCCTTGCTAATTTATTTCGTAATACTTGCTTGCTTAAATCTTACTTCAGATTCAGCATATTCTTTCATCGCAAATTTGCTTTCTCCATATTCAAATATTGCATAAGGCTCTAATCCTCTTAAAAATTTTCGCAACTCCACTCCTTCCTTTTTCCAACCTTCTTTTTCTATTAAATCAATCAGAAAATTATTAACTATCGCCTCCTGAGCCTCATCGCCTAATTTACACAACCCCTTAAAACAATTAAATATCAACACCACATGCCTGGCTGTTACTTGATATAATTTTTCAACATCGTTATCCCTTGGTAGCGCCACTTTATTGTAATGTTTAGATTCAATTATTGATTTCCATTTTTCACTGCTACCATCAACAAGCTTATCTTCCTCAACTCTCGGATAATAAAATAATTTTCCCATATAATCAGATATCTGCCTGAATTTCTCATCGCTCAATAATTCATCTAATGATGAGGAAGCAGATACAGCTTCCAATATACCTTCGCTTATTCCCCATTCTTTATTAAGCTTAGCAATCGCTTTTTTATCTTCTAATATATCTTCACTCTTCTCTAAAAAATCACTTAATAACCGCAATCTATCCTTTGCCTTCTTTTCCTCCCCTGTATTGGGATTCTTTCCCAAACCTTCTTCGGGAAAACTTACATACTCCAGCTTATTTGCTCCCCATATACATACATCCAGCATTTCACTAATTATGCCTGATAATATCGCTCTGTTGCTTACCTTGATTGCTTCTTTAACTTTATCTATATAACCAATATACTCGATCCTTTCCAATCCATTAACTATAATATCTTGCTTATCACTTGGTAATGTTTTGGCTATCTCAGCTAATTCATCTTTGGCTTCACATAAATAATTCGTTCCCCTTAAATTCCGCGTTAATTTCTTACGTTCTTCGCGGCTTATAATAGAACTCATCTCCTCATCACTTAAGCTGCCTGCTAATTCCTCTAACTCTTTTAACCCCCTTTTGCCCAATGATATTTTCCCAAAGTTCTCTCTAATCGCCACAATAGCTGCTTCTCTACTCAATCCTTCACAAGACATATACGCTAATTCTTCATACAAACAATATGCCGATACATGCTCCCCTTGTGGCCCAATTAGCGTCCTTCCTCTATCTGCAGAAACCCTCGTTCCACCCCCAAGGCTAACCTTTGCTCTAGATTTACCTTCTTTCTTATATAAAGCTTTTTCCTCCTCCTCAGTCGAAGGACTGCTTTTCGTTGACAATGCTACTTTAACTTCAACAACCCCAACATCTTCAGTAGTTAAATGTAAACCCTCCATCTCTGCCGTTACAACCTCAACTCCAACGCTTTCAGTACCTTCTATTCCCCTTAATGCTTCTACCTTTTCTGCTTTCTCTTGTAGCCTCGGCGATCTACGCATACTCAGCCATCCTTTGTTTAATTTAAATGCTTACAGCTAGTTGTAACATATTAAACAATACAGCGCAATCCTTCGTTGCCTTATGTATTTATATTTTCTTTTAATGGTTGTTCAATTTATTAAATTTTGAAGTTTTTATTTTATTGTCTTACCTCAATTTAAGGCAATTGGTGGTACTCAATATCAAAAAATTCCATAAATGCTATTAGCTCTGGTATTAATGCTGGCATATCATCTGGCATTGGAAACCCTTTAAAGGCATTATTTTTGTGCGAGCCATATATATGAATCCACACCAAGTATAATACTCGGTAATCTTGCTCAAGAAGCATAGATCGTAACCCCACTAAGCGACAGAACATTTCAGATGCTGACTCTTCATCATATTCACAACCACAGCTTTTTTCTGGTATCAGATAAGAAATACTTATTATAACTTGTGAATCTATTTCTATAAACTCAACACCGTCCTCATTTTCATAATATGCCCCACGGGTGCAATGGAACAGTATACGGACATAAGGGATAGGTGAATGGCATTTTGGGCTCATAATTTATTACCTATAACCATAAAAGTGGGGATGGTAGTAATGTTTGATGAGCAAAATGGTATGAGGAGATTTTGGGATTATTAGGAAGCAAGATATCCACCCAACTTTGAAACCCGCAGCAGCGTTATATTAAACCACCCACCACGTAGATATCAACCTGAAACTTCGTTTCAGGTTACACGATATTTTGCAAAAGTCAATTTTTTTAGCACATAAGAAATTATGCCGTTTTATCTCTCGATTATTAGTTATAGAAGAAAAGCATATCGGAAAGTTACAAAGAATTTACATTATGAAATGGGCGTAATTCTCCACGTTTTACCTCATCTGGCATAAAAAATGAATAGCGTCCAAGCATATTCAGATGTTCATGCCCAAATGGTGAGAGCCTGACCACATCTTCATCCCTAATAGGAAAACCCTCTTTGCGTAATTGTGCTAAAGCTGCATCCATATAAGTAGTATTCCATAACACAATGATATTTAGCACTAATCCCAGCGCACCAAGTTGGTCTTCTTGACCTTCACGATAACATTGATATATCTCTCCTCGTTTTCCATGAAAAACAGAGCGTGCTAGACTATGTCTACCTTCACCTAAATTCAATTGTGATAGAGTAGCGCGACGAAAAGATTCATCATTAATGTAGTTAAGCATATGGATAGTTTTGTCAATACGCCCAATTTCCGCTACTGCTTGCGCCAACCGCGTCGGCTTGTCAGCAACTTAGAGGGTACGCATAATGCCTGTTGCTGGCACTCGTCCCAATTTAAGAGAACCAAGCAATCGCAATACATCATCCCATTGGGGAATTACCTGGTTCAGATTAATACGGTTTTTGGCAATAGAGTTGAGTTTACCATAGTCAGCATGTTGGTCAATACGCCAAAATCTAGCACCGCATATATCTGCCATCCTTGGGCTAAATCGATAACCTAATAATCGAAACAATCCAAATACCACATCGCTATATGCGCCAGTATCTGTCATAATACGTACTGGATGCAACTCAGTTTTTTGATCAAAGACGACGCCTAGGAGTATTAAGCTATCACGCAAAGTACCTGGCACTACTGCAGCATTTAAGCCTGTACGTTGATTTGATAATAGATTATACCAAGTTAATCCCTTACCTTTTTTAAAATATTTTGGATTAGGTGCGGCATTTACCGTTCTGACAGGCACAATAAAACGTATCCCATCGGCGGAAGCGATACCACCGCCTCCCCATTTTTTAGCTAATCCAATCTGATTTTGCGCAGCGACTAATAAAGCGTTTGCTGCAGTTAATGTCTCATCGCGAACATAATTTTGGTCAACCCATGCTAGCCTATCACGTTTTAATGCAGGAACATCATCACGAACAAAAGGCTCTGCTCCAGTATTACAAGCTTCAGACAACAATACAGCGCAGATACTTGTAGCTAAGTCAATAGCGCGTGCATTTTTTTCATTTAAGTGTGTAAATGCGCTAGTAAAATCAGTTCTTATGGCAATTTCCATTAATATCTCTGGCAAATCAACTCGAAGTAATTTTGCTTCCACTGCTTTGCGCAATGCTTTCAATGAAGCAGGCTCATCAAGTTTATCCAGTTGCGTTAATATTAGTTCTTCTCTGCCATTTATCGTTTCAAAGCGAATAAAGGGATTATTATCTAAATTAGCAGCAACCATTTGATAAGTTTGGTCTAATTCTTCAGTTAAATTTGCAAGCGTTAACGTAGGATCAGATGTTAAATCGAGCGCTTGGCAAATCATAGGGCGCATCTCTTCCCATTCTAAATTAGAATAAAGGTTAGCGCGTGGGTCACTATACCGCCAACTTGGGCTAATAAATATATCTCGACGTTTTAATGCAGCTTGCAATTTTTCAAGCGCACAAAATTTATATGCATTTAGGTCTATCTGTTTCTCATTATTAAAGATATGGCGTCTCCAAGCGTTACCAATTATTTCTGCAGGAGGTTTATTGTTTGGCTTATCTCTTAACCATACAAGGCTGCAGACTACATCATTACCTGCCTGGTTGCTATCAAAATTTAACACACGAAGTAATGTAGGTAAAAATCGACTAACTGTCTTCTTCTTAGGGGCAAGCTCTTGGTAAAATACATTATCTGGAGACCTAGTTAATGTATTCACATCAACTACAGCTTGTGTAAGCTTTTCATAGCTAACAACAGAGTAAATTTTATTACGCAGTGTGCTAGTAGGCAAAGCTGAGTCTAGTAATATATTACAAACATTAGCTAATGTAATAGCAGCTTTATCAAGATCTTTTAGTGTACGCAATCTAACTATTTTATTAGCTCGTTTAGCTCTCGCAAATAAATCTCGCAACACATGACTTAGTATATCTAAAGCATCATCTTGGGCACTTGCTTCCAAATGATGTGCAAAAGCAACTAATGTTGCCATCTTGCGTTTAAATGGCAAGCGTCGAATAGCAGCAATTTTAGCAGTATTGGCGAACCGCGCAAGCGCCGCTATGCGACATGCAGGTATCGACAAAGGTAACTTAATACTAATGGAGCGTGCAATTTCAACTCGTTGCAACGCTGCCACCAACGAAGATGCACTTGTTTTAACTGGCTCCTTACGTAATGTATCTAGGAGAGATTTAGGCGAATTCTCACCTTTTCCTAACAATTGGTTAAGTTTTTTAGTATGCTCGGGTGTTAAATTTTCGATTAACATCTTCCATAAACGAGACTCCATTCTGGAGCTAATTTGAAGTAGTTGAAATTTAATCTTACAGTTGTATAATTGAGAAGACAATAACTGGAGGTTAAAAGTTATGAATTTAAATCAAAAAATAATAAAACCAAAGCTCGGATTATTAGGATTAGCCA
>Ga0315902_10011689_pt1 | contig 11501 bp, 8 predicted proteins | sample LakEriMetagenome_9_FD_203523 | JGI IMG/M metagenome (GOLD analysis project Ga0315902, IMG submission 203523) | Freshwater fungal communities from buoy surface, Lake Erie, Ohio, United States - Buoy 12 MA117 | ecosystem: Environmental > Aquatic > Freshwater > Lake > Lake biofilm | place: USA... | reverse complement strand
AAAAAAATAATCCTTCAGCACAAAACTGGAAAGAACAAGATACACGCAATGTAAAAACAATAGCATTACGTGAAGTTACAAGCAGTGAAGAAAAAAGAATACATGCAAAAGATGCCGAACTGAATCGTGTATTGGGCGGCGGAATCGTTCCGGGAAGTTTAATACTTGTTGCAGGCGAACCCGGAATCGGTAAATCAACTTTGTTCCTGCAACTTGGATTGGAAATGCAAGGAATCCGAACGCTGTATATAAGCGGTGAAGAAAGTGAACAGCAAATAAAAATGCGTGCGGACAGACTGCAAAAACAAAATGATGAATTTTATCTGTTAACAGAAACAGGAACAAACACCATTTTTCAGGAAATAAAAAAACTGAAACCGGAACTTGTCATCGTTGATTCAATCCAAACACTGCAATCGCCTTATATAGAAAGCGGAGCAGGCAGTGTGAGTCAGATACGTGAAACTACAGCCGAGCTGCAACGTTTTGCCAAAGAAACAAATACACCTGTGTTTATCATTGGTCATATCACAAAAGAAGGAAGCATTGCAGGACCAAAAATACTGGAGCATATGGTGGATGTTGTGTTACAGTTTGAAGGCGATCGTCATTATGCCTATCGTATTCTTCGCACCATGAAAAATCGTTTTGGTTCAACATCCGAGCTAGGCATTTACGAAATGAGCAATGAAGGGATGAGGCCTGTGAGTAACCCTAGCGAAATCCTCATCACACAGAAAGAACATCCTTTAAGTGGTATTGCTATTGCTGCAACCATTGAAGGTATGCGACCTTTACTGATAGAAGTTCAGGCGCTTGTTACAACCAGTGTATATGGTACACCTCAACGCACTGCAACCGGATTTGATCTTCGTCGTTTGCAACTGCTTCTTGCTGTGTTGGAAAAAAGAGGAGGATTTCAGCTTGGCAACAAAGATGTGTTTTTAAATATTGCAGGCGGACTGAAAGTGGAAGATCCTTCAATAGACTTAGCCGTGTTGTGCGCACTTTTATCGAGCTACGAAGATGTTCCGCTAAATCAGAAAATTTGTTTTGCCGGAGAAATCGGGTTAAGCGGAGAAATTCGTGCAGTAAACAGAATCGAACAACGAATTGCCGAAGCGGAGAAATTAGGATTCGAAAAAATTATCATCAGCAGATACAATTTTGCCAATCGGCAAAAACAAAACACACAGTTATTACAAAAATTTCAGATTGAAGTTATTCAGCTAAGCAAAGTGGAAGAGCTGTATCAATACCTGCTTGCATGATTGCCTCTTTAATCAAAGAAAGAACACTCGACCTGTTACACCTGTTTTATCCGCATCTCTGTGCAGGATGTCAATCAGATCTTCTTTCTGTACACGATCCTGTTTGTCCACTTTGTATTGCTTCACTCCCTGAAACCGGTTTTGAAAACATTGCAGGCAATCCGATAGAAAAAATATTTTACGGACGCATCGCCATTAAAGCTGCAACAGCCGGATTTTATTTTACAAAAGGATCGTTGCTGCAATACATCATTCATGCATTGAAATATGAAAAAAATCAAAACGCCGGAGTTATACTTGGAAAACTACTGGGCAACCAATTGAAAAGCGGAACACTTTTTACAAATGAATACTTATTGGTTCCTGTTCCCATGCACCCCGGTAAAGAAAAACAGCGTGGATATAACCAGGCAGCAATCATTGCAGAAGGAATTGCTAAAACAACGGGGTGGACTTGGTGTAATGATGCTGTTATAAAAGCTACACATACAGATACACAAACAAAGAAGGGACGTAATGACCGCTGGGAAAACATCCGCGAAGTATTTCAATTAAAAAAACTTTCGGCTTTAAAAGACAAACACGTTTTACTGATTGACGATGTGCTTACCACAGGCGCTACACTGGAAGCGTGCGGCCATTGTATTCTCAAATCTGAGCCAGCCTCATTGTCTGTTGCTACACTGGCCTGGGCCTCATAAATACAGGCGTCCGAAGCTCCATCTGCAAGTTCGGACTCTGATTATATCACGAATAGGATTAATTTTACATTCTGTGAAACAGTTTTATTCTTTACTCTTCTTTATTGCTGCACTAATCTTTTTCTCATGCAGCAAAGACAACCTGATTGACACAAATGGGCGAATCAGCTTGTCGAATGACACCATTCGGTTTGACACTGTATTTACCACAGCAGGGTCTGTTACCGGTTATTTTCTGATCAAAAACGAAAACAAAAACACGATACGAATCAGCAACCTGCAACTGATGGGTGGGAACAGCTCCTACTTTAAAATAAATGTAGACGGAACCCCCGGCACTCAATTTAGCAGTCTGGAAATAGAAGGAGAAGACAGCATGTATGTGTTTGTCCGTGTCAACATTCAACCAAATAACGACCTGATTCCATTTTTAATCCGGGATAGCATCAAATTAGTAGCAAATGGTTTTACTTCTTATAAGCAACTGGAAGCGTGGGGGCAAAACGCAAGGTATATACGCAACGGGCTATTGAAATCAAATACAACCTGGACAAACGAATTACCATACGTGATCTTAGGTGGTATTACAATTGATACCTTGGCAACACTTACAATAGAAAAAGGGACTCGCATTCATTTAAATGCAGATGCTCCCATGATTGTAAACGGAACACTTATTGTGAACGGAACGAAAAACGACAGTGTTGTGTTTCAAGGCAACAGACTCGATGAACCATATAAAAATTTTCCGGGTAGCTGGCCAGGCATTTATTTCAGAAGCAGCAGCCGAAATAACCAACTCACCCATGCAAGAATAAAAAATGCTTACCAGGGACTTGTTGCGGAACAACCGGCAGGCAATTCAAATCCCAAAATCACATTAAACAGTTGCATCATCGACCAGGCTTTTGATGCAGGTTTATTGGGTATCAATTCAAGTATGGAGGTAAACAATTCACAAATCAGCAACTGCGGCAACAACATTGCACTGGTACTGGGCGGCAACTATATATTTAAACATTGTACAGTCGTTAGCTATTCAAGTTCTTACCTCAGTCATAAAAATCCTGTTTTACTTACAAGCAACTTCATCAAGCAGAATAACCAGATTTTTACAGCCGCATTAGATGCGCGGTTTGAGAATAGTATCTTCTGGGGAAGTGAAGGTTTTGTAGAAAATGAAGTGGTGGTACAAAAAGAAGGAGCTACAGCATTCAATGTTGTTTTTGATCATGTGCTTTATCGCGTTAAAGAAGATCCGAAACAAGTTACACTTAACGAAATCATCCGCAATCAGGATCCCTCATTCGATAGTGTAGATATCAGTAAGCGTTATTTTGACTTCAGACTGAAAAGCAATTCTCCCGCAGTAAATAAAGGAAAGGTCGGTTCACTTACAACCGACTTCTATGGTCTTCCAAGAAACGGATTGCCGGATTTGGGTTGTTATGAGAGGCAGTAGAAGTTGTTGGTTATTAGTTGTTGGTTATTAGTTTGGAATCGCGTGATTTTAGATAGTTAAAAAAATACCCGGATTTAGACCCGGGCATCTTTTAAGATTAAAGTGATTTTGTTTGTTATTTCTTTCCTGAACCTGCCGGTCGTTTGAATATAATAACAAGCCTTTGAGGGCGGACATTCGGCTGCAATCCATCTACCCCGCTTCCTCTTGCAAGCAGATTTGGATAAACGGTTTCGTTTTCTAAATAAGAGGAGATTAGCTCCCAGCCATCTTTTCCTAAATTGTTCAAAGATTCGTCACTCGGCAAAATAGACGTGCTTGAGACTGTTCTGTCAAATTCATCGTTGGTCTTTACGTAATTTTTTTCGGACGAGCTGATTTTTTGTGCATCGTAGTACATCACCTTATACTCCCATTTTGAGGATCCGCTAAGGCATGCCGTGAAAAACAAAACAAAAAGCAGTAAAAAAGAAAAAATAAAAGGTTTTCTCATAACAAACGGTTTGGTTAAAAAAAAGGTTAAAAGGAAATAATAGAAATGTAACTATTGTTCCCGAAATATGAAAATACTCTTTTTAAAATATTTTCAAACTTTCGTCGACTACGGAATGAAGCAAAGACAGGGAATTTCAATAAAAACTGAAATGATATTTAAACATCTATGTTGAACCAAACCCTTTTTTACTTGTTGTTATTTTAAAATTATTTATATGCGTCAGTTTATTTTAATTCTTCTTTTTGCTAATATCCTTTCGTCTATGCAGGCACAAAAAACATCCTCTGTCCATGATTTTAAAGTAACGTCATTAGACGGAGGAACCATCGACCTTTCTTCTTTTAAAGGAAAGAAAATATTGATTGTAAACACCGCCTCACGCTGCGGTTATACACGCCAGTACAAAGACCTTGAAGAACTTCATACCAAATACAAAGACAAACTCGTAATCATTGGTTTTCCTGCAAACAACTTTGGCGGACAGGAGCCAGGAAGCAATGAAGAAATCCGTGAGTTTTGTACCAAAAATTATGGCGTGAGTTTTCCGATGGCTGCCAAAGTAAGTGTAAAAGGAAAAGACATTCATCCACTATTCGACTGGCTCACACATAAAACACTGAACGGCGTGATGGACGCTGAAATAAAATGGAATTTTGGGAAATTTCTCATCGATGAGAAAGGGAAGCCCGTCGCTTATTTCGGAAGTGGTACCAATCCGATGAGTGATGATATTGTATCCAGGCTTCAATAATGCATATCCTTTTACCTTGTTCCTTAACTTCGCTTCATGCAGTTTGAAGATGTTGTTGGGCAGGAACACTTGATTAACAGACTAAAAGAGCTGGTAGATCAAAACAGGCTGAGTCATGCCCTTCTTTTTATTGGCAGAGAAGGATCCGGCGCCTTGCCCCTTGCGCTGGCAATGAGTACTTATATTATTGAAAAATCTGAACACAACAGACGACAATCTTCTCCTGCAGGTTTATTTGGAGAGCCTGATCCGGAAATATCCTCAACTACTCCAGGAGTCCTGAAAGCAACACAATACCTGCATCCGGATATTCATTATAGCATGCCGGTGATTAAAAGAAGTTCGGGCAGCGATTCCCCATCTAAATCTGACGACTGGATCACGGAATGGAGAACCTTTCTTAGTAAGCACCCATATGGCAATTTGTTCGACTGGCTGGATTCAATTGGTGCAGAAAATAAACAAGGTAAAATCAGCGCAGCAGAATGTGAAGAGATTGCACGGAAGCTTTATTTAAAAAGTTTTGAAGGAGGGAATAAAATATTAATACAATGGCTTCCTGAAATGATGGGCAATGAAGGCAACAAATTGCTGAAGCTCATAGAAGAGCCGCCGCCTGATACGATTTTTCTTTTGGTAACAGAAAACGAAGATCTTTTACTACCCACGATTGTAAGTAGGTGTCAGGCCATCCGCGTTCCGCCGGTAGCAACCGAGGCCATTGCAAAAACACTTGAAAAACAATTTGATCAGGATGCAGAAACAGCGTTGCAAACCGCACAGGTAGCCGAAGGAAATTACCGGGAAGCCCTTCGGCTTGTTGAAGAAACAGACAAGGACTGGCAGGGAGAAATCCGGAGCTGGCTGAATATGACACTTCAAAACAAGGCTGCGGAACAAGTAAAATGGATTGAAAAAACACACGGATTGGGAAGAGAGTACCAGAAACAGCTGCTGCGCACATTTCTTCACCTGATCGAATTAAGCATTCGGCTTCACGCCGTCGGCGAAAAGGTGTTGCATGTTGCTGCAAAGGATAAGGATTTTGCCTTACGTCTAAACCAAATTTGCAGCACCGAGCAACTGGAGGCAATTGCCGGCGAACTTGATAAGGCCGTGTATTATATTGAGCGAAATGCGAACGGGAAAATGTTATTTATGGCGTTAACCATCCGAATGTTTTATATCATCAAGCACAAAACTGCCCTTATTCTGGAGGGTGATCAGGCTGCATAATAAACCGCCATACAGGCTTTAGTGATAATTGCTTATTTTTGGAACAGAATCAAAAGTGTGTGTGAAAAGGGGCAGAAGAAATGATTTGGAAACGGAATGCTGATCGGTGTGAGAGGATTCGGGAAAGATGCGTGCCGCAAAAATATGCTTATCCGCTGTTTTTGATAATATGTGAGCCCCATTAGGATGGGATTTATTCGTTGAGCTTACATCGTTGTATTAGTACACATCAATTCCTTGTTAAATCGTCGAGTTCGAGGCAGGTATAACCCTGATGCATTCCATTTATTCATCTTTATTGATCATATTATGAGTTGTTCGAGTTGTGGTACTGGTACACCAAATGGATGTAAAAGCAATGGAGGATGCAGCAGTGGCGGATGCAACAGACTGAATGTGCACGACTGGCTGGCAAATCTTCCATTTAGCGATCCCAATAGTGATTGCCGAATCATAGAGATTAGTTTCAACCACGGCAGCCGCAAAGATTTCTACAGAAACAACACTCTGCAAACATTCGTTAAGGGCGATATGGTTACTGTAGAAGGAACCAACGGGTTTGATGTAGGAATGGTCAACCTCTCAGGAGAGCTGGTACGTCTTCAGTTAAAGAAAAAAGGCCTCAAAGAAGATCATCCCGAAATAAAAAAGATCATGAGGGCAGCCTCTGATATTGATTTACAAAAGTGGAAGGAAAGCAAGGAGCGGGAAAAACCTTCACTAACAAGAGCAAGAGCCATCATTATTCAAATGAAGCTGGATATGAAACTCATTGAAGTTGAGTATCAGGCAGATGGAAGGAAAGCCACTTTTTACTACACCGCAGAAGACCGGGTCGATTTCCGAGAGCTGATAAAAGTTTATGCAGGCGAGTTCAAGGTGAAAGTAGAAATGAAGCAGATAGGCATGCGTCAGGAAGCGGCTAAGATCGGCGGTATCGGAAGTTGTGGTCGGGAGCTTTGCTGCAGTACCTGGCTTCATGATTTTAAAAGTGTTACCACCAATATTGCTCGTTACCAAAACCTTTCAATCAATCAGGCAAAGCTAAGCGGACAATGTGGGCGTTTAAAATGCTGCCTGAATTACGAGTTGGATACATACCTTGATGCGTTGCAACATTTTCCGAACAATGCAGATGTGCTGCAATTGGAAAGAGGTCCGGCAACATTGATCAAAAAAGACATTTTCAAAAACCTCATGTGGTATGTGTTACCAGATAGCAACAAACAGTATCCTGTACCTATTGAGCGGGTTAAAGAAATTCGTGAAATGAATGCCAGAGGGCAAAGACCAGAGGAATTGGGTGCGGTTGAATTATCTCCGGCAAAAGCAGAAGAGAAAGAAATGGCAAATGTGGAGCTTGTTGGACAAATCAGCTTACGCAGTCTTGAAAAGACCAGCCGGAGAAGGAGGGATAAGGAAAGAGGGCAGCAAGCAAGAAGTGATAATAGGCCAAGACCCGGAGGGCAGCAAACAACCGGAAGAGCCAGACCCGACAACAGACCAGGACCAAGAGGAAATGCCGGTAATCAGGAAAGACGACAAAATCCAAACAGGCCAGATCAGCAAAACAGACCGGGTAGGGATTTTTCAAAAAAGCCACCTCCAAAAAAATAATAATTATCCCTGGTAAATGTGTAACACAGGAACCCGCTAGATATATTTTTATAAAGGATAAATGTACTTAGTTAGCTCATCCTCCTAAGACTAAAGCTTGTGTTTCGTAATATGAAAGCGACCGCACACATTTGCTATATATCTAAAAATATTCAGATTATATATGCAAAAATTTCTACTTGATTGCTGTATTCTGAATTTCCCTTAATTTAGACCCGCCTTAAAGGTATTTCCCTTTTAAAATTTATTAATCACTTCAACAATCAAACACTAAATACACGAACATGTCACTGAAAACAAATGTTAGTTCAAGAATTCTCATGCTGGGAATTTCGTTTTTGACAATTTTTAACTCCTGTAAAAAAGACGATGGTGGAAACGGAGGCGGTGGTACTCCTCAGCCTGCTATTGCAAGCTTTGCACCGACAAGCGGTACTACAGGGACAAACGTAACAATTACTGGAACTAATTTTACCGGAGCTACATCTGTTAAGTTTGGCAACGTAGCAGCCACTTCTTTTAATGTTGTGAATGCAACAACCATTACGGCAGTGGTAGGAGCCGGCGCAACGGGTGATGTATCTGTGACAACTGCGGGCGGAACAGCAACAAAAGGAACCTTTACCTACACTACAACGCCTCCGGTCAACGCTCCGACTATCACGAGCTTTACCCCAACTACCGGCACAACAGGCACAAGCGTTACGATTACCGGAACCAACCTGACAGGTGCAACGGTTGTGAAGTTTGGTAATACGAATGCAACCTCATTTAATGTTGTTAGTGCAACTTCAATCACTGCAGTTGTAGGAAGCGGAGCAACAGGAAAAGTTTCTGTAACCACTCCCGGAGGAACAGCTACAAGCACTGGAGATTTTACATTTAATCCCCCCGCGGGAGGCAATACAATTGCCGGAAAAATCAACACAGATGCTGAGTTAACACAAATTAAAACAGGAGTCGCTACTGCCAACTTAGGATCAACCTTAAGCGCAACAGGTCCTTTTACGCTTTTTGCTCCTGTAGATGCCGCTCTGAATGCGCTGACTATCAACTTTGCTTCACTGGATCAGGCTACTGCCAACAGCATCATTCGTTACCATACAGTTTCAGGTAAATACCTTTCTACAGACATCCCTGTAGGAACTAAAAATCTTAAAGTTCTCACTATCAACACCCCTGCTGATTCGGTTTTCGTAACAAAAATTGCCAGCGGCGTGATCTATGTAAACGGTAAAAATGTAGATGATGCAAAAAAAGATATTGCAGCAGACAATGGTGTTATCCATAAATTAAACAGTTCAAACGGTATCTTACTCCCTCCAACACGCAATGTATATGACCAGATCAGTGTTGCAGGTTATGATTCCATCAAAAAATTAGTAGACAGAGCTGCTCAAGCTGACGCAAACCTGGTGAATGTATTGAAAACTTCTGTTCTCACACTTGTTGCACCTACAAACGCTGCTTTTCAGGCATTTTTCAGTGCAGGTGCAATCACTCAAATTAATCAACTTACTCCGGCACAGGCACTGGCGCTTGTAAAAGACCACGTCGTACTTAGCAGAAACTTTGTGATTGATTTTGCTGTCGTATCATCTACAGGTTTTCCTGCATGGGGTGGCAGCAATCTGAAATTCGGTTCTGCAGGTGGTGGACAATTTGCTTTGTACTATTCACCAACTGCGGGTGTTCTATTAGGAGCTAATGATATCATGTGTTTTAATGGTGTCATCCAAAGAACAGGAGGCATTCTGACTAAATAATTAAAGTATCAGATTGAATAAATCAAAAACCCCGCTCTCGCGGGGTTTTTTGGCTTCAGTATTTTCTGCTGGTCCGCATGATAGGTAAAGAAGCCGTGGTTTTTCAATTTGCCTTTCGGCGAGGAATTGGATTTTAGGATTTGGTTTGCTTCAGGTTTGATTTCAACACAAGGATACTAAAGCTTTTAAATGATAACAAAGATTTTGCATCCTGTCTCCCAAAAATGCAGATTCATCTTCAATGCCACTAAGGGTTCACACTTAAAAAAGAGTCTAAGAGACCGTAAGACGGGAATACCAGAAGAAAGTCCGGGAGTCCATAAAATCATGGAGATCATTTAATCAGCTTAATCATAGTTCAAGACGAAAAGAATTAGCTAATATGATAATGGGCTAATGCAAAACATCTAAACCCCTAAACGAAAAACCCTATCTATTTCACCAGCTTTCTTGTAAAACTTCTTCCGTTCTGCTGAATGGTCAACAAATAAATTCCGCTGTTAATATTAGAAACTCTGATAGGCTCTGTTTGACCGGCGAGCACAACCGGCAATTGCTTTTTATATACCACCCTTCCGTCGATTCCTGAAAGCTGAATAATAGTGCCATTTGAAACCGCTTTTGAAAATTGCACATTCAAACCATTATTCAGATTACCATTGATTTTTATTTGCTCCTCAAGTTCAACATTTAAAACACTTGTAGGCGTTCCGTCAAATGACAAAGTCCAGTCATCAATACCACTCATCGTTGGAATGCCATTAAACCCAAGTATAGCCGGAGTTGTAGTGGTGGTAGCAAAAGGCGTCCAAACACGAATCCAAACAATATCCGATTTGTTATCCACTGCTGTTCCAAAATTCACATTTACATCAGTAAAAAATTTATACGTATTTGACGGACCGGGCTTTCCTCCGGTGCGCACATTCACGGGACTTAACAATACACCTGTACTTGAAAAGGATGTAGGTGTAACACCAAAACCATAATCAACTGCCCATGCAGTGATAGCTTCAGATGTACTATCCAAAGAAACCACCCTTAAAGCCAGACGAAAATTACTTAGGCCGGCAGTATTCGTAAGTTTAAATACAAAAGCCGCTCCGGGATTACCATATGAAGCTGTTTGTCTCACAGCTAGTGCACGGTTGGTACTTAATGCCTGCTGATTAGGGTTTGATGTGCTGGTTAATCCGGTTGCAGATGCGCAATTATAAAACCCGGCAGTTGTATTATTCCATGATGTTGCAGTCGCAGTAAAAATTGCATTTGTACCCGCAGCGGTGAGAGTTGAGCCAGTCTGCACTGAAAATCCATTCGGCAAACCTGCTGCGATGCCATTGAAATTCTCAACGTAAGGAGAAGTGGTCAATGTAACCTGTGCATGCATCAATCCTGTTACTGATAAAAAAATCAGTAAAGCTGCAATTCTTAACATAATATGGTATTTAAGCGTGATGGAGTAAAGAAAAGACAGATTTTTGAAACAAACAAACGTTTCCCTTTCTAAAGCTTCGCCATCTCTCCCTTCACAAAATCCATCAGTGTCTTGATATGATCCGGAGAAAAATCAAACTTCAGTCCGGCTGCTGCATATAATTCCGGCAATGTTTTCGTTCCGCCCAAACTTAAAGCGTTGATATAATTTGTCAATGCCTGCTCCGGATTCTTTTTAAACTGCATCCACAAACCAATGGCTCCTAACTGCGCAATGCCGTATTCGATATAGTAAAATGGCACTTCAAACAAATGAAGTTGTCGTTGCCATTCATAAGGACGATATTGTTCAAGTCCTGAATAATCAATCAAGCCCGTACTATATTGCTGAGCCAGGTTCACCCACTTCTCTCCTCTTTCTTCTCTTGTATGATTTGGATTTTCATAAATCCAGTGCTGAAAGGCATCAATGCGGGCTATCCAGGGAAGGATGGTGAGTACGCGTTCAAGTTGCTTGAACTTCGCACGTTTTAATTCTTCTTTATCTGTAAAAAATACATCCCAATATTCCATGCTAAACAACTCCATTGCCATACTGGCCACCTCTGCAATCTCAGAACCATATTCTTTAAAGCCTGTTAACTCGAGCTGATGCGTCAAAAAAGAATGAATAGCGTGACCACCCTCATGAACCATCGTAGTCACATCATCCAGTGTGCCGGCCGCATTCATAAATATGAAAGGTGCTCCGGTTTCTGCCAATG
>Ga0315902_10011684_pt1 | contig 11504 bp, 12 predicted proteins | sample LakEriMetagenome_9_FD_203523 | JGI IMG/M metagenome (GOLD analysis project Ga0315902, IMG submission 203523) | Freshwater fungal communities from buoy surface, Lake Erie, Ohio, United States - Buoy 12 MA117 | ecosystem: Environmental > Aquatic > Freshwater > Lake > Lake biofilm | place: USA... | reverse complement strand
CGACGCCGCGTCGCCAGGACAATGCCGACACGTACAACTACTTTGGCGATCCGATCTACACCTATAGCCTGCGGCAGGGGATCGCTGACGGGTTCCTGGCTCCCTATCGCGTTCACCGCGTGGTCACCACCTGGGACGCGGTTGGCTGGCGACCAAGCCAAGGCGACTTGGATCGCTTCGGCCGCCAAATCCCCGACGAGGAATATCACACCACCGAGTTCGAGCGAATCGTTTCGCTGAAAGCGCGAACCGAGACCGTCGCGCGGCACCTCACCGAATACCTCAAGCGGACCGACCGCTTCGCCAAGACCATCGTGTTTTGCGTCGATCAGGAACACGCAGACGAAATGCGGCGGGCGCTCAACAACTTGAACACCGATCTGGTCCGCGACAACCCCGATTACGTCTGCCGCGTCACATCCGATGAGGGCGATATTGGTCGCGGGCATCTCAGCAATTTCCAAGACCTAGAGCGCCGCACGCCGGTCATCCTCACCACGTCGCAACTGCTCACAACCGGCGTTGATGCACCGACCGTGCAAAACATCGTGCTGGTGCGGATTATTAACTCGATGACCGAGTTTAAGCAGATCATCGGGCGCGGGACTCGTGTTCGGGACGACTACGGCAAGCTGTTCTTCAGCATCTTGGACTACACCGGCTCGGCAACGCGGCTTTTTGCCGACCCCGATTTCGACGGCGATCCGTCTCTCGAAACCGAACAGACCATCGACGACGAAGGCGAGCCAACCGGCGAAGAGACGATTGTTACGCCCGAACCGGAGCCAGAAGACGATGATGGTGGCGGCGAGTTACCACCGGATGAACCAGACGGTTCCCGACGTAAGTTCTACTTCGATGGCGGCAACGTCGAAATCGCCGCTCATCTGGTTTACGAGCTCGACCCGGATGGCAACCAACTTCGAGTGGTTCAATTCACCGACTACACAGCCGACAAGGTCCGCACGCTGTACCGCAACGCGGCCGAGTTGCGCGGCGAATGGGCCGATCCAGATAAACGCCGCGAGATCATCGACCGCCTCGAGGACCGGGGAATCGATTTCGACCACCTGGCGGAGTCCGCCAACCAACCCGATGCCGACCCGTTGGACTTGATTTGCCACTTGGCATTCAACGCCCCGCTGCGCACACGGCGCGAGCGAGCCCAACGACTTCGCACGGATCGACGGGACTTCTTTGATCAGTTTGGGGCCGATGCCAGGAAGATTCTTGAAGAGCTGCTCGACAAGTACACGGAACACGGCACAGCTCAATTCGTGATTCCCGATGTGCTGGAGTTGCCACCAATTAACGAACACGGCAACGTTATCGAGATTGCTGCCCGCTTCGGCGGTGTCGAGCAACTGCGGCAAGCCGTCATTACGCTTCAGACGCTGCTTTACTCCGCTGCATGAACAGGTAACTACTCATGGCTGCCATTGACCATTTCAACGAGGACATCGCACGTTCGAGGGCAATCATTGACCTCGCCGATCCCTTGCCGCATGGAACGCCCGCGGAATCCTTAGTACGCGATGACCTCTTGAGAAGCTCTTGGATGTTCGCAGTTGGGGCATCGGACGCTTACTTCTGCGACTTGTACACGGATCTGTTGGCCTGCGTTTTGATGTGCAAAGAGCGTCAACCCAATATTGCCCTTCCCCGTTCGATATTGACCACCGATGTCCCCCTCGAGGCTGTTTACGCCGACTATGCGCAGCGCCAAAATTGGCGATGGCGAATGATGGCTCGCCGTCGAATGGAGCGTGAGAATGTGCTCGCCATCGATACAATCAAACAGCTTCTCAATCCATTCCTCCGCGACGACCATAAGTTATTTGGAGATGTAATTGACACATGGATTGCGCAGCCAGGAGCAACCCGTTGGATCTTTGGGCTAGCCCCTGCCGCATACCAAGCTCAGATGGCAGCCACGGCTGGCGAGCTCGATCAGAGGATACGAGAGCGAACGCAAAAGGGTTTGCGTAATAGCGCGGCCGGTGCCTTGAAGCGAAGATACACCGCAATCATCCAGCGTCGTCACGACTGCATCCACAATTGTGATCGCCCAAAAGTTGCGTTGCGCCGAGTAAGAAGCGCGAACAGTGTTCGTAGAGTCGTCCGTGACGTTGAGTTTCTTGTCGCGAATGTAGACGCACACATTTCTACCGAGTTTCGGCAGTTTCTGCTGGGGCTCGGCTGTTCCCCTCAAACCGTTAACCAAGTTGGATATTGACCAAGATGGCAAAAAAGAAAGCCAAGACGGCTGAACAACCTAAAACAACAGCGCAGCAATTAGGAAGTCTCATCAAGTCAGCTCGCGACATCATGCGAAAGGACAAGGGCCTCAACGGCGACTTGGATCGCCTCCCCTTGCTCACCTGGATCATGTTCCTCAAGTTCCTCGACGACCGAGAGAAGCTCGAAGAGGCGCGCGCTGGGATTGGCGGCAAAAAGTACAAGTCCGCTATCGAGGCACCCTACCGCTGGCGCGATTGGGCAACAAATAAGCAAGGTATTACAGGGGATGAATTGATCGCATTCGTGAATCAAGATGAAGCGACAAGACCAGACGGCAAACGCGGACCAGGACTCTTGGCGTATCTTCGGACCTTACAATCGAGCAATGGCGACCATCGGCGTGACGTGATTGCCACAGTGTTCGCGGGTGTGATTAATCGCATGATTTCTGGCTACCTCATGCGCGATGTAATCAACCTCGTCGACGGGATTCACTTCGACTCCTCTGAGGAAATGCACACGCTAGCGAGACTTTATGAATCAATGTTGCGAGAAATGCGAGACGCCGCGGGCGACTCAGGCGAGTTTTATACTCCCCGTCCAGTAATCCAGTTCATGGTCGCGGTTACCAACCCTAGGCTCGGCGAAGTCGTGCTAGATCCAGCTTCTGGTACGGGTGGGTTTTTGACGGAATCCTTCGCCCATTTGGAAAAGCAATGCAAGACGGTTCAAGACCGCAAAGTGCTTCAAGAGCGCAGCATTCGTGGTGGTGAAGCAAAGCCACTTCCCTACATGCTAGCACAAATGAATCTGCTGCTTCATGGGCTCGACTCTCCAGCGATTGAGTATGGAAATAGTCTCGCTACAAAAATCACTGAAATCGGTGACAGGGAGCGAGTGGATTTAATCCTTACAAATCCGCCGTTTGGGGGAGAAGAAGAAGCAGGCATTCGGAGTAATTTTCCGGCAGACAAGCAAACATCCGAGACTGCACTTCTATTCCTGCAGCTTATTATGCGAAAGCTTCGCCGTGCGAAAGGCGAAGACGCATATGGTAGAGCTGCGGTAGTCGTCCCCGATGGTGTGCTATTCGGAGACGGGGTTTGCGCCCGTATCAAAGAGGACTTGTTGACAAACTACTGTCTACACACCGTTGTACGTCTTCCGAATGGTGTGTTTCAGCCATATACCCCCATCCCAACGAACATACTTTTTTTTGATAGCTCGGGTCCGACGCAACATGTATGGTTCTATAAGCTCGCGCCACCTGGCGGCCGCAAGCATTACACAAAAACAAAACCACTTCAATTTCCCGATTTCGCGGATCTCATTCAATGGTGGAAACGTCGTCGCGCGTCGGAGAACTCTTGGAAATTGTCACGGGCGCAGCTATCGCAATTGAATTTCAACCTTGATCAACGCCACCCTTCTGAGAATGACGAGACGCCGAGCGAGCGGCCAGCCATTATTGTGGCGTCAATTATTGAGAGAGAATCGCAAATTCAGCGATTACTTGAGCGGCTGTCGAAGGAGGTCGGATAACCATGCTTTCGACCGCGTACCCTGTTGTGGGATTTGACCAAGTATTTCGTCGAATAGAGAGGCCGATCGCGCTCTCTGACTTTGAAGACTATTCATGCATCGGAACGAGATTAGGTGGACAAGGGGCTTATGTTCGTGAGGTGCGGCAAGGAAGTGCTATCAAGCGTAAAAAGCAGTCGTTGGTGCGTGAAGGCGATGTTTTGTACAACAAGCTATTTGCTTGGCGAGGAACGTTCGCAATCGCAGATGCGTCAGTCGATGGATCAATTGCATCGGATAAGTTTCCGCTTTATGAACTCGATCGGACAAGGGCTGATCAGGAATATGTCCGCTATTGGTTTCAAACAAGACATCTCCATAGTGAAGCTCGAAAACATTCAAAGGGAGCCGCCGCGCTCAGTAAGCTTACTTTGAATCCCCCTGATTTCTGGCGGCTTTCGCTTCCCCTGCCCGAAATTAGTGAACAGCGACGGATTGTCCAACGATTGAACGGAATGTTTAGGGAGTTTCGTCAACTTCTTGAACTTCGTACTCCAATCGATGCAGTAGTTCAGGGAAGGAGGGCAGGAATCGGCTCGGAGGCTCGACTGATTTTCGCAGCCGAGCTTGGGGAACTAAATCGCGAATTCGGGTTGCAGCTTGCAGTTCTTGATTTGGTTTTGACATTGCGGCCACGAAGCGGGCCATCCTTTGCATGTTCATCAGATGGAGCCGGAATCGGGGTCATCATGCCATCGGCTCTTGGAGGGTATCGCTTAGAGCCTAGTAAGGTGCTATTTGGAAATGGTACGGAGCGACTTGGGCAGACAGATCTTCTGGAGCCCGGTGACATTTTAATATCACGTGGAAATAAGCGTGATCAAGTTGGGCTGTGCATTGTGTATCCCGGTGCTGAACAATCGCGAACGTATGCGAACCTGTTAATGAAGATGCGAGTTGTGGACGGCGTACTTCCGGAGTTTGTTAAGTATTGGGTCATGTCACCGCTTGCAGTACGGTACATTCGACAGCACACAAAAGGCACCAGCCCGTCGGTGCAGAAGATAAATCAACGTTCATTAATCCAGATGCCGTTTCCAAAAGGAGTATCGGTTGAACGTCAAGAGGCGTGGGTGTCGCGTCTGGACACGATTTTTGACACGGTCGATGAGATTGAATGGCTCGTGCGAGATCAGTTTGAACAGGTAAAGATGTTTCCCGACGCTGTGCTTACCGCCGCATTTAAAGGGGAACTGTAGTATGGCAAAGCATCGTAACAAGCCGTTTGGCGAAGCACTTCGTGAAAAGCGAATTGAGAAGGGCTTTAGCCTCCGCAAGTTCGCACAACTCGTCGGCGTCAGTCCGACTTACCTATCGCAAGTTGAGCAGGGGAACGTGGACCCGCCCACAGCGGACCGCGTGAAGCGGATGGCTGAGCTGATGGAAGAAAGCCCGGATGAATGGACAGCGCTCGCCGGCCGCGTGCCGGAAGACTTGCCGGCGATCATCCAGGAGAAAACCGAGGTTCCCGACCTGCTGCGAGCGGTCCAGGGAATGACGGCCGATCAGCTTCGCAGACTCCGCGAGAGTGCTGAAAACATGAAGAAAGAAGGAAAGAAGGGAGCGAAGTGAACTATGGCCAGGCGGTCATCAAATTCAGCGAATGGTCCTCGATTCATGCACGACCAAGATTTCGAGGATGAGACCGCCTTGCTATTGGCCGAATATGGCAAGCAGCATGGTCAAGTGACCACGCCGCCCGTGCCAATCGACGAGATCGTTGAAGAGCATCTCAAGCTGGCCATCGAGTATCGCGACTTGCGCGCGGAGTTTCCCGAGGGCGACGTGCTCGGGGCAATCTGGTTCAACGACAAACTGATTGCCATCGACCAGAGTCTGGTGCCGGAAGACTTTCCGGCTATGCGCGGCCGGTATCGGTTCACGCTGGCACATGAGCTTGGGCATTGGCGGCTGCATCGCCATCTCTACTTACGACGCGCGGGTGAACGATCATTGTTGGCGAACACACCTGCCAGACCCGACCATGTGCTCCGGTCGCACGCCACCGACCCCAAGGAAGTGCAAGCCAATCGCTTCGCCGCCTGCCTATTGATGCCGCGCGAAATGGTCAAACGCGAATGGCATCAATTGCGCGGCAACATGGACCCGATCTACCTCGCTGATTTACGGGCGAATCAATCACCAAATTTGTCCAACGAAATGTTGTTTGAACAGGCCGCCCGCCCGCTGGCGGAGAAGTTCGAAGTTTCGCCGTTTGCGATGCGAATTCGCCTGGAAGGGATGAAATTCCTGTGCCGGATTCGCGAGAACATGCTTTTCTGAACCACAGCTAGCATTGATCGCGTTTTTCTGTAAAATGAGCGTTTAGTGTTCAGTGAACACGGACGCACCTAGGGCTTTCAAAGTTCGAACGGACTTGGTTTGGGGGCAGCAGTTTACTTCCTAGAGCCAATGGCAAAGGAGTGAAGACAATGGCAGCAATGCATTACACACCCAGGACATTTTTGCGGCAGACATCAAACGAACTGCTCCGAGCTCGCTTTGACCAAATCGGAGCGCTCACAGACCTTCCATGGGCTGAACTCTCGAACAATGAAATCGATGTCGTTTACGACGGCTGGCAGAAGCCATCTGGATAATCACAGAAGCCGACCGAAGCTCTACGTGTATCTTGCTGCCAATCGAATACTGATCAGCCAACTGATACCAACAAAGACATCAGCACAAGCAATCTCGCTCGTGCTGTCTGTCTTTCTGGGTTCCCTGAAGGATGAACAAAATCCATCCATCTATCAGGAGCACAACAATGAGCATGACCAAGCAACAGTACGACGAATACACACAGGCTGTTGAGCACTTCTTTCAGAAGGAAAAGATCAATTGCCTTAGCTCGTCAAGCGGCGAATCTTTCTTTTCGCATCGCCCCTGCGAGTGCTGTTCTCGGCCACTTGCCGGGGACCGCTATGAAGCAAGTGGTTTCAATCCGCAAACCAGCGAGGTACAAACCTACGAAGTGTGCAATGACTGTCTTTACTATGCCGAGTACGGCCAACTCGACGACACCACCATGCTCGATATAAGCACGTGATCCCCGCATCACCCCAGCCAACTGATACCAAAAAGCAAGACATCAGGATACTCACGGTGAGTGTCCTGCTTGTCTTTCTGGAGGAATCAATATGGGCTGGTATTACACGAACGGCGGCACACGAAAAGATCTGATCAAGGAACTCACTGAGTCACGAGAGCATAAGCGTGACGATGGCATTGTTGTGAAGACGACATGCATTGCTCATTGTTATCGAGGCAACGTCTATTCAGGCGTGCTGTGGAGTGTCTTCGAAAGACGTTTCTTTGTTGGTGAAGAAGAAGTCCTCAAGGCACAGCGATGGATCGGCTGCGATCTCATGCATTGCAAGGGTGGCGATTGGGGACACAAACCTACGTCAGAGGAGATGTATCCCTACTACTACAGCGTTCCTCTTGGGTATCTCAACATGGTGTCCATTGAAACCTATGGCGGCAATGCCGAATGGCGAGAACGTGTGATTGCCAATCACGCACGGCAGCGAGAGCGAAGACAAGCGAAAAAGGCATCAGCTACTAACTGATACCAACAAGACAAGTGTGGTTAGTTCACTCAATCTACAGGACAGGAGACACAGTTATGTCTGATCCGACTGAGACAATCCGCCGTGAATTGGTAGCGGTAATCAACGCCGACCCCGGCTCAAGAGAGTACCTTGAAACCAAGTATGGACAAGTGTGGGACACGTCTCAAATGCAAGCCGACTTCGAGGCTCTTGGCTTCGCGGCACCTTTCGTTATCGTCCGCCGACGTTCCGATGGAGCCAATGGAACGTTGACGTTCCAACACTCGCCGAGGTTTTACTTCGACTTCGTCGCTGACTGATCGTAGGAACCAGCCGACCATCGGGTGCCGTAAGGTGCCCGATGCTTGGTTGTTGGTTAGCCTACTGATCTTCCGCTGGTGCAACTTGCGACAGCTTCGGTGTTGTCGCAAAAAATGAAATCGAGAAACTCTTGCTGGGATGCGGGGTAGCTGATACCAGCAATACCCTCTGGGGAGTGACCCCGGTTGTCGCATTTTTTGTTGCGAGCAACTTGTGGAAAACACCAGAAGAACTCAAGGCCACAACCAACCTGCGAAGCCAAAAAATCACCGCCGCCTGCAAATGTGACACAGGGAAATGCAATGACTTCATGCATTTGTAACGTGCACGTTTAAGTGGCCGGAAGTGCGAGCAGATTGAAAGTGCTCGCCCTTGTTTGGCGTGTATACCTAGTTTAAGTCAATGCGAACTGTTTCGGAAGGAACGAAAAACTCACACCTGACTCGCTTGCTTCGGCCCGAGGCTATGACAACTCCAGATCTGATTAACACATCGTTTTTATCATATGCGAAATACTTAAAGTCTCTCTGAAACACTCCCCTTTCTCCACCATCTTGTATAAATGTAATCTTGTCCAAAAACCCTCCTGTTTCGAATTCGAAATTGCTTAGTTTTGCTTCCGTCCAACTATCCCACCTGACCACTATAGATTCACCGAAAAGGCCCCCACCGACTTTGACCGATCTCCAATCGCCGTCTTTACCAGCCGCTTGTGCATTAGAATTTTTCGTTTCAGTTGATGCTTCCGAACTTCCTGAACTGGCGTAATAGCGGTAACCTCCAAAGAGGATTATAAGAATGAGGATCGGAAGTAAGCGATTGGGAGATTTGCTGGCCTGATCAACAAACAAGAATCCCAACCGATGTCCCTTTGAACCCTTCCGCCCTATTAAATCTGCTTCAGACAACTGCTTTGCTTTGTGCATCTCCAGCAACGACAGGAATGGAAATGGTCCCTTCACTTCCTCTCCGCTGGTGATAAACCACTCGTCAGCGGAAGTGGCGTTTTCAAGCACCGCTGGTTCAAGAAAATCCCCCGCCTGAACCCACTTCATGCTTCGCTGTGCGATAAAGTCAGTTGCTCCAATCTCGCCAGAACGGAATTTCTCACATACGTCAAGAAACGACATTGGTCCCGTCTCTTGTCCATTCACATGCCTTAGCCATTCCGCAGTTGCTGGAAGAGGCTCTTTGTTTACCGTATCCGGCGGCTTAGCGACGGGTTCAAATAGCCCTTTGACCTTTTCGGCATTATGCCACTTATCTTGATCATCTCGCCTGATTTGATCCTCTGGTCGAATCTTTCCCTCAGCAGCAAGTTGCTTTAGCTGTGCCGATTCGAATGGCCCCGCCTGCTTGCCATTTCTCTGGATAAACCACTTTGCCATTTCGATGATCTCTGTCAGTGCCCGCAGTCTCAAGTCAATTGGAGGAACATCCTCATTTGGTAAAGCGGAAGCCGCCCCCAAAGTAGCTCAAAAAAATAAAAAAAGCTTTTTCTGAGCTATTTCCCCAACGGCTTACGCTTTCAAAAAGCAGAAGGATCAACTCCGGTCGCTATAAGCAGAGCGTATATCTCCCATACCTCGAACTTCGAAATGACAGTCGAAGCCCAAGCAGCGACCGGTAGAATGGACTCATGCCGCCACAGACCGACATACACAAACTACTCGTAGATTTGCAGGATAGTTCTGAAGACGCCAAATCGGCTCTTCTTGACCTCACCTGTGAGCGGCTTCGTAAGCTCGCCAGTAGGATGCTAAAGAATTATCCGAGACTGAAACGCTGGTCAGATACCGATGAAGTTTTGCAAGCAGCAACCTTGAGACTGTACAAGGCCCTTAGCAGCGTCAAGCCTGAGACGCCCGAACAGTACTTTGGTCTTGCCGCTACGCAGATACGCAGAGAGTTAATCGACCTCACACGACATTTCTATGGACCCGAGGGACTGGCCGCCAATCACCACAGCGACTCAGGCAAGATCCTGACTGGCACAGCCAACCCAGAAGAACCTGCCAAGTTGGTCGAGTGGGAGTCGTTTCACGAAAGCGTCGATGCGTTGCCAAGTGAATTAAAAATGGTAGTCGAGCAACTCTGGTACAACGGACTGACCCAAACGGATGCGGCTGAGGTCTTGGGTATTAGCTTAGCAACTCTCAAACGCAGATGGACGCAAGCAAGGTTGTTGCTGGCTGACTCAATCAAGGAGGACTCGCACGATGACCAATGATACCTCAGATCTAATTGCCGACCTTGTTACCAAATGGGAAGACAGCGTTGAGATGGGCCTTGATTTGACTCCAAGAGAGGTCTGCTTCGAGCATCCCGAACTTGAGCAGGTGGTGACTGAGCAGATCCGCAAATTGAAAAGAATACGTTGGCTTACGTCGACATGGGATTCGAACGCATCAGAGACGCTCGACAACGGGACGATGATTGCCGACCGTTTCCGCATTGAGGGAGTGCTTGGATCAGGTGGATTTGGTACTGTCTATCGAGCAACGGATACTCAACTTCTTCGTTCGGTCGCTCTTAAGATTGCTAACCCCAATCGCAACGATCCTGATACTTTGCTTACAGAGGCAAGGAAGGCTGCCAGTTTACATCATCCAAATGTGATTACAGTCCATGACGTAGGGCGACACGAAGAGCGAGTGTTCATAGTTAGCCAACTTGTCGAAGGACGCAGCCTCAAGGATTTGGCCTACGGCACCAAGCCAACAATAAGCCAGATCACCCAATGGATGAAGCAAGTTGCAGAGGCACTAGCAGTAGCCCATCGGAACGGCTTGGTTCATCGAGACCTCAAGCCGAGCAACATCATCATCAACAATGACCAGCAAGCGATGGTCTCTGACTTTGGGATCGCTTACCATGCTGATGAGATCGACCAAATTGAGCCACTCACTGGTACTCTGCCATACATGTCTCCAGAGCAGGTACGAGGCGAGCCAAAATTGATGGGACCAAAGTCCGACATCTTTTCCTTTGGCGTGATGCTTTATGAGTTGCTGGCAGGCAAGCATCCCTTCCTCAGCAAATCGTCAGCAGAAACCATCCGCAAGATCACCGCAGCAAAACCTGAGCCTTTGGACGATGTTCCCGTCCAACTCAAGATGCTCTGCGAGCAATGCCTTTCGGCGAGCCCCAGTAATCGACCTACTGCTGCTGGCATTGTTGAGCAACTCAATCGATTCCTTGAGGCTGGTGCAGGGCCTACCAGAGCATTCTTGGCGATACTGCCCATTGTCTTTGGATCAGTCATTGCTCTATCTGCGGGAGGTATAGCTGTTTGGCAGTTCTTTCCTAAAGCAAGCAACCAACCGAGCGATGTAAAAACAAAAATTGAGGTAAGCAACGAGGCAACGCCCGAGCCAACTCCCTCCGAGTCGGTCACCTCTGAGACACCGAGTCCATCAGTAATCAGCGAACCCAAAAACTCAGATCGTCCCGTCGTATCACCTCCTGAGCCATCGGTGTCACTACCAGCTAAAGTATTAAATCCCAACGAGGTAAACTTACTTTCTCTAGTGGACCTACCTGCTCATACGATTCGTGGGCAATGGAAGGACGAGGATGGTATCCTTAAAGTTAAAGGGAGAAATGCTGCTGGTCTGATTGAGGCTGCTATCCAGATACCATACCAGCCCAAAGGTCCATATAAGCTAACGTTACGAGCAAGACGCAAGGAGTATGGTGGTATCATCGTCCCCGTTGTTTTCGCTGGCCGACAATTTGGCGTTTATTTGGCTGGTGGCTGGAATGGAAGTAAGATACCCAACACGATCCCTGAAACAAAAGCCGTAG
>Ga0315902_10011680_pt1 | contig 11506 bp, 10 predicted proteins | sample LakEriMetagenome_9_FD_203523 | JGI IMG/M metagenome (GOLD analysis project Ga0315902, IMG submission 203523) | Freshwater fungal communities from buoy surface, Lake Erie, Ohio, United States - Buoy 12 MA117 | ecosystem: Environmental > Aquatic > Freshwater > Lake > Lake biofilm | place: USA... | reverse complement strand
AACCAAGGATCGCGCGAAGCAGGCCGCGCAGGAAGCACGAATTCCTGTTGCAGCACTTGACGGTGTGGCCGACATTCTCGTCAAGTTGTACGACTGTTTCACTGCTGGCGATTGCGATCTTGCCGAGATCAATCCGCTGATCTTGAAGCCGACCGGTGAGGTGCATGCGTTGGATGCGAAAGTCAGTTTGGATGCGAACGCGGCATTCCGTCATCCCGAATGGGATGCTTTTGCCGCGACGGTCGAACTTGACGATCGCGAGAAGCTGGCCCGCGAGAAGAACTTGCAGTACATCGGCCTCGATGGTTCAGTGGGCATCATTGCTAACGGTGCCGGCCTGGCCATGAGCACACTGGATGTCGTCAATCAGGTGGGCGGTACCGCGGCGAACTTCCTTGACATCGGCGGCGGCGCAAACGCCGAGTTGATGACCGCTGCGTTGGAAGTAATTAACTCGGATGCGAATGTGCGCAGCATCTTCATCAACATCTTCGGCGGTATCACTCGTGGCGAGGAAGTGGCCAAGGGCATCGTCGAGGCCGTCAAGCGCGTCAACCTGCGTGCGCCGATCGTGATTCGTCTCGACGGCACTAACGCCGAAGAGGGTCGCTCGATTCTCGCCGGGGCCGGTATTCCGGACTCGCAACTCACCAGTCGTCCCACCATGCTCGAGGCCGCCAAGGTCGCCGTCGAGCTGGCCAAGTAGGAGGTTCTCGCCATGGCGATTTTCGTAAATGAACACACCAAGGTGATCGTGCAGGGCCTCACGGGTGGCCAGGGTCGTTTCCACGGCCTGCGCAACCGCGCATACGGTACGCAGGTAGTTGGCGGCGTCACGCCGGGTAAGGCGGGCCAAGACGTCGAAGGCATTCCCGTGTTCGACAGTGTCGCCGACGCGGTTGCCGCGACGGGCGCGACTGCATCGTTTATTGCAGTGCCGCCGAAGGCAGCACCCGCGGCGATTCTCGAGGCAGCACAGGCCGGCGTCGAGTTCGTGGTGTGCATTACCGAGGGCATTCCCGCTCAGGACGAAGCACGCACGTACGCAACATTGCAGCGCGACTTTCCGCGCACGCGTCTACTCGGCCCGAACTGCCCCGGCATCATCAGCCCGGGGAAGTGCAACATCGGCATCACCGCCGGTGAGATTGCGCACCTGCCGTCGGCGAGCGGTCCAAACGTCGGCATCGTGTCGCGCTCGGGAACGCTCACCTATCAGGCGCTCTACGAGCTCAAGCAGCAAGGCATCGGCGTGAGCACATGCGTGGGCATCGGCGGCGACCCGGTTCCAGGTACGTCTTTTGTCGACTGTCTTGCGCAGTTCCAGGCCGACCCGGAGACGCACGCGATCATCATGATCGGCGAAATTGGCGGCTCGGCCGAGGAAGAGGCTGCAGAGTTCATCACCAAGCACGTCACCAAGCCGATGAGTGCCTACATCGCCGGCGTCACTGCTCCCGCAGGCAAGAAGATGGGTCACGCGGGCGCCATCGTCTCCGGTGGCAAGGGTACAGCGCAGGGCAAGATGGACGCGCTCCGTGCGGCAGGCGTGCGCGTGGGACTCAACCCCACCGAGGCCGGTGCGCTGATGGCCGAGATCGTCAAAGGTTTGCGCTAACCCGCCGACCACGCGCCCGAAAGGGCGGTGGCTAGCGTTGTGCGCGATCCACCCATGAATGCTCCGAGCGGTATCCGCTACCTCCCCGGACTCGATGGCCTGCGCGCGTTGGCAGTCCTCGCGGTCATTATCTACCACGCCAACAAATCGTGGCTTGGCGGCGGCTTCCTCGGCGTCGAAGTGTTCTTTGTCATTAGTGGGTACTTGATCACCACGCTGTTGATCGCCGAGTCGGACGCGACGGGCATGATCAGTTTCCGGTCGTTCTGGATTCGCCGCGCGCGGCGCCTGTTGCCCGCGCTCTGGACGATGATGCTGGCGGTCGTTATCTACGTATCGATCTTCGAACGTGAGGTGCTCGGCCAATTGCGCGGCGACGTAATTGCTGCGTTCTTCTACGTCTTCAACTGGTTCCAGATTTGGACGGGTTCGTCGTACTTCGGTGAACTCGGCTTCGTCCCGTTGCGACACCTGTGGTCGCTCGCGGTAGAGGAGCAGTTCTATCTGGTGTGGCCTGTGGTGATCGCCGTATTGTTGCGCACGATCGGTCGCAAACCCGCCGTGCTCGGGGCGCTGTTGATGACCGCATCTGTCGCGGTCGCGTGGTACGTCGCGGCAACGTATGTGCCGGGCGTGCCTGGCTCGGTGGTGGAGACCCCCGAGTACTACATGTCGTTGTTCGGCCACACGGTGTTGCGCCTCGACTTCCTCTTCCTCGGCACCCTTGGGCGATCGGGTGGCCTGTTTATGGGGGCCGCGCTGGCGTTCTGGTTCCGCCCGTCGATGTTCAACCCCAAGCACCCCACATCCGAACGTCACGTGGTGACGGCCGTGTCGCTGGCGGGACTCGCTGCCCTCGGCTATTTCGTCTGGACGATGCGTGACGTGGTGGAGGGCAACCTGCAGGGCGGTTCGAGCGGCTACGACCGGCTGTATCAGGGTGGCTTCTTCGTGGTGGGACTGGCCAGCATTGCGGTGATTTGCGGTGCGGTGCATCCCACCACGCCGGTGAGCAAGTACCTGCTGGGCAATCCCGTGTTCGTCTGGATCGGACGACGCAGCTATGGCCTCTACCTCTATCACTGGCCGGTGTTTCAGTTTTATCGACAGGTTGCGGGCCGTGGACTCACCGTTGTCGAATTCGTCGTATTGATGGCGATCACGCTGGTAATCACCGAACTGTCGTATCGATTCATCGAGATGCCGATTCGCACGGGTTCGGCAGGGCAGTGGTGGCATGCGATTCGTTACCCGCGCATGGATCGCGATCGTGCGCGATCGCAAGGCATGGCGGTGACTGCGCTGGTGGTAGCAGTCGTGCCGGTGTTTGCGCTGGTCAGCCTGTTCCTCGCGCCGGTGCAACTGGACGAAATTGGCCAGAGCCTGCAAGACAACGAAGACAGCGTGGAAAACATCTTGGGGCAGACCACAGTCGTGGCGACAACCATCGCGGGCGCCACCACGATTCCGGCTCCTGCAACGACGACGCTCGACGGCCAGATCATCCCGCTGCTGGCAATTGGCGACTCGGTCATGCTGGGTGCCGCCGACATACTCACGTCGCGTGGCGTCACGGTGGACGCGGTGAAGAGTCGGCCGTATCGACAGGCGCTCGAGATTGTGAACTACTTGAAGTCGGTCAATCGGTTAGGCGACTTCGTCATCATTCATCTCGGCACGAACAACTACGTGGATGAAAAGACGTTGGATGAAATCATGGCACCACTCGCAGACACCGAACTCGTGTTGTTTCTCACTGCGCACGTGCCCGACAAGCCGTGGCAGGATCCGAACAACGCGTTGATACGCACACTGCCTGATCGGTATGGCAACGCGAAGGTGTTGGACTGGTATCAAATCGCGAGCGAAAACCTGAACTATCTCTATCGAGACAAGGTTCACCTCAACAAAGACGGCCAGGTCTTCTACGCGGATCTCATCATGCAGGCGGTCGGCAACTAGCATTTGATGCCATGACATCACCTGTTCGCGTTGCAGTCACCGGCGCCGCCGGCCAAATTGGTTACAGCTTGCTCTTCCGTATCGCTTCTGGCGCCATGCTCGGCCCCGACACAAAAGTCATCCTCCAATTGCTGGAAGTGACGCCCGCGCTCGGCGCATTGGGCGGTGTGAAGATGGAACTCGACGACTGCGCGTTTCCGAATCTCGTGGATGTCATCACGACCGATGACGCCAACGTCGCCTTCGGTGACGCCGACGTGGCGCTGCTCGTGGGTGCCATGCCACGTAAGGACGGCATGGAACGCTCCGATCTGCTGTCCGCCAACGGCGGCATCTTCAAGCCACAGGGCAAAGCCATGAGCGATAACGCCAAGAAGGACATCAAGGTCCTTGTCGTGGGTAACCCCGCCAACACCAATGCGTTGATCGCTATGCACAACGCGCCCAACATCGACCCGAAGCAGTTCACCGCGATGACGCGGCTCGATCACAACCGTGCGATCAGTCAGTTGGCAATGAAGGTAGGTAAGCCGGTTTCCTCAGTACGCAAAATGACGGTGTGGGGCAACCACAGCACGACGCAGTATCCCGACTTGTCGCACTGCGAGGTAGACGGACGCAACGCGCTCGAGTTGGTCAACGATCAGCAGTGGATCGAAGAGACCTACATCCCCACAGTGGCCAAGCGCGGCGCCGCGGTCATTAAGGCGCGAGGGTCGTCATCGGCAGCTTCGGCGGCAAACGCCGCCATCGACCACGTGCGCTCGTGGGCGCTCGGCACCCCGCAGGGTGACTGGGTGTCGATGTCGGTGCCGTCCGACGGCAGCTACGGCGTGCCCGAAGGCATCATCTCGTCGTTCCCGTGCACCTGTGCAAACGGCACGTATTCAATCGTTCAGGGCTTGGACATCAGCCCATTCAGCCGCACACGCATCGACGCAACGGTGGCGGAGTTGCTGGAAGAGCGTGACGCGGTGCGTGCGCTCGGTCTGATTTAACGCGATCTTTTGCGACGCTCGGTGCGCTGAGCGATGTCCAGTGCGTGTTCGTCGGCGGCAGCGTTGCAGGCGTTCGGAAACTCGGCGATGCGTGCGTTCTTTTCGGGGCGAGGGGAGAGTTGTTCGCCACGCCGCCACGCCTCGAGGTAGCGCTGTGGCCAAATTTCGCCCTGCAGCAAACGTGTCTCGGCAAGCGGGCACACACGTGACAGACCGAGATGAAGGTGGCAGCGAGTCACGCGTGCGTTGCCGGATGAGCCGATAGTGCCGATCCATTGGCCAGCTTCGACTCGATTGCCTGCGTTCACCTTGACGCGGCCCAGATGCGAGAAGAAGTAGCGCACGGTGTCGTCACCGTGCAGGATGATCGTCTTACCGCCGCGCGTACCGGGTAGGTCAACGGCCGGATCCCACTTATCCTTGCGCCGCACTTGCGTGATGATGCCGGCAACCGGTGCAAGCACACGCGCGTAACACCCCTCCACGTCGACAGCGGGGTAGTGGAGGTGGTCGGCGGGCCAGGAGACCTCGACCTTGGTGAAGGGAAAGACGTAGCGCGGACGCTTTGAACTGCTCGCGTCCGGTGTTTCAGTCTGCGGTGTTTCGGTCTGCGATGTGTCGTTCTTTGTGGAGTCGGCTTCGGCCAGGAGCGGTGCAGGCACGAGCAGGCCCGCGATCACCGCTGCTCCCACACTCCATGCGGCCGTCCGTGACACGGCGCCCCCCTCTTCACTGCCCTTGGTTCGTCTCCGATGTTACGGTGATTCGCCATGTCCACGTCCAATCAGCGCCCACTGTTCATCGACACCGACACGGCGAGCGACGATGCGGTCGCCCTCGTTATGGCGCTGCGTTACCCGTCGGTACGCGTCGTGGGCATCGGCATCGTGGCGGGCAATGTGCCCCTCGCTATGGGTGTGCAAAATGCCCTCTACACACGGGAGCTCTGCGGCTCATCAGTGCCGATCTATGCCGGCTCGTCGCGTCCGCTGGCCCGCGACTTGCGCACCGCGCAAATGGTGCACGGCGAAGACGGCATGGGCGACATTGGGCTCGCGCTCGCGGGCCGCACGCCCGAGGCTGGTCATGCGGTGGATGCGCTCATTGCCGCTGCACACGAACATGCCGGTCAACTCGAGCTGGTCACGTTGGGGCCACTGACGAACGTGGCGGCGGCGCTGCGCAAGGATCCTTCAATTGCGACACATATTGTGCGTTGCGTCATCATGGGTGCGGTCGCCGATCACGTGGGCAACGTCACGCCTGTCGCCGAGTTCAACATGTGGTGTGACCCCGAGGCTGTCGACGTGGTGTTGCGCTCGGGGATGAAGTTGGAGTTCGTGGGTTGGGATCGCTCACGCTTCGACGCGTTAATTACGTCCGAACTTGCCGCTTCCATTCGCTCGATTGGTACGCCACTTGCCGAATTCGCAATCGACATTCAGCGGTGCGTGCTCGAGTTCTGTCGGACGGAAACCAAGCTCGATGGCTTCGACTTTCCTGATCCGATCGCCATGGCGTACGCGCTCGATAACACTGTTGCGCTCGAGACGCGCGATCTGTACGTGGAAGTGGAAACCGGCCCCGGCCCCGCCGAGGGCATGGTCGTCATGGATGTGCTCGGCGTGTTGCACCGCGAACCGAATGCACGAGTGGTGACCAAAGCAAGCCACGATCGCTTCGTGGCGATGCTGCGCGAAGCAGTCGGGTGACGAACTAGGCGGTGTACGAGTCGGCGATCGACAACACGTCGTCGATGATCGCCAAACCCTCGCGCGCCTCGTCGGCCGTGATCGTGCACGGTGGCACGACATGCATGCGATTGAAGTGCGTGAACGGCCACAGGTTGCGCTCTTTGCAGGCATTCGCAAGCTCGAGCATGGGCTTGGCCGCCGGGCCTGATGCGTTGTAGGGCACGAGTGGTTCGCGCGTCTCGCGGTTGCGCACCAGTTCGATTGCCCAGAAGACGCCCAGCCCGCGCACGTCGCCCACCGACGGATGCTTGGCCTTGATCTTTTCCAGTTCGGGGCCGATTACGGTTTCGCCGATTGTGCGCGCGTTTTCGACGATGCGTTCTTCTTTGAAGATGCCGATGGATGCAACCGCGGCCGCGCACGCCAGCGGGTGACCGCTGTAGGTGAGTCCGCCGGGGAACATCTTGTCGTTGAAGAATTCGGCGATCTTCGGGCCGATGACTACGCCACCGAGCGGCACATATCCGGAGTTGACACCCTTGGCAAAGCAGATGAGGTCGGGTTCGACGTTCCACTTGTCGACGGCGAACCACTCGCCGCAGCGACCGAAGCCGGCCATGACCTCGTCGCACATCATGACGATGCCGTGGCGATCGCACAGGTCGCGCACGCCCTGCAAGTAGCCATCCGGTGGCACAAGAATGCCGTTGGTGCCGACCACCGATTCGAGCGCAATCATCGCGATCGTGTGTGGGCCCTCCATCATCAGCACATCTTCGAGATGCTGGAGCGCACGCTGGCACTCTTCGCGCTCGTTCGTCGCGTGAAATGCGGAGCGATAGGGGTACGGACCCCAAAACTTAACTGCACCCGAAAAACCGGTCTCGTTGGGCCAGCGGCGCGGATCGCCGGTGAGCGCGATCGCTCCCGCTGTGGCGCCGTGATACGAGCGGTAGGTGGTGAGCACTTTGTGCCGACCGGTGGCGAGGCGCGCCATGCGCAGTGCGTTCTCTGCGGCCTCGGCGCCGCCGTTGGTGAAAAACACCATGTTCATGTCGCCGGGGGCGAGTTCGGTGATGAGTCGCGCCGCTTCGCTGCGGGCATCATTGGCAAACGACGGGGCGATCGTGCACATCTTGGCCGCTTGTTCCTGAATTGCCGCGACCAGTTTTGGATGTTGGTGACCGATGTTGACGTTCACGAGCTGGCTGGAGAAGTCGAGGTACTTCTTGCCGCTCGAGTCCCACATGTAGCAGCCTTCGGCGCCGACGATGTCGACGGGATTCAGCGCACCTTGGATTGACCACGAGTGAAATACGTGTGCCCGGTCGTCGAGCCAGGCCTGGGTCTTGGAGTCTTCAAGCGTCATGGCTCGAGCCTAATGGGGCACCAATTGGGCCGTCGTCTGCGGTTCAGGCAAGCGTCGCGGCGATGCGTGTGCGCAATTGCGGCCACGCGGCGGCGAGTCCGCCGTGCAGGGGAAAATGTTCCACCTCGTCGAGGCCAACCCAGCGCAAGTCCTCTGACTCGGCATTGGCCGCGTGAGCGCCGGCATCGTCGTGGCAATGAGCGATAACTGTGTCGTAGCGCCATGTTCCGTGGTCGTCGCTGTAAATGTCGCGCACGACAATCCGCGAGCCGTCGATGCCCGCTTCTTCGAGTGCCTCGCGACGAGCAGCCGCAACGGAGTCTTCATGCGAGTCGAGTGCGCCGCCGGGCAGCGCCCAGGTGCCGCCCCCGTGTGTCCATGCGGCGCGCAACTGCAGCAACACGTGCGGTGAGTCGGTGTCGCGACGTATGAGTAGCAAACCCGCTGCGCCGAAGAGACCCCAGTGGCGATGGCCGCAGGCGCACAGCACCCATCCATCACCATCCCGAAACGCCACGGCTCAGAGCGTAGTTTCAGCGGTCGCTTTGGCGGCTCGTCGTGCGGCCGCGCGTTCAGTTGCCTGCTGGGCAGTGAGTTCTGCGTGATGCGCGCGGCACAACACCTCAAGTCCGCCCGTGCCGTTGTCGTCCGGATGCTGATGGTGATGACACCCGGGTCCGTAGCCGCCGCCGTTGCGCGGCGCCCGATGATTGACTTCGCAGTCGCGCCGCGCGGCGCTGCAGCCCTTGCGCGTGCAGCGATACTTGGCGCGTCGCTTGGCCGTCGCCCGGGCAAAGCGCCAGATATGTTCGCGCTGCCACGCCCGTCCGCAGGAATCCGAACACCACGTGCGACGCCGAGCCGCGGTGATGGTCGCATTACACCACTGGCAGCATCCCGCGTCCCCCCGCCACCGAGACAGTGCGCAGGTGATGCGCTCGGCCACCAATGGAGGCAGTGCGTCGGGGTTGGTCACCCTTGCGAATGTAGTGCGACGAAGTCAGATCGTGGTCGACGTGAGGTCATCGCCGAGCACGATCTCGCCGGAAAAGTGCGTGGCGGCAATCGCCCGCCACTCGTCTTCCTGGCCGGGTTGCAGCCCGGGGATGTAGTGCGTGAGCACGAGTGTTTTCACGCCGGCGCGCGCAGCGGTTTGCGCAGCTTGTTCGACGGTCGAGTGGTAGTCGAGGATGTCGTTGAATCGCTTGTTTGGCACTTGCTTCACGAGGTCGTCGCGCATGGCGGTCTGCACATAGGCGTCTGCGCCGAGACACAACTCGTCAAGTTCGGCACAGGGCAGTCCATCGCCGCCGAAGACGACGGAGGTGCCGTCGTGTTCCACGCGGTACGCCACGGTGGGTTCCACGGGCTGATGGTTGGTGCGCCCCACACGCACCTGCAGTGCACCGATGGCAAACGTGTCGCCGGGCTGCACCTCGGTCACCTCCACCTGCGGTCGCCACGTCAGCGTGTCGTGATGGTGTGCCAGACGATACGAAATGTCGGGCTCGAGTGCGGCGAGGATGCCGTTGACCACCTGGCGGGTGCCGGGTGGGCCATAGACGGCCAGTGTCGTCGGCGCAGCAGTCATGATCCAGTGCGTGGTGATGACGTCGTTGAGGTCGGTGATGTGATCGCTGTGCAAATGGGTGAGCGTTACCGCCGACAGCATCACGGGTAACACGCCCGCGCCCGACAGGCGCATGACGACGCCACGCCCGGCATCCACGAGGAGTCGGTGGTCGCCGCTGACGAGCAGTGTCGCGGCGCCCGCTCGGTCGGGGTTGGGCATCGGCGTGCCGGTGCCGAGCAAGGTGATCTGCATGACGGGTCGTCCTTTAGTGCGTTGTCGTGGTGCGACGGATGAAGTCGATGATGAGCGACGCGAGTTCTGCGCCCTTGTCTTCTTGAATGAAGTGTCCGCCGCCGGCGATGGTCACATGCGGCTGGCTAGCGGCGCCGGGAATGCGCGACACAAACACCGCATCGCCGCCCTTCGTGATTGGATCGCTGTCGCCGAAGCAACACAGAAACGGTCGCTCGAAGTGTTCGAGCACGCCCCAGGCCTGCACGTTGTCGTGATGGCTGGGGTCGTCAGCCGAGGTCGGTACGAGCGAGGGCAAGATGCGGGCGCCTGCCTTGTAGGTGTCGTCGGGAAACGGTGCGTCATACGCGGCGATTTCGTCGGCAGTCAATGTCGTTTGCGAGCCGCCGTTGACGAGTGCGCCAATGGGAAAGTCGGGCGCGGTTTGCGAAAACTTCTGCCAGGCGAGAAACGCCTTCGACAGCGGTCGCGCGCCGGTGGGCAGGCCGGTGTTGCTCATCACCACGCGCGCAAAGCGCTCGGGCTCGGCGGCCACGAGGCGCAAGCCGATGAGTCCGCCCCAGTCTTGGCCGAAGAGCGTGATGGCGCGCAGGCGCAGGCCGTCGAAGAGCAACTGCGCCATCCAGGCCACGTGTCGTGCGTAGGTGTAGTCGCCCTGCTCGCTCGGCTTGTCGGACTTGCCAAAACCCACAAGGTCGGGGACGATCACGCGGTGGCCTGCGGCTACGAGTGGCGGAATCATCTTCCGGTAGAGGTAGCTCCAGGTGGGTTCGCCATGCAGCAGCAGGATCGGCGCCGCATCGCGTGGCCCCTCGTCGAGATAGTGCACCCGCAGCGCCGTCTCGCCGCTGCCCACTTCCATGTAGTGCGCGGCGAAGGGATAATCAGGGAGATTTCCGAAGCGTTCGTCGGGCGTGCGCAACACGTTCATGACTGCACCAACATCCGGCGAATCGATGCGACGAGGATGTCGGTGATCGCGTTCATGCGCAGTGCCTGATCGCGATGCATGAGATCGAACGACTCGTAACTGGTGAGCACGTCGATCGCGGTGAGCGCCGCACGTCGTGATGGGGCGCCGAGGGCATCGAGCTCGGTGGCGAAGTGGCCCTCGATTTGGTGGCGCATCGTGCATCGTCCATCGCGTAATTGCTCGGCAAGCAGCGGCATGCGGGGGGCGTGTGCGCGAGCGGCGACGCCCACGTGTCCAACTGCCACGAAGAGCCGCACGCGTTGGTCGACGAATCGGCGGATCTTCGACTCGGTGTCGCCGATGCCGAAGCCATCGATCGCACCGCTCGCGCTGACGCGGCGGTACTGCACGTCGCAGACCGTGCGGTAGAGGTCGTGGACGTCGGTGAAGTGGCGAAACAGTGACCGCTCCGACACGCCCGCACGCGCGGCGATCTCGGCGGCGCTCACCTCGACGTGTCCCTCCTCGAATAGGTCGAGCAGCGCGGTGACGATGTCGGCGCGGCTTCGTTCGCGCCGCAGCGTGCGGCCGTCGACAACTGGCGTTGTGTCATCGCGCGTGATCGTCATGAGATGACGCCGTCTATCGCCGTCATTGGGTGATGCCATCCATTGTCGGCACGAGGGTGAGCGCGTACAGCTCCTCAGGCGCAGTGGTGAATGACGCGTGCAGCGGAAGCGGCTCGCTCGTGAACCACACGTGTGTCCAGACGCGCCCGTCGCCGATGACGGTGCCTTCGACGGTAAAGCCCACGGCATGGTCGGGCATGGAGGGCGCGGTCGCGGCGCCCGACAACACGAGCGACACATGGCGCGTGGCAATGTCGCCGGGCGCGGGACGGCCACGGTCATCGAATGCTGCATCGAGCGGTCGACAACAGGCGATTATCGTGCGACTCATACCCGCGGCCTTGTGTTCGTGTTTTTCGCCGAAGTCCTTGCGGCTTTGCATCTCGATGAACGAGCGCCGCGTGGGGTAGCGCACCACGGCAATGCGATCCCAGTCGCCAACGCCGCGGTCGTTTGCCGCAACATCGGCGATGAAAATGATGCTCGCACCGATTTTGT
>Ga0315902_10011677_pt1 | contig 11509 bp, 9 predicted proteins | sample LakEriMetagenome_9_FD_203523 | JGI IMG/M metagenome (GOLD analysis project Ga0315902, IMG submission 203523) | Freshwater fungal communities from buoy surface, Lake Erie, Ohio, United States - Buoy 12 MA117 | ecosystem: Environmental > Aquatic > Freshwater > Lake > Lake biofilm | place: USA... | reverse complement strand
GAGTGACAAAAGAACGGTATTTCAACACCTCCAACCGTCCGGCACCGGATCAGACCTATGTATATGAATCCCTCGCCGTTAACCTGCGTGGCTTTACGCAGAATGCCGCGAATGGCAATAACGCCATTGTTATTAACAGTGAATTGCGCCTGCCTCTTTTTGCCACACTGTTTAATAAACCCATCAACAACGCTTTCCTGCGCAATTTCCAGCTCGTTCAGTTCGTGGATCTCGGTTCTGCCTGGAATGGCCGTTACAATAAAATCGGCAGACCGGAAATTACCTATAACGATCCGGGCAGTCCGCTGACGGTTGTTGTTAAAGCGCCCGGTATCGGTCCGTTCCTGGGCAGCTATGGGTTTGGTGCCCGCAGCACCCTGCTGGGTTATTTCGTTCGTTTTGATGCCGGGTGGCCCATGAGTGGATTCTTCAACTCCAAGCCGGTTATGCATGTATCGCTTGGATTTGATTTCTGATATGCATTTCAGAATAAAAAAAAGGCGGGACATTCATCCCGCCTTTTTCATTTCCAACGTTCGTTGTATCGTATGTTTTGCTATTTGACCCTGTATGCGATAGTCAACTACTTTGTGATCTTTGTGCAGTTTCTTTGAGTTCCTTGTGGTAAAATACCGACCAAACCTCAAGGTGCACAACGGGCATCACAAGGGTCACAAGCAACTATATTTCCCGCCGTTTTCATGAAGTACCTGCAGAAGCTGAACTGTCAACAGCATCAGAAAGAATCTTTACTGTTGATGGGAATTTAATTCCGCCTCTGTTTCCTTTTTCGTTCCATACCAATCCACTTTACGGGAATAGTACATGACAATAGCCAGCAACACAAACAACCCGATACTTCCGAACAGCAGCGCTCCGTCCTGTAACTGGATAAGGATGTAAATAAAACTGTACAACGCTGTAAGGAACACGAACAGGGCAATGGCAACCGGCCACTGTCCGAATACCGATCGGGTGTAGAAAGTTATCAGGCCCACGGTAGCCACTGTTGCAATGAGATAAGCACTATTAAAGCCGGTGTATTCACCAATCGACAACAGAAGTGTATAGAAAATACTCAATGCAAAACCAACGAGAATATACTGAAGGGGATGTACACTGGTCTTTTTCAGCAACTCAATAAAAAAGAACAGGAAGAAAGTGAGACTGATAAACAGCAATGCATATTTAACGGTACGCATGGTTTTACTGTAGGAATCAACGCCCTGCAGCAACTGAACACCGAATTCATGTTTGTCTACATCCACTTCCCGGTTGGTCCAGCTTTGAGGAATATCGCGGGTGAAATGCAGCACGTTCCAGTGCGCCTTAAAGCCGGTATCGGAAAGAGAAGAGGCAACCGGCAGAAACTTGCCATCAAAGGAAGGATTGGAAAAGGAGGCCGACAACTGCACATCCGTTTCCTTGGCAACAGGTGTGAAGTAGAGACGCTCGGAGCCTTTCAGTTGTAACCGGAGGGAAAATGAAGCCTGGCTCATGCCCTGCTTTGTAAAAACAGACATCGGTGCGTTTACCCCGGACGCAGCCAGCATATTTTCAGGTACCCCCGCATTCATATCAGTTTCTTCCTCGTTAACCCGAAGGCGTAATGCTTCGGCAATACCCCGGTTGTCGGTCAGTCCCACACAAAAGCTCACTTCATTCCAAAAAACATTTTCTGCCGGAATACCTAGGGCTGCCATATCCGGTTTCTGAAAAACGCCCGATACCTGGAGATCCGATTTATACAGCACAATCTGAAAAATGCTGCGGTGCCTGATCTCGGGGAATAAGGTTCCATTTACTTTCAGCTGATCGGGCAGGAAATAAGCAAGCTTACGGACAGCCTCCGTTTTGCCCTTTTCAGTTGTTACCATTTCTTTATAAGGCACCAGCAAAAACGGGCCCGTAATGGTTTGAGCGGAGGCCCATTTGCTGCTCACTTCAGTGATAACTTCTGTTTGGCGCTGCTGCCGCTCCCGCACGAGGTCGGTAATAAAAGCGTTGGGAATGAGCAGTACGAGGATCAGAAAGCCCACTACAATGGCTTTGATTAAAACGGCATTGCGCTGCCAGAATGAAACAGATGGTTTTGCTTCCATGTTTGAAGTTTTAAGATGTAAGAAATAAGTTGTAAGTCGTAAGAATTAAAAGCACTTTGCTTTTCAAAGTATTTAGTTAAAAAAATTATTTTCCCATACTGCGGATCATCTTTTCCAGTGCATCGAGATGCAAACGAAACGCTTTTTCACCCGACCGGGTGATGGTGTATGTGGTATTCGTCTTCCGTCCGACAAATCCCTTGTTCACTTTCAGGTAGCCGTTTTCTTCCAGTGCTTTCAAATGACTGGCCAGGTTGCCATCGGTGACCTGTATGAGTTCTTTCAGTTCGTTGAAGCTCACCTGCTCATTCACCATAAGCGCACTCATGATGCCCAGCCGCACCCTGCTGTCAAACACTTTCTGTAACTGTTCAATCGGATTCTTCATGATCGTTCGGGTCTGTTAGTCACCTGTACGTTCGTACTTATTCCACATAACAATTCCATATACAATATGCAGTACGCCAAAGCCGGCTGCCCAGAAATAGAGTCCGTAACCCGGAAACCAGCAACTGATGATCCCCAGCAGCAGGATCGCATAACCGAGAAACCTGATTTCACCTACGGTGTACCGTGACCCATTGACCAAAGCCAGTCCGTAGAACAAAAGGCTGCCAGGTGCAATGAGCCCGAACGCTCCTGCTTCGATGAGTTTCAGTAAAAAGATACCCCCGACAGCCATGGGCAGCAACACACTCCAGGTAAGTTTACGTGCCATCGTGCCCCAAACAGGTATTCCATTTTTGCGGCTTCGCCACCAGGTAAAGAAAAAGGATGAAATAAATGCAGCAAGAAAAGTAAACACCGCAATCCAGAACAGACTGTACCCCATGAATGATTGCACGAGTTGTAAACCCGATCCGGTGAGTTCCACCGGCTCCTTTGTTTCATACGTATGCGCCAAACCGCCGCTGCGCTGCACAATACCAAACGCAAACCAGGCCCCCACCAGGGCACAACAACCGGCGGCCACGCCGCTCAAACCACTAAGACTGATAAAACGGCTGCTGCGGTTCATCATATTCTTTATATCCTGCAGCGCCGCAAGGGATTGCTGTTCCTGATTCATAAAAGCACTTTGAATTACAAAGTAAAAACACAAACAGCATTATTCCAAATTTTTTCTGCGAGTCCGGCTGATTTAACGGATACCAAGTGATCATGCGGAATACAAACGCCGGCAGAACAGTGAGGTTGGGCGCGATTCCTGCCGCAAGTGTTACATCCGGCGGCTGTTTTGGCTCTACTGCCTGTTGACAACCACAGCTAACCCGGATTCACTACTTTTACAGTTTCTAAGCGGCAGATAATCGAATGAAATTCATTCCTCTTTTTCTCGTGTTCGTTACCGGTTGGTTAAACGGGTTGACCCAGTCAGTCGTGCTTTCGGGTGTGATCAAAGATTCGCATTCAGACGAGCCCATCCCGTTTGCATCTGTCGTTATTAAAAGTTCCGGCACCGGACAGCTCAGTGATTCGGCCGGTCATTTCCTGTTTCGTCTTACCCACCTGCATCCGGGTGATTCCGTCATTGTCAGTTATGTGGGTTACACAACACTGGCCACAGCAATCCCTTCAACAGCTAAAGACACCCTATTTCTTACCATCCTGCTGGAACGCGGACGTATGCAGAAGGAAGTGGTCATCAAATCCAAATTCAGTAAAGGCTGGATCCTGTGGCGCAAAATTGTAAAACGAAAACCGATGAACGACCGTTACCGGTTCGACAATTTTGCTTACGAATTGTATAACAAACTGGAAGTGGACCTGAACCGCATCAACTCCGAGCGGTTTAAAAACTTACGCCCTCTCCGTCCTTTCGGTTTTATCATCGATAACAATATTGACAGCACCAGTGAAGAAAAGCCTTTCCTGCCTGTCTTTCTCACAGAAACCATCTCCGGTTACTACTACCAGAAAAATCCGCTGAAACGCAGGGAAGAAATCATTGCCAGCCGTACCTCCGGTCTTAAAAATGAAAGTGTGCAGAAACTGCTGGGTGGTATGGATCAGAACATCAATGTGTATAACAACTATATCCTGGCTTTTGATAAACGCTTTGTAAGTCCCATTGCCGAAAACGGTGATGTTTTTTACGACTACCGTCTCACCGATACACAGTTTATAGGTGGGAAGCGGTTTTACAGGTTGGTGTTTACACCGAAACATAAAGGCGAAAACACGTTTGAAGGCGATTGCTGGGTACACGACACCACGTTTGCCATTCAGAAAATGAATCTGCGGCTGTCTAAAGATGCCAATATCAACTACGTGGAGAAACTGAGCCTCGTGCAGGAATACAAGCTGGTGAATGACAGCACCTGGTTTCTGTCGAAAGATAAATTCATTGTTGACATTACGCCCATCGGTAAACAGAAGTTTGGAGTTACAGGCAGAAAGACCACGACTTACGAAAATGTATTAATCAATTCCAGGCAGGTGGAAGAAACACTGGCACAGAACAAAAAGCTGGAAGAAACCATTCTGCTGCCCGGCGCCACGGAACAGCCCGAAACCTACTGGACCGAAAACAGACACGAGGATCTGGATAAAAACGAGAAGGCTATTTATGCCATGATTGACACGCTGCAGAAAATGCCCCTCTTCAAAAAGTACAGCAACACCATTCAGTTTTTAGCCACCGGATATAAAGCCTTCGGCAGCCTGGAATACGGTCCCTGGTTTAATGTAATGAGTGCAAATGTGGTGGAGGGCTTCCGCATGCGGCTCGACTTAGGCACCAGTACCCACTTCAGCAAAAAATGGTGGCTGCGGGGTTACCTCGCCTACGGAACGCTGGATGGGAAATTCAAAGGCCGGGCCGAGGTCACTCACCTCTTCAATAAAAACCCACGCACCCGTCTGAATGTATCGTACGCTAACGATTATGATAACGGGCAGGTGTACTACGATGAAGTGGGTGCTGATAACATCTTCACCCTGGCGGCCCGCAAGGCCCAGGTGCCCATCAAGTTCCTGAAAGTGGAACAGCAGCGCATTGATTTTCTGAAGGAAACACAGTCGGGTTTCTCTGTGGAGCTGAGTACTATCCGCAAACAATTCACGCCCATCCGCTCCCTGCCTGATATCAGCATTTATAACAACGGCAAGGGGGATGCGTTAAACAATCTGGAATTATCGGTGAAGCTGCGGTTTGCCTACCTCGAACGGTTCCTGGAAGGTACTTTTCTGCGTACCAGCCTGGGCAGCCCTTATCCCATCACTGAAATCAAATATTCAAAAGGAGTTTCGGGTGTGCTGCGCAGCAACTATGATTATCACAAACTCACAGCCAGCGTACACGATTACCTGAAAGTGGCGCACTACGGCGAAGTGTATTACAATATTTATGCAGGTAAGATATGGGGCACCCTGCCGTTTACCCTGCTGGAGATGCACCCGGGTAATGAAATTTACTACTACAACAAATATGCGTTCAACCTCATGAACCGTTTTGAATACCTGAGCGATCAGTTTGCCGGCGTGAACCTCGAACACAATATCGGCAATGGAATGTTCCGCCTGCTGGGTCCCACCCGCAAGCTGAAGTTGCGGCAATTCTGGACAGCCAAAGTGCTGTGGGGAAGCCTGAGTGAACCGAATAAAAGCCTGAACCAGGTGGGAGCCATCTTCGACAGGGGCCACCAGTTTCAAACACTCAATGGCCATACTTATATGGAAGTGGGTACCGGTGTTGATAATATTTTCCGGCTGCTGCGCATTGATTTCATCTGGCGGGTGCTGCCCCGTCCGCTGCCGGTGGAATCGTATAAGCGGTTTGGGATTTTTGGGAGTTTCCGGTTACAGTTTTAATTCAGGAATGAACTGACAAATGTAGATCGTTAAATGGTTTTTTCCTCCTTTACAACTGTGAGTTTTTAAAGATGCACTTGTCTGCCCGGCAAGCGCTTCTTTTTGTTCCCCCGTCATTCAACCTCATGCCCTATCTTTAATCCCAATAACTGAAAAAAACACACATGCTGGTTAAAACCTTTGGCAGTGCCGTGTACGGCGTTAATGCCATTACTATTACAGTTGAGGTAAATGTTTCGAACGGAAAAAATTTCTACCTGGTGGGTCTGCCCGACAGTGCCGTGAAAGAATGCGAACAACGGATTGAAAGTGCGCTCAAAACATCCAACTATTATTTTCCCCGCACCAAAGTGGTGGTGAACCTGGCCCCGGCCGATATCCGCAAAACAGGTACCGCCTTCGATCTTTCGGTGGCCATCGGCATCCTGGGTGCCACCGAACAGCTTCCCCAACCCGACCGGCTTGCTGATTATGTAATTATGGGCGAACTGAGTTTGGATGGCACCGTTTTACCCATCAAAGGCGCCCTGCCCATTGCCATACAGGCCCGCAAAGAAGGATTTAAGGGATTGATTGTACCCAAACAAAATGCACGGGAAGCGGGCATGGTGAATCAACTGCCCGTTTACGGTGTGGAGCACATCAAAGACGTCATTGCATTCTTCAAAGATGAAAACCACTTACAGCCGGTGGTGGTGAATACAAGAGATGAGTTTTATAACTCCCAATATGATTTTGAGTTTGATTTCTGTGATGTAAAAGGACAGCATAACATAAAACGGGCGCTGGAAATTGCCGCAGCCGGCAGTCATAATGCCATCCTGATTGGTCCGCCCGGCGCCGGTAAAACCATGCTGGCCAAACGGCTGCCCACCATATTACCGCCGCTGAGTCTGCAGGAAGCGCTCGAAACCACTAAGATTCACAGTGTGGCCGGTAAACTCCCTGCCAATGCCACCCTGATTTCCAAGCGCCCCTTCCGCTCACCCCATCATACCATCAGCGATGCAGCCCTCGTGGGCGGTGGCACCAATCCCCAGCCAGGTGAAATTTCACTGGCACATAATGGTGTCCTTTTTCTCGATGAATTGCCGGAATTCAAACGCACCGTTCTGGAAGTAATGCGCCAACCCATGGAAGAGCGGCGGGTGACTATTTCCCGTGCTAAAATTGCGCTGGACTTTCCCGCCTCCTTCATGCTCATTGCCTCTATGAACCCCTGTCCCTGCGGTTTCTACAATCACCCGGAAAGAGAATGTACCTGCCCGCCGGGCACTGTACAGAAATACCTGAATAAAATATCCGGACCGCTGCTTGACCGCATTGATCTGCATGTAGAGGTAACGCCGGTGCCTTTCAGTGAATTGTCGGCAGCCGGACAGAGCGAAAGCAGTACGCAGATACGGGAACGGGTAATGGCAGCCCGGGAACTGCAGGCCGAACGATATAAGTACAACGAGGGCATTTATGCCAATGCACAAATGAGCAGCAAACAACTGAAAGAAATATGTGTCATTTCACAAGCCGGGCAAACGTTGCTCAAAGCAGCGATGGATAAACTGAACCTCAGCGCCCGGGCCTATGACCGGATCCTGAAAGTAAGCCGCACCATTGCCGATCTGGCCGGTTGCCAGGATATAAAAGTGGAACACCTGGCCGAAGCCATCCAGTACCGGAGTTTAGACCGGGAAGGCTGGGCCGGTTGAGCCGGCTCAAAGAAAAAAGCTCAAATCGCCGAAACTTGCTGAAATTTGCGGTTAACCCTTTCACCACCCCTTCAAAGCAAATAAGGCATGAAGATTTTACTGCACTATCTCAAACCGTACAAAGGCCTGGTGTTCCTGACCCTTTTCCTGGCAGGCATCAATATGGGCTTTTCACTTATGGATCCGATCCTGTTTGGGAAACTGGTGAACCTGGCCAACGAGTTTCAAACGAATTATAATACGCCCAAGGAAATGAGTAATGACACTTTTTTCTGGGTGTACGAAAACGTACAGCAAAACGGAAAAGAGTACCTGAAACTGGGTGTGGGCTGGATTATTGTTTTTTCCATTTCTGTGGCCATGATCAGCCGCATTGCCAAAAATTTCCAGGATTATTTTCTGAATGTCATCATCCAGAAATTCGGCGCCCGGGTGTTTACCGATGGACTGCAGCACGCCATGCAATTGCCTTACCAGGAATTCGAAGACCAGCGCAGCGGTGAAACACTGAGCATCCTCACCAAGGTGCGCACTGATGTGGAGAAATTTATTAACTACTGCATCAATGTGCTGTTCGGTATTATTATCGGTATTGGCTTTGTGTTTGTATATGCCGCTTTGAAAATCAGCTGGTATATTCCCATTGCTTACCTGGTGGGCATTGCCCTGCTCACGCTCATCACGAACCTGCTCAGCAAAAAAGTGAAACAGATTCAGAAAACCATTGTGGGACAAACCACAGCCCTTGCAGGCGCCACGACAGAATCGCTTCGTAATATTGAACTGGTAAAGAGTCTCGGACTTACGGAGCAGGAAGTGAGCCGCCTGAATAAAAACACCTATAAAATCCTGGGGCTGGAACTCACCAAAGTAAAACGTATCCGCAGCATCAGTTTTTTACAGGGCACCATGGTGAATACCCTGCGGCAGGTAATCCTGTTTATCCTGATGTGGCTGATTTTTAAAAATGAAATGGATGCCGGACAACTGGTAACGATGCAGATCTTCTCGTTTTTTGTATTTGGCCCCTTACAGGAAATTGGAAATATTCTCCTCTCGTACCGGGAAGCCGAAGCATCGCTCAACAATTTCAATAACCTGATGCAGAAGAAGCCCGAGGCCCGGCCGGAAAACCCGCTGCACCTGGGTACCATTGAAACGCTTGAATTCCGGAATGTATCCTTCAAACACCAATCGGCCTCGCAAAATGCCATCACCGGCATTTCTTTCCAGGCACAGGTGGGTGAAACCATTGCCTTCGTGGGCCCCTCAGGTTCCGGTAAAACCACCCTTATGAAACTGCTGGTGGGTTTGTACCGTCCGCAGGAAGGAACGATTTTGTATAATGGGCTGGATGAAAACTCGATTGACTATGAGGACCTGCGCAACCAGATTGGCTTTGTGACGCAGGACACCCAGTTGTTCTCCGGCTCCATCAAAGAAAATTTATTGTTTGTGAACCCCGGGGCAGGTGATGACGACCTGACCGATGTACTGCATAAAGCAAGCTGCCAGCGGCTGCTGGCCCGTGCTGAAAACGGACTGGATACCATGATTGGCGAAGGTGGCTTAAAACTGAGTGGCGGCGAAAAACAGCGCCTTTCCATTGCCCGGGCCCTGTTGCGGAAACCCAGCCTGCTGATTTTTGATGAAGCCACTTCTGCACTCGACTCCATTACCGAAGAGGAGATCACTACTACCATTAAGGAAATTTCATCGCATAAAAGCCAGGTGACGATTCTGATTGCACACCGCTTGAGCACGATCATGCATGCCGACCGTATTTATGTGCTGGAAGGTGGCGATGTGGTGGAAACAGGATCACACCAGGAACTGCTCAACGAAAAGGGTCTTTACTACGCCATGTGGCGGCAACAGATTGGTGAACGCCGCAAACTGATGACGACCGAGTGAAGCAGGTGATTTGTATCACAACACAGAAATTTACGGTCAGTTATATTTGCCCGAATACCTGATGATTCTATGCAACAATCTAAACCCAAGCCGAATTATTTCTGGAGTATACTCACCATGAAATGTCCCCGTTGCCGCCGGGGACACCTGTTTACCGGTCACAGTGCCTACAATTTCAAACATACCTTCAGTATGCACGACAAATGCGAAGTTTGTAAGCAGCAATTTGATATGGAGCCCGGCTTCTGGTACGGTACCGGTTACGTGAGTTACGCGCTGGCCGTGGCACTCTCCGTTACCACCTTTGTAGCCTGGTGGGTTTTGATCGGCATTTCTTTTAATGATAACCGGATTTTCTGGTGGCTGGGTACCAATTCGTTGCTGCTGGTGGTACTGCAACCCTGGCTGATACGCTTAAGCCGCACGGTATATCTCTACTTTTTTGTTAGCTACGATGCCGATTATGAACATACGGAGCCGAAGAAGTTTGATTACTGAGGAGGAACACTCCAGAGGTTCCAGAGGTTCCAGAAGTTCCAGAGGTTCCAGAAGTTTAAGGGTTAATTCAGAAGTTAGCCCCTGATAAAATTGCGCGTATTCGAATGTTCAGATAGTTGTACCAACTCCTGCTTTTACTAATTACTAATTACTGATTACTGATTACTTCTTCCCCGCTTCCTCCCTGTTCACGGCATCTTCCCAGATATCCTGAATGATGTTCTGCCGCTTGAGTTCCATGTCACTCAGCTCCAGATCTAAGGCACGGGTGCTTTTGAAAATTTCAATCAAAGAAAACACCAGTGAAATGAGCAGGCTCAATAAGCTGGCCGCAAACACGCCATGTGCCGCCATTTGCTGACCGCGGAAAATGAGATACATGCATACCACGCACAACAGGAAACTCAAAACACCAAAAGCCTGCATGTTGCGGATCATACGGATGCGCACGTGCAGATTGGCAATCTGCCGTTTTAAGATACTGCTCTCCTCCTTCATATACTCATCATGCAGTTTACGAATGAGACTGGCCAATGCCAGAAAACGGTTCGTATAAGCCAGCATGAGTAGTGTGATGGCCGGGAAGAGTAAAGCGGGGGTGGTGATAGATAATTCCATAATGAAAAAGCCCTGTAAAAGTACAGGGCTTTAAGGATTTTAAAGACGGCACTGTCTTATTTCTTGGCCTTATTGAAAAAGTAACCTACTGAAAGGCCGAGAATATTGTTTCTCCAGGTAGCATTGGAATTGTTGCTCCAGTTAGTAACGCCGAGCGTGTAATTGGCGGAGAAAAAGAGTCCGTTTTTGAGTTGATATCCAACAAGTGCATTGGCTCCAAGATCCATGCGTGTAATTTTGCCGATCTCAGAACCGAATTCAATACTTTCGGACTCGTCATGAGCTTTCTCCTTACCACTAAGATTGTAGCCAATCACCGGGCCTGCGCCGGCAAAGAAGCCGCCTTTTGAATCTGCTTTGTACACAAAATTCAAAGGAATTTCCAATGAATTGAACGCATAAACATCCTTATGACCGTCGTGCGCAACCTTACCACCACGGCCGCTGAACAGGAGCTGAGGCTGGAAAGCGAACTGCTTGCCCAGACTGAAATCACCCACTAATCCAAAGTGAATGCTGGGTCTTGCAGAAAGTTCTTCTTTCAAATCTGCATCATTGGTGGAAATGTGGTTGAGGTTCAATCCCGCTTTCACACCAATTTTGTTTTGCGCATTAGCTGCCACTGAAAACAACAGTGCCATACTCATCATCATAACCAGTTTTTTCATAATTCTTGATTTGTTTTATTTTTTTGAAACTATGTTGCAAATATGAAGATATAATTGTTAAAATATTTCTTAAATAATCAATTATTGTATTCTTAATGGGAATACCACCTGCAGATCTGAATGGCCCTTAGAAGGATCATCATTAGGGCCTTTAATGAGTGGCTTGTGCATCAGCTTTACTGTTACACTT